>QGNH01001230.1_pt1 | contig 64088 bp, 84 predicted proteins | sample 1735481 | NCBI WGS metagenome assembly QGNH01 (sample SAMN09239004, study PRJNA386568) | Viral metagenome, whole genome shotgun sequencing project.
CCTGCGATGCCGCCGGAGACGCCGCACGATTGGCCGTAGACGAGTTGGGCGGCCGTGGGAGCGACGAACGTGCCGCTGCTGCTGGTTGATGCCCCCAGCGTGATTTGGCTGCTGCTCAAGAGGCTGCTGAGATAGGTGCTGTTGATCGTCGTCACGTCCGCCGCCTGCGTCGTGGCAGTGGTCGGGTAGCTGCCTGCGATGCCCAACAGTGTATTCCCGGTCACGATTTTTGATGTCGAGATGACCGATGAAAACGGGTTGCTGGTAGCCGTGCCGGTCCAGGTGCAGGCCGGATCGATCGCGGGAAGCTGGCCGTGCCCTCTGGGATCGATCGGCGTCCAGAATTGATTGCCCGTCGCGTGCCACGTGGCCGTCGAGCTGACGGTCATGGCACCATACCAACTTGCCACCGATGTGGCCGGTAGAAGCGACGATGAATAGCCGGACTGGAGGCCAAACAAATGATCGCCAGCCTGGTTGTAGATACCATTGAGCGTGAACGTACCAGGCGTGCTGAGATGCGATCCGCTGTGGTGTGCGCCGACGCTCACCGCGCACCCCGCGTAAGTGGTCAGCGTTCCATCGCAAATCACGGTGCCCAAATCGTCAATGTCTAATTCGCACGCCGTGCCGTTCTGCCAGACGCCCGTGTTGCCGTTGGTTCCGAGCGTGAGGGTGCCCCCCGAAAAGATATGTAGCAGCGCCGTCGCGAGCGGGGCATTGCAGCCGACATAGATTGCCCCGTTGTAGGGTTGTCCGGTGATCGGAGTCACATTGATTGCGCCGCCGCTCCGCACGTTCACCACCGTGACGCCGGACGAGGCCCCCACGCTATTCATCCCGACACCGATCTGAAACGTAGCAGTGCCGGCAGTGGTGGTATATCCGTATTTCTCGGCACCCGTCACGTTGATCGCGCCGTAAATGTCCATCGTCGCGCCGCTCGCGCGGCCGGCCCCGATAGCCGGGTTGGCGATGGCGAGGCATGTAAACGTGCTGTTGGCGGCAATCGTTGTGATGGTCGAATTGTAATTTGCGAACGCTAAATCGCCGACCCCGCTCGCCTGTTCGACCGCGACGTTGTTCGTTCCATCGCCAAACGTCCAGCCCAGCAACGTGGGAGCGTTGCCGCCAGAGGGAAAAAACCGTAAAACCCCCTTGCTTCCGGCCGCCGCCGTGTCGATGACGGTCACACCCCGACAACTGAGGTTGAGGGACGGAGTTGGGTTGCCGGTGAGGTAGACGTTGTAACCGTTGATGTCGATAACGTCTCCATCGACTGGCACCGATCCCGTACCACTGATCCGCGTCCAATTTGTGGAGGTGACCCACCCCAGATGTGCCGAGCTTGGTGGCGTCGTGTTTGCCCCACTCTCAACATTAGCGGTAGCCTGGGCAACTCCACCGCCCGTAAATTGAATCGTCGCCGTTGCCGCCCATGCCGGCTCGGCGGCAAGCAGGAAGGCGAGGATGATTGCGGTGCTCGAAAGACGTCTCACTTGCTCGGTCCTTTCGTGATTCGCGGCTGCGGCTGAATGTAGCACCGCCAGCCGGATGGCGACTTGGACTTACCCGCCTTCAGGGAAACCTGCTCGGCGACCGCATTGACCTGCGCGGTATTTACCGCCCGGCCCTGCCACGAGCCCGAGCTAACCAGCATCAGGCAGAGGCAAACGGAACTTGATAGACGTCTCATCGTTTTCTCTCCTCTTTGGCCCACTTCGTCATTTTCTCGAATCGCTCCCACGCAATAGCCCCAGGCATAGCCGCCGCTTCCACGAGCAGATAGCAAACAAACGCCACGGCAAACGAAACCGTCGCCACTATAAGGCAGAAAAACTCAGGCGGCAAGACGATCAGGTTGCGGGCTGTTCGGGTCATGTTCCGTAGCCCTCCGGAAACTCAACCATATCGACCGTTTGGCCAGCAAGAGCGTGCTCGCAGTCCCCTTGATACTCGATCTTCCCGTCCCTGATGAACAAATGACACCGCGGCCCACAACCCTCATAGTCCTTCAGCGAACGAATCAGAAACAACGACGGGGAAAAGGTCGGCTTTTCCATGTCGCCGTTGAAACTCCACTTGGGATGATCGTTGGGCTGTTGGGTGCAATACGGAGGAGCTTCCTTGCAGGCCAGGCAGTAAAACATGTAGTGCTCGTAGTTTTCGCTACGGCGGACTGCCAGCTTCGGAGTCAGCCTAATTACTTCGCTCATCCCTTGGCCCTCATCAGCGCCTCTAACGCCTCTCCCCATTCTCCCACTGCAACCCTCCCCACGTTCACCCAATGCTCGATTTGCAAAAACGCAACACTGACCGCCCGCCTTGCCCGCTCTTCCTCTGTCAACTCCGCGTCGGGAATCCGCAACGGGCAAGCTGGCTCTGGGCAGTGCGTATACCGCTCCTCATCCATCGTCATTTTCCCTGGCACTCCCCATCTTGACGTTTGATCGCCTTCTCCGTCCAAACCGTGTCTTCGATCGCCAAACAAACCCAGTCCGCCGACGCCCTGGGAGGCGACCGGTGCGACATGGCGTGAAACAGCCCCTTCAGCACTAGGCAATAGGCCCAGCCGTCAGGCGTAACGCCCAGAACATTCACGATGCCGCTGCCGCGGCGAGTCATCACCAGGTAAGTTTTGTCGGCGGTCGGTGTCATTTTGGCAGCCCCGCGGACGGTGTTGGATTATCGTGCGAACGGATGATGCGAAACATTTCCTTCTGTGTTTCCTTGATTTCCTTCACGTCTCCCTTGATGTCCCCAAGTTTTTCGTTCGTCGCCTTGCGTTCATCGGCCGTCAATTGTTTTTCGACCTCCAGGGCAGTCGAGACCCTGCCGGCCTCAACCTTCGCTGCATCGGCAACCGTGGCCGCGACAGTAGCGACCTTATCGGCCTTCTCTGTCGATCGATCAACAGCTTTCATCACCTCACTTTGTGCTGAGCACGCTTTATTAAAGCCCACGGCAACGATGGTCAGCGTGATCGCTCCCATCGCCAAAATGGCCGTAATCATCGCGTATAGCGGCCGATGCTTTTCCCAACAGAACTCGCGGGACGGAAGGGTCGTCATCATCTTACTTTCGCTTGCTGGGCAACGGCTGTGCATGGGCCGCAGCCTTTGCCGCTGGTGGTTGATTGGCCGGCACTGGCGCCGGAGGAATGAGGGCGGGCGTAGCCGTGTGACGAAGTTGATAGATCGTCCAAAGTTTGTAGCACCCTTGTCCAATCATCACGACGGCAGCATAGGTGGCTGTGATCCAAGGATGGCTCGACAGGAATTGCTGAGGGTCCGTTGCAATGCCGATGACTAACGGCAGCAGCCAGGCCACGAAACTCGCGGTGTTGGAACCAAGCCACTTTACAGCAATCTTGAGCCACATGGTTTTACCTCACTTTTGCATGGTGCCTTCGACGCCACGGGACACGCGATCGCGTGTTCGCTTCTGCAACCACATCATCGCCTCTTGAATCTTCGTCAAGGCGATGGCATTCTCGCGGCAGGCGTACTCGCCGGATTGGAAACAAGCAAGCCGATCTTCGACGATGGCGAGTAGGGCTTCGTTGCTGATGCCGTTGACGCCGGCTTCCTTGATCGGGCCATTCTGAAAATCGATCTGACAAAACACGTCGGGAACAATCCCACATTGTTGGGTTTGCCGCAACGACCCTTCGATCTGGTAGCAATGGCTCGCCCCGCCCGGACCTGGATCATCTATTACAGTGATCGTCAGAGCATCGTTCAAACCGTTGACTTTGTGGCTCGTGATCTCTCGCATCGGCTATCCTCGTTTCACTGAAACGTGAATCTTGATTGTCGCCCCCGGCGTGATTTCCAGGTCGAGCCCGTTTGCCAGAATCACCTGGCAAAGCTCGCGTAGTGGGCCGTCGAAAAAGCCGTCGGTCTTTGGAGCGTTCGGGGTAATATCCGATTCCCAACGATCTGTTTTAGTCCCAGTCGAGCCATCTGGTGCGTACCCACTAGGATTCATCACTTCCCCTCCGCTGTTTTGTTATGGTCCCGCAATAGTCGCGTCTCTATTCTCGTTGGCCACGATGACACAACAATACCAAGTCCCATTGTGCCCCCGAGTAATCCCGGCCCCGTAATGGTCCCACTTCCGCGAGGCGACGAACCAATGACCCTCCGGCCCCTCTTGGTTCCGTACTTGGAACCAGCCATCAAACATCTGTTTTCCAATCGACAGCGGAGTATCACCCGCGGCGGGCTCCCACGATTGGTCACAGATCTCCCGCGGATCGGCGTCGGGCCAGAGGCCAAAGATTTGCCGGGCTCGGGACTCAAAGCCCTGGTGCCCTTGCCCGTAGCGAGCCATGTATTCCGCGTGCTCTTGAGCCATTTCCGCCAGCACTGGATGCCATGCCGATTCGCAGACGCGGGCACCGTTGAACGCTAGCCCAGCGGCGATCAGTCCTTCCAGAGGTGTTTGGGGCGTGGCGGTCACAGTTTCGAGTATTCCTGTAACAGTCTCACCACCCGCTGCGTTTCGCACCATGACCGAAACCAGCCGGTTAAAAACTCGGCTGTCTCCGCCGACAGAGAGCCATCTGCCACCAGACGATTAAGCACGTCAACCGTGTTGCCAATCATTGGACCCTCGCTTTCGCCAGTTGCTCACACTGGACCGCGTGGAACGCCTCTTGCACGGCCGCGTCGTATCCCGGCGTCGCGGCCAGAGTTGCGTAATGCTGTTGAATCGTGGCGTGATAGTCGTTGATCGAGGCCATGCTCGTGTAGGTCGTCTTGCGATCCAGCGACCGCAACAACCATTTGCGAAGGACGTAAGGGCAGGGCAGCGGGATATTGCCCAATGATCCCATACGGCTACACGCCTGGTTGGCGATGTCCGAGCAAAAGTACATCCCCTCGACGCGGAGGGCATGGCCGATGCCGCTGCTGATGGCACCCAGAATGTCGTACTTCGCCCCGGCGATGGAATTGAACCACACAGTCAGCGACGGCAGGATCGGCCATGGCGTGTCGATCGTTTCCCAGAGCGAGCGGTTGCCAAGGTCCACGTCGTCAGGATTTTTCCAGCGGACGCCCTCTTCCAACTGAGCGCTGAACAACTTTCCGAACGGCACCAGACACTCGACATGCACAACGGCGTCGGGTCCATTCCATTCATTCCAGGGGACCGTGGCAACTAAAATAAGTTTATCCCACTTAGTTCCCAGACTGCGTTGAAAGGCGAGGCGGAGATTTTCAGCCATCAGTTTTCCCCTTCGCCTTCTCCGCATCGATCTCGGCCCGGCGTGCGATGACCAGATGGCGAAATCCAGCGTCCGCATCAAGGTTTTTCGCAAACACCTCAATCAGCCCCTTAAGGCTTTTTTCTGCGGTCGGAACGTCTTCCGTGTCAAGGTTGAGGTCATCGACAATCAGGAGGGTAATTTGGTGTAGGTTCAACATTACGCCACCTCCTCCCCGCTATTCATATGTGGGCACGACACCGGCGGGATAGTGTCGGTTGTACCACGCCGTTTATGGGCCACGGAGACAGTAAGATTCATTCGTCGCCTCACAAAAGCCCTCCCGGCCGGAGGCAGCCGAACCGGGAGAGCGAACCCAGGGAGGGTCACGTCGCCAAAGCCTGCACATCGGCAAGCAATGCCTGCTCGGCAGCAGTCACGGCTGGGCCGGTCGTGGTCGTCTGGTTCGTCGTGTCGGCTGTAAGCTGCGTGTTCGCAGCAGCCACGGCCGCAGTGTCAGTTGCCACAGCCGCTTGGGCTGCGGTGTCGGTGGCGACGGCCGCCTTAAGGGCGTCTACGTCGGCCTGAATCTTGGCTAATTGGTCGGGTGAAATGCTCATAACGAACTCCACTAAGAGGTTAAAAAGGTCTTCCAGTAATTTTTGGCGCTGTTCGTCACACACGCGTATGATTCCAAAACCTCCCGCCGCTCCGGTTGTCCGGTGGCGGCGAGAGCAACGGAGTCCCTACCGTTAGGCAGAGCCTCTCCTTGGTCGATCAGAACGACACTACCGCAGCGCGAAGCGTAGCCAGGTCCTCCGTCAACTCATCGATCTTGGCCAGCACGGCGTCTTTTTCCTCGCCGCTACAGCACTTGGCGGCCACCACCTTCGGAAGAAACTTGCTGATCAAACCGCCGACCAGCATCGCACCAATATCCAGAGTCGAAATCGCAATCGTTCCCACAATACACCTCCGTTGAAACAGTGAAATGAAAAACGTAACTCTCTCGACGCCGCGAGCCGGCAGCACTGATCCTGTCAGGGCTGGCCGGCGATGTGCGGCACAGCGGCGAATCACGCCACAATCTTCGGCAGCGGTTCGTCGGGGTTGTAGACCGCGGACTGCAAACCCCACCCGCCGAACATATCAAGCCCTTGGGAAATCTTTCGCTCACTGAACACGCCAAAGCCCATGCCCTTGCGTTTCAGGATCTGACTATTGGCCTGGTCGGGGCAAACCGCCGCGAACGCCTGGAGCATTTCGGTGGTGAAGTTCGTCCAGGAATCTCCCCACGAATTGGCGGGAATGAAGTACCAGACTCCCTTGTATAGAAACTTCGCACAGAGCGTAATCGCGTGGCCTCCACCGAACGCGCTGGTGCCGAACGGAACTGGCCAGCCAAGCTCAAGGCATGTTCCCATGGCATCGAACACGCCACCATGCCCGCAGTCGAACGCTTTCAGGACGCTATGTTTCGCAGCATCAGGTTTCCATACCGATTCTGCCGGCCAGTCACGGCCGTCGTAGTCGTTGTTGGGAATCAGTGATCGAAGACATTGGCCGCTCTTGATAAGCACGGCCAAAACTTCATCAAGCCCGGCGCCCTCGTTCTGGTAGCCCGTGACTTGTCCCATGAGGTTCCCAGTCGATAACTGAATGTCAGACCATCCAGTCAACCGATGGGCCATCTCGTTGCCCTGGGTGCCAGCGTTGCTGTGGCACCCGTTTGTTTGTAACTGGTCAAGAATCTCCGTAATGCCGCTGGACAGATCGATGCACGGCCGCCAGCTACGACGGTCCATAATCTCGGGGGCCCCGGGCGTGCCCATCACTGCGTGGCAACAACGCTTGTCACCTACAACCATTGTCCGGGGATGCAACGAAAGTTTTCGCGTCACGCCGCCGATTTCGATGGTCGGATAATCTCGGATCACTTGGCACCTCCTTGGTATTTGCCCCAAAGGGCTTTGAAGCCCACCACGTCCTTCGGCTCCGGCCCGACGTAGAGCGTCTGGTCGGCCGCAGCACCCCGACTGCCGATGAGAACGATGCAGGGCAACGGTTTGCCGGCAATGATCTTTTTGTACCCGGCCGCCTGGTCAGGAGTCAGGTTGTTCTCTTTGAGCAGCGGACAGTTCGGCCCGCTACAACCGAGCACAGCCACATCGTAGCGGCGATACTGGCTAGCTCCGTCCGGGCCGCGGAGGGTATTCATCGCCCACAGGTCAACCACCTCCTGCCACGGCTCGCGGGCGTTGGGGTCTTCGAACACCAAGGCCCACTGAGCTACGCCCGTTTCCTCGGGTGGTTTCGGTGGCGGTTTTGGCTTCGGGTCCGGAGTGGGCTTCAGCCGAAAATCCTCATCGCCGTACAGGTCGGACCATAACGCGCGGAACGCTTGCCGATCGGCGGCCATCGCGTCGATAGCGGCTTGGCGGGCCTTCTGGTCACGGGTCAGTGAGTCGTGATCGGCCTTGATAGCCTGGTCGGCGGCCGTGACCGCGGCCCTATCGACCTCGATCTTGCCCATCAGGTCGAGTAACTTTTTAGGCGGGTCGGCCGCCGGCACGGCCAGGGCAAAGGCCGAAAGCAGACACATCAGCAGAACGAGAAAGAAACAACGACGCATGATTTTACCTCCGTTTTTTCAGACAGCCGCAGTGAAGCATGCGGCCGGTTTTCAGCGAGGGTGTTTGCTTGATGAGGTATCCACCACACTTACCACAGTTGGGGCACCTTTCCTGTACACCTCTTGGTTGGGTCAACGATGAATCTCCTATCGACGTCCGAAGATGCGATGGAAAAACGCCGGGCGGGTTTACGCTCGACGGGCGGGGCGGCCACCTCCGCGGAAACGGTCGCAGTGACCACGGATTGAGTGTTTGCCCAATCGTTCAAGTAGCTGCCCCAATCTGTGTCGCCGACTTTCGGTGTTAAGCTCGATGGATTCGGCCAAGGACTACGATCGGGCATTACCCAAGCGGGCTTCGGCAGGGCCGGCGTCGGCTGTGGTATGGGTGGATGCGGAGTCAACTTGTGAATCACCGCCTCGCCGCCGTGGATGAGGCCGCCGATCAATCGCCGAATGGGTTTTCGCTTCTGAAAGAAGTTCACCACTGGGCCTTGCGTATTGTTCGGATTCGCGGCGGCCGTCTTGCCCGTCAGCGGCCAGATGGCGGTCGAAGTCCAGATGTACGGCACGGACGAACCGGGGGGCGTTGCCTGCCAGTAGCCGGGCGTCATCACGGCGTATTGTCCGGTCATGGGGTTCAGAATTGACCTGGGGGCCGTGGCCCAATTCTCGATAACCGGAACCACGTAGGGCAGTGGGTTGATGTAGGGAGGCACGAAGCCACCGCCCCAGCCACCCCAGTGTGGATGATCCCAGCCGCCGCCGTGAAAAGGCTGCGGGCCGGGTCCGCCGTGAAAGTCGGGATGCGGCGGGCCGCCGTGGAAATCTCCGGGACCGGTCAGCGGGCTAGCCAGCGGGCATGATTGCCCCCCGCAGCAGCCTTGGCAACATTGGGCCGCGGCCACGCCGCAGCACGTCAGAACGATCAGAAGAGCCAGTAGGATTCGCGGAACCATGAGAACTTACCTCCATTTGCAATTGCCTGTTTCCCATTACCCTATTATAACCTACGCCAAACCCTATTATAACCTACGCCAAAGAAAACCCAAAACCAAACCAAGAATCAAGACGACGCCAACCGGGAACCGCTTGCAATCTTCGTAACAGTAATTACACCGTCGAAGGAGAAGTCGAGAGAACGATGATCGATCAGCACTATTACCTTCCGCTCCGCCTCGCTGCGCGCCTGTAAGTGCTGTAGCAAATCGTCGACGCCTCGCGGAGACAAGTGCTGGGTAGGCTCATCCCATACTTCCAGATTGAGCTGCTCTTCTTTCCGGCTGTTTATCAATCCAGCGATTCCCATCTGCGCGGCCAGCCTCAGCCGCTGCGTAGCCCCACCACCCCAGCCCTTCCACGGGGCATACTCTCCGGATTCGCCGGAGTTAATCGCCACATTGAACCCACGGGTCACGCCTCCACTCTTGTTATCCCTCTCTACGTCCAGCCTAATCCGCCACCGCTCCAGGCCGAGCTGAATCAAACCACTGTTGCAATGCATCTCCAGCTCGGACAACGTCGAATCCATTATCCATAGCCGTAAGTCTCGAAACCCATTAACCCAATACAACGCCCTAGCTTCGCTTGAGGCGGCGAGGTCCCGCTTGGCGACCAGAAACCGCTTCCTCGCCTTGGATCGCGTCAGATCGCATTGCAACGCCTCCAGGGCGGCTTTATGGGGGTTGGAGTCCTCCTCCGCCAGCCGCTCGCGGATCTGCCGCAGACTGGCCTTGATTTTAGCTAATTCAACCCGGGCATCGGATATATCAGACGTAACCGCGTAAATCTCCTTGCGCTGCTTTGTCTCCCATCGCTCCCGATCCCTACTAATCACACTACCACAATACTTACACCGCTCATCCTTCCATCTAGCAGACTTCAACTCGCCCTCCAATATAGCCTGCTGTCTATCAGCCTCCTCCAAGACAAACACCAACCCCCGCTTCTTCTCGCGCAGCTTTGCATACTCAGTCTCCAGGCCAAGCCTGCGCTGCTCGTTCTCCTCCTCCCACCGCTCACTATTCTCTCTCGCGGACTTCCGATGCAGCCGCATGGCTTCGATCTTGCCCTTCTCCCGCTCGATCTGGTTTGTCAGTAATGCGGCAGCCGCAGCGTAGGTGTCCACATCTGCCTTAGCTTTGTCCGCCCGCTCCTCCCAATAGTCGAGGCCCAACGACTCGGAAAACAGGGCCAGCTTGTCGCTCGGCCCCAAGTCGAGGAAATACTCAGAGAACTGCCCGATCAAGACAGAATGCAAGAACTCCGTCCCGTTGCGGCCGATCAGCTCGTCTACCCGATCCTGAATCGTCAAGTCGCCATCGATCCGCAACTCGTTGGGATTCTGCTGCCGCCACACGCATCGTACCCTTCCGCCAACCTCCAGCTCCAGGCCCACCCAAGCCTGCTCCTCTCCCCAAGACACGACACTTCCGGCCCGCAATCCCCGCTCCGTCACTCCAAACAAGCACCAATAGACGGCCGACCACAGCGTGGACTTCCCGACGTCGTTGCCCTCCAGGGCCTCATCCACTTCATTGATGCCACGCATCAGATACAAGCCGGGCTCCTGTGGTAACTCAATCTCCTGCCGCTCACGGAAGGTGCGAAAGCCTTTCAAGCATATCTTGAGTAATCGCATCATGTCACCATATGTATATGATGCTCAACTTCCAATATCGCATCAAACATACTACTAGCTTGGCCACGAGGAAGATAGATCCAGCGTACTTTTCCGCCGACATTGTCTATTATTTCCCAATCTGCCCCAAACACATAAGCAACAACCTGATCTTCTACCCACCTCTCCATAGCCAACAACTCAAGCTCCTCAGACTCGGCATCCCATTCAAAATGCGCTGTCCAACCATTTTTCATAACAACTCCCTCCCCACAGCCGCGTCCGCGTCGTCGATACCGGCCTGCTCGCAGTAGGCCTCGAACTGCTCCCGTGGAGTCCCAATCTTCGCCGTCGGCCCGTCAAGCCGTAACCGCTTCTTCCCGGCTTCCACTAAGGACACCCCACATAGCAGCAAATCGTTGCGCTCACACATCCGCCGAATCTTCCGCTGATACTTCTCCCAGCAGTCGAACTCCGATCGCCGCAGCGATAGCTCCACCTTGACCTGATCCCCAGGCTGCCACAAAGGCTGATACTCCAGCTCGTCGGGATCGCTGATCCGCAGCACTAGCTTCTGCGGGCTGATTGGATACAAGTCTTTGTGCTGCTTCCCGTCGATCAACACCACCCGCGGCTTGAACGCGTCCCCGAAGCGGATCGGATAAGGCGCGCCAACATACTCTACCGGGCCAACCTTCTGTGGGACATGAATGTCTCCAGCCCATACTTTCCCACACTTCTCCAGGTCCGACGTAGAACAGCCAGACAGGCTATGGCCAGACTCGCTTGTAGCCCCACGGAACTTCTGATGGCATCCAACAAAATCGACCCGAACGCTTCTTAGCCGTTGAGGATCGCCAAAAATAGGATCGCGCATGTGCGGGAAGAAGGCCCAGCGACAATTCCCAATCTCAACTATCTGCGGCTTGGCGTAGTAATAGCAACGCGGATGATGGGCCAAGAATCGAAAGAACGGGCTGGAAGCCTCCGCATAGTCGTGGTTGCCCATCAGCAAATGAACCGAGATTCCCTCGCGGACGAACTCAGTCAGGGCGGCCACCAACCGATTGACGAGAACGCTGGAGTGACAATCCTTCTCCTCGGTCAAGTCGCCAAGAATCACCAGAGAGTCGAAGCGGATGCCCCACAACCACTTACTCAAGAAGTCCCAACGATAGGCGTCGTTTGGCCGGTCGGTCAGGTGCAGATCCGAAGTAAGTAGAGTTAGCATTCTTCCCTCCGTGAATGAAGTCTTCGGGATCGAGTCTGAGCAAGTTGTCCAGATAGGCTGTCCAGAAGCCTACGTTCGGAAACGAGGCTAATAATACCGGGCCGAAGCAACCGGACAGTAAAGGCAGAAACACCAATGCCCGCCTCGCATTCTCTTTCACAATCATCAAAGGCATCTTTTTGCATTTCCATCCTTGCTTACAGCACTTCTTCCACATCGCTACCAGCTTGCCTCTTCCATAAACAAGCAAGTCAAGATCAAGCCGTTTGTAGCTCTTTGCCTCGACAAAGAACGTATCCGCGAACGCGAAGCCGTCGGGATGGATGGCAGCAAGGTCGCCCGCCTGATGGTTCAACTCGCCGCCCTTCTTCCGTAACGTTGTCGCCCGCCCTCCGCTCTGGCTCGACCGCCAGAACAAATCTTTGCTCTTGCCCCCGCTAACCCATAGGGACAGCTTGCGGCATAACTCCCGTTCGAAGCCGCTTCCCTTCGCCTTGGATGCCTTACCGCCCATTAGTACTTCCTCCTGGTCGGAGCGAAGGTTGCTTCCACCCTGGCCCACTCCACCTTGACGGCCCTCGCCAGCCGTCGACGCTCAAGCGCGTACTCCTCGTCGGCCAGGTCCTGCAGCCAGCGACCATACTCTTTCCAGTCTCCGAAGCCACTATCCACGAACGCCTTCGGCCCTCCCCTCCCCAATGTCTTCAGCCAGTCACAGGCCGCCGCCACGTCGTCGATTCCGTAGCTGAACAGAATAGGGAAGTCCGCCTCGCGGAACGGCGGACCGATCTTGTTCTTTTTCACTTTAGCCCGTATCTGCACCCCAACAACCCGCTCCACCTTGTTGATCGTCCGCTTCAGCTGCTTCATGTGGGCGAGCCATACGATCTGTGAGGCGTAAAAGTCCAGGGCGCGTCCCCCAGTCCGAGTATGCTTTTCCCCGAACGCCACCCCAATATTGTCTCGCACCTGAGACACAATACACAAAGTCATCTTCGCCTTATCCATCTTCCGCGTCAGGCGGCGGAACAGCTGGCCCATTTGCTTCGGCTTGTTTCCCCCATAGGTGCTCTCGTCGATCCCGCGGGCCTGCTCCGCCCGATCCGAAACTGCGTCTAGGCTGTCGAGAATATAAAGCGAAGGGCGGTCGCCGTACTTGTCGAGCAGGGACGTTATATCCTCGAACACATCCTCCACAGTATGCAAAGTCCTCTTCATCTTCACCTGCCCAACAGGCAAGCCGAGGCTCTCCGCATAAGCGCTATCAAAGGCCGCCTCGGTTTCGCGATAGAAGATTTTGCTGTCACGATACAGCTTGGCGAAGTTGGCGCTAGCTTCGATTGCCAGCAGCGTCTTCCCAGTACTATTATGCACCACAAACCCACTAGCTATAAAATTGTGGTGCTTCTCCTCGACGGTAACGTCATAGGTAATCTCGGAGTCTACCGACTGAATGGACACTATTTTCGATAACTCAATCGCCTTAGTATTGGCCGGCATTTCTTCAGCATGGGTTACATAATGCTCCTTATATCGCGAGACTTCCACCCCACGAGCGCTTCGCCAGCTTCTCACGGGGGTTCCCACCCGCAACATTCCATCCGCCAAACAACCCCACCCGCCATCGGTGTGAAACAAATGATCTTCTGAAGCCTTGAGGCTGTTACCCCGATCATCGCTTATCGCATACAATCGCTTACGGCATGAACGACTAACTGCCGATACCTGAGTTAATCCTACATATCCTCCAACATCAGCCACCAAATACGTTAGAGCGTTAGCATTACGGTTTGGGTGATTCCCAGTAAATCGATTGAATAGCGTTCGAAGCGTCATCTTCTTTGGGCTAACCCCACGCTGAACGGACACAATCGTATCACCAGAGAGGCATTTGTCGCCCACGATATTGACGATCTTCCCCTCTGGCCAGCCTCCGCCAAGAGCGCAGTCGAGAAGCTGGCAGCCAGAAGAAAACAACCTAACGGAGGAGGGCGGAGCAAAGTACGCCCCACCACTCTTCCGCTTCGGCCGCGGTGCTAAGGAGTCGTCGCTCAGTGATAATCGTTCGCGATCCATTCAAGCACCTTAGTGTCAATCGTCCTCGTCTTCATCGTCGTCTTCCTCGGCCCGCAGCTTCACAATCTTGTCCGCGGCCCGCAGCTTCATCTTCTTTCCGCGCTTGCATACGCAGAAGCCGCCTTTGCTGCTCCGGCCGGTGTCCTCGCATGCCGGGCAGTCGTACTCTTCCTCGTCGTCTTCGTCCTCATCGTCGTCAGAACGGGATATTGTCTTCTTCTTCGTAGTCACCTTTTCCCGTCGAGTAGGGCGTGGCTCATCGTCTTCGTCGTCCTCCTCGTCGTCTTCTTCTGGCTCCGGCCGCCGCTTGGCCTTCGACTTCTTGCGGGGTTCCTCATCGTCGTCCTCATCTTCGTCTTCGTCATCATCGTCGGAACGCCGCTTCTTCCTAGCGTCGGCGGCCGCCTCGCGCGACTTACCCTTGAATCTGCCGCCATCTTCTTCCTCATCGTCGTCCTCATCTTCGTCTTCGTCCTTGGCCTTCCGCCCGGCGGCCACCGCGGCGATATGCTCGGGATCAAAGTAGACCAGCACGTCGGTCAGCGGGTTCTCCTGAACCATCTTCAGCCATTCATCGGCCGTGTCCTGGTCGTCGGCCAGCGGCGAAGGCTTGCGGTCGATTTTCGTGCCGCTGTATTTCGTCCTCAGCTTCGTTCCCTTGCGGCTGATCTCAATATCATAGCCATCCTCGGGATTGTCGATGAACAACGTTTCGCCGCTCCGCTTGTCGATAGACAAAGAAGCAATCTCAGCGTCGATGCTCCAGGCCATCGACCATAGCTGTGGGCCGGCGTCCTCATCGTTGCGGTCGATCACCCACACTAGCACCCGCTTGACCGGCGCCAGGTCTTTCGCGTACTGGTCGTCGCCGTCCTTCTGCGCCCGCTTCCGCTCGTCGCAGATCGGGCAGGCCTCGCCCTTCATCTTGGCGGCGCAGAGATACGCCTGGTCATCGCTGCCGATGCCGTAGTGGACGTAAACGTCGAGTCCGTAGTGCTCGGCGTCCTCCCAGGTCGGCGGCAGGAAGCGGATGCGGTTCTCGCCTTCCTTTGGCTTCCACGATGTAAAGTCCGACTTGAAAGGGGAGTCGTACAGTCCTCCGCTCTGATTGGCCCGTTTCTGCGCGGCCTTTGGGTCGCGCTGCTTGTACTCAAATCGCGTTCTCTTTTTCATTTTCTCCTCCGGTGGAATGACCGCCGGATAGCAGACAGCTTACCGGCGTAGAATGCCCTAGCAACAACCCAGACCAAAGCATAAAGCAGTATAGGAACGAACAGCACGATAGCGATAGTTGCAATATTGAAACTCATAGCCTCTCCCTCCGCTGCTTCGCCATTTCCTTCCGCCGCTGCTGATACTTCTCCTGCCCAACGTCTCTGGCATCTGCACCCTTGACGGCCGTCGCCGAGAAGTAGCCTGCGACGTAAAGCCCACACAAATCCTTGAGCACGAACGCCCGCTGAGAAAAAGCTTCTTTCACCGCTAACAGCTTGTCGGCCTTCTCTTTGGCCACCAGATATGCGTCGATGGATCGGCGATAGGCCTTGTCGACTTCAATCTTCGCCTTGACGGCCGCCTCCGTCACCTTCTCTCCCTCATCGGCCAGGTCGCGACGGATGGTAAGCTCTCGGCTGGCACGAACGGCATCGACCGCCTCCTTGAGCTGGTCGCGAAAGGACATGGCCTCGGCGTAGTCCTCTGCCACCGCCAGAAACAACTGCGGCTGTCGGATTAGCGCCTCGTCAAGGGCGTCGCGGTCAATCCGAAGTTCTTTGCCGTAGTCCATCATCGCTAAATCCTCCAATTAGATATACAAATCACCCAAAGATTATCCGACCCAGACTCAGAAGCAGCGGAGCGAAGCCCTCCGACGAATTGTAGGGCTCGCTGAACGCGTCGATCATTTCCAACACGCGGCCGGCAACCTTGTCGCTACTGGCTCCAAACGCCGCAGTCGTCAGGTAAGCCAGAGTCACCAGCCGTATACTTTCGGGGTTCTGCTCGCGCAACGGCTCCAGCAGCTTGATCGCCTTCGCCCAAGTCAGGCCCTTGACCAGAGCGCGGGCCAGCACAATTGCGTCGCCTTCCTCGTCCGCTTTCTGAAGTAGCGGTAGAGCCTCCTTCGCAGTCTTGCATCCATAGCACTGAGCCAGATAGGTCAAGGCTCGTCGCGGCGACCCGAACGACTGCCGGGCGACCACCGCCAGAACTTCGTCCGGCGTCTGGTAGTCCTCCGCCTCCCGCACCTTCTCCAGCAGCTCAATCAGCAGATCGACGCAGACCGGCTGCAAACCGAAAGAGGTGCAGCGAGTCTCAATCGTCTTCGGTATCTTTCCCGGCTCAGTCGTACAGAACACCCAATACACGTGCGGGGGCGGCTCCTCGACCGACTTCAACAAACTCTGCCAAGCCTGCTTGCTCAGGGCGTGGGCCTCATCGATCACGATCACCTTGGCCGTCGACTCTCCGAATCCCTTATAGGCGGTCCCGTCAGCGATCTGCCGCATGGCGTCGATTCCGGTATGTGTGGCCGCGTCGACCTCCAGGAGATTCTGCGGCTCGCATCCGACCTCTCCTGCGAGGATACGAGCTAACGTCGTCTTGCCGACTCCACTCGGGCCGGTCAGCAGAAAGGCGTGTGCCGTCTTCTTCTTCAGCACGGCGCACAATCCCTTGACCACCGGAGCTTGACCAAGCACCTCATCCCAGGTCGTCGGCCGATATTTACGATGAAGATCGCTCATAACTCATCCGAAAAGAAGGTTCCCACAGGCCGCATGTCGGCCCAGTTCTCGCCTATCTTCACTTCCACACTCATCGGCACATTGACCCAATCGAAGGCCGGAGTCAGCATTTCGCGGACGATCTCCTCTTGCAGCCCCTCCAAGCGATCCTTTGGAATATAAAACTCTAGGTCATCGTGCAGATCGATCACGGCCTGGAACGCCGGCTCCTCCTCCTTCTCCGCCCGCACCGACAGGCGGTTCATCGCCTCGACCACCAAGTCGCTGGCCACTCCCTGCGTGATGTTGTTGAGTAGCTGGTTGGTGCTCAACGGAGCCCGCCGCCTCCGCCCTGTCAGCCCGGTCACATAGCCGTCATGCTGATAGTCGGCCAGCTGCTTCTCCTGCCACTTCCAGACACCAGGGAACGCGCCCTTGAACTCCTCAAACAAATCCTCGCATTTTCGAGACAGCTTCAAACGGGCCGCGATGCTTTCCCAAGCCGCCCCGTAGAAGCCGGCCAACACCCAATTGCTCTTCACGTCCTGCCGCAGCTTCTTCAAGTCGTTTCCATACTCCCGATATGCCCTCAGGTCCGCCTTAGCAATCCGTTCCGCCCAGTCGCCATGAATGTCGTGGCGGTCGACGAACGACCTGACCAGCCGCTTATCCCGCGACTCCATTGCGATCACCCGTGGCTCGATCTGCCCGTAGTCGCAAGACAATAAAACATGCTTGCAACTAGCCCCGGTTATCGGATGGGTCTTCGGCGCCGTCACAATAGCTCGCACCCACGCATCCTCCCGCATGGGGAAGTTCTGTACGTTTGGGTCTTGGCTACTCAACCGGCCAGTCACGGTGAATAGATCGTTGAACTTCGTGTGCAGCCGCCCGTCCGCATACACTACGCCTCCGACCGGGGCGCAAGGATCGATGTAGGTAGATTTCATCTTGGAGTAAGATCGCAGCCGCAAAACCGCGGACGCGATCGGCAGGTCCATCTTCTCCAAAGCGGAGTCATCGACGCTGTATCCGGTCTTGTTCTTCTTCCGCTGCCCCTCCCGCCGGTCGAGTAGGTCGCGGAACAGAACGACTAGCTGCGGGTTAGAAGTCGGTTCCAGCGGCTTGCCGATCTTCTTCTCGTACAGCCTCGCCTCGCGGCTGTCGGCAATCTCCAACAAACATTGATCGATCTTCCGCTGCATCTTCTTCTGAAACTTGGCCACCGCGTCAAAGTCCACCACCAGGCCCTTCTGCTGCGCCCTGACCAGCGTCAAACATCGACGGAGGTGTAGTTTGTATGCCTCCTGTAATCCCTCCTGCTCAATCTCTTCCGCCTGGACATGATACAACTTCGCCTCATACTTTGCGTCCAGCGCATTATACTTCAGTAGCCGGTCGATGCCTTCCTCCGCCAGCCGAGACCGATCCACGTTGCTTTGGCTTTTCAGCCGGAATCCGAATCGGTGCAGACAGCAGTCGTCGAGGCTGAGGCCGCCCCGCCGCTCATCCAGAACGTAAGCCTGCGACATCGTATCGCCCCATCCGGTCCGCCGCCATCGCGGGTTATGCCCATATATTTGTGTCATCCACTCCAGCTCGAACGGAAGGCTATGGGCGACCTTAACACATTTTGAACGGAGGAATTGCAACACTAGGTCTTTGGCCCGATGCCAATCATCGGGAGACCATCTGGCGTCCTTGTGGCAGATCGGCAAGGCCCACGTGATCCGGCCGTCGGAGAAGGCTATTGACAGCCAGCCGTTGACGGGGGGCAGCATATACGGCCGGAGGGCCTTGGTTTCTATGTCGAAAGCAATGATTGCTCTTTCGGCAACCCAAGCCGCTAGCTGCCTCCCCAAACGAGTTAGCCCGCTAGAATCCCTGGCGTAGCGTATACCGCGATCCAGGCCGTCGAGGGGTTCTAGGGTAGGATCGCCCAAGCCTCGCGTTATACGCGAAGCCAACCCCCTTAAATCGCATTTGAAGACTAGGTTCCAATCCTCGTCAGCGTAATTGCTCGACCGCTGGACGAACGACGGGTGGAGGATCGGGTACAGCCAGCAGACATGCTCCCCCGCCTTGACGGGCATCAGCTTGCCCCGCCACTTGGTGATCGAGGATTCCCCGGTCGCCCACAGCAGGGCAGTCCCGCCGACAGCCAGAATCACCTGCGGCCTAGCCCGCTCGATGCTGCGGACGACCCGCCTGCGGCATCGCTCGAACTCGACCCGTTCCGGCGTCCGGTTGTCCGGCGGGCGGCAGCGGCAGCAGTTGTCCCACCGCAAAGAATCCAGCCCGACCTCTTTCAGAATGGAGCGTAGCAGCCGGCCGGACCTACCAACAAACTGCTCGGCCTTCTTGTCCTCATCGGCTCCAGGCGCCTCGCCCAACACGTAGATGATAGGATGCTTCTCACCGGTCGGCTTCATCCCAGGGCTAAGCACCTCGTCGGTCAACAACGAGCATCCGTCGCAGCCTCGCTCCTGGATGGAGGAGTAGTCGATCTCAACCGGAGCAGAACGAGGGTTAGCCTTTCGCGGCCCGAAGCCAACCCGCTTCTTGACCGCCTTCTTCTCAGTGCGGGTGAAGAATCCGACATCACTCATGCTTAATCCTCGGCCTGGATGCGGCGGCTGGCCAGATACCGGCGCAGGTTCTTGTGAAAGGGCTGATCCGCCAGCCAATCGAGATAGTCTAGTTCGATCTCATCCAGCCGCTTCCCGACACACTTTCCGAACAGCATGGGCTGATTGCCGAACTGCCTGGCCTCCTGGTCGGTCATCGGGCCAAGGTCCGCCCGACTCTTCTTCCGCGGCAGAAGCGGGCAGGCGTCGCGGATCACTTCCCAGAACGCGTCCGCTGAAGGCTCGTCGATATGCTCGGCTGCCTCAGACCGAATCAGGTCGACCAGCTCCTTGGCCCTTTGCCGGGCGATCACCCTAGCCTTGATTACAGACTCGTCCATGACCACACCCCTACATAATCCCACGAACCGAAGAGAACATACGAACCAACTCCCTACGCTGCTCAACCGACAAACCGTTATTGAAAGCGGCCTGAGCTACTGCCGCCATCAGCTTCGGACGATCTCGAAGAATATTAAAGTCGTCGAAGTAAGACCGCGTCACCTTACCCCGAAAACCAGCGGTTTCCGCGATCTCTTTCAGTTTTGGCCAATAACCGTTCTTGACCAGAGCAGTGTTGGACACACCAACCACCCGGCTAAACCGTTTCTTGTCCACGCTTGGATACCGCTCCAAAAAAGCAATTGCGTCCCGTACAATACTAGTCGAAGCCCTAGACATAATTTAACCCTCCGCTTTGACACCCACCAGAACTTGGAAATTGTCTCCCTCCAACACAATACAACGATCGCTAATCCCAATCCGCTTGGCGACATCGAGATAGCGGAGCACATACTCTGCGCAGGTGTAGACTTTGATTGGCTCCTCGCCCAAGTCGATTTTGACCGAATCGCGAATCTCAATCCCCTGATCCTTGGCTAGCAGATTCAGCCGACCATCAGCATAAGAGAACTCGACGTCTTCCTTCTGCGAAGCGATCAAGGATCGTTGCAGGCAGCGAGCCAACGACGCCGGTACGTCGGCCTTGGGTATTTCGTCGAGCTTAGATGACAAGATCATCTTCTCGTAGCGGTCGGGTTCGGGATCGCCTATCAACTTACCGAACAGTTGCGCCTCATCAGACACGCCAATCACATCACCTCCCGTGGTGAACACAATCTTAGTATTGGCTCCAATGCCCAACAGCAGCTCATAGAACCGAGGCGGCAGAACGAAGCTCTTTCCAGAGAGCTTCGACACCCTATGGTTTTCCACCACCCGAGCCACACTAACGTTGTCCGTCCCAAACAGGGTTAGTTTCTTTTCTCCAAAAACAAGGGTGATCCCGCTCAGCGTCGGGTGCATTAGATTCAGGGTGGCAGACCGAGAAACGATCTTGACCGCCTCTCGCAGCTTCACATCCAAGTCAAGCTCGATACCTCTAATCTTCGGAGGAACAAACACAAAGTCACTAGTCGGCAATACCGCCAACTTGAGCTTAGATCGCCCCAGCTTGAACAGCGCCTGACCATCATCCTGCTGACACTCTACATCAGCAGCCGAAGATGAAGAGAGGACGGCCAGAAGCTGAGCACCTGGAACCGCTCCTTCCAACTCCAGATCACAATCGCATCGAAGAGCAACAGAATCATTGTAGGCGCTGACCTGCCCATCACAGAAGCATAGGTGGGTCAAAACCGGGATTAGAGAACTAGCCCCAGCAAGGGCTGGTTGCACACGACGTAAGGCGGATAACAACTCTTCTCTATACATACTGGAAACTCCTTAGTCTGTCAGGACCGCCCAAAGAACGATCCGCGAACGACACCAACTTGTATTGTGGGTAGCAGAATATCTTTGGGTCCATGTAATGCTTTACGGTCCACAAGTCGGAAAGCCACGAGCCATCAAACACCTGTAACCTGCGCCACGGGACCGTAATCACACCCCCATCCTCAAACAGATTTGTAGGAATTACGAACGGTTTTATTTGATACTCGACGCAGAATCGGATGTTGATATACGAGTTGACCAACAAACGAAAAGTCCTAGCAGAACACTTGTCTACCCCAGACTTGCGTTTGACGTCGGTCCTAGGCGGCATACTGAAACAGCTCTCCAGCCCAGTAGCCTCGACAAAGTCGAGGATGTACTTTCGATTCTCGGCTCCGATACCCAACGACTTCAACCACCGATCACGGAGCTTACCATACATTTCGCCGCCATGCGCCCGCTCAGAAACATAGATCCGTCTCGGAGCCACCGTGTAGCAGTACTCCCCATCGCGCATCTGAGGAATGAGGATGCCACCCCTACCGGCATTCCCAAACGCGCTCGTGCTGTCGCAGGAGAACCATGGGTAGCGTGTCATCAGACCAAACCGAGTCACAGCAAACCCATGCACCTTGACCATCTCCCCCCTACGATGAAAAATATGGGAGAAAACGGAATCGAGCCATCGAATAAGCTGCTCGTTGCTGACCCGCAGAAGGCCGCCGACCCCCAGATAGTCGATACCACTATCCAAAATCTTGTCCAGCCAATAGACACGCTCGGAGTAATGAAACACCGGCATCGGACTGAAGCCAGATCGAACCATTCGCTGATAGTTCTTCCAGCTACCCTTAGCGGCCTCCTCCACAATCATCGGGTCGGTTCGACTGCTTGGAATTACGTCGAGGTTCACGTAGGTCTGCAAAATATCCTCGACCTGCTCGATGTAGTTGCAATACTCGGTCAGATCGACCGTCAGGCCTTTTGTCCAGACCGAGACCGCCCCACTATCAAGCATCATCGTACAAAACAGCTTGTCCAAACGCTCTCGTGTCTTCATTTTCCTCGTGCTCCAGACAAGAACTCCTCGCGGGCCTTTGCGTCATCCTTGAAGACTCCTCGCAAAGCGCAGGTAGAAGTGGTAATGCCCGCCTGATGAATGCCGCGGCTCTCCATGCACGTGTGGCGGCACTCAATCAGCACCGCCACGCCCTTTGGCTCCAAGCCGTTCTGTAGGGCGTCGGCCACCTGATTGGTCAAGCGCTCCTGCACTTGCAAACGATGGGAGTAGATGGAGACAAGACGACTGACCTTGCTCAGCCCCACAATCCGATCGTTGGGGACATAGGCAACGTGCGCGACGCCGAAGAAGGGCGCTAGGTGATGCTCACAAAAGGACCATAACGGCACGTCCCGCAGCAAAATCATCTCGTCATACTTCTCCGCCCCGTCCGCGAAGCTGTGGAGTATCTCGGCGGGGTCTTGCTTGTAGCCAGAAGTCCAATGCTGCCACGCCTTAGCGAAGCGCTCCGGCGTCTTGAGCAGCCCTTCCCGCTTTGGGTCCTCGCCGATATACTCCAGCAGCCGGGTGGCAATGTCCATGCCAGATGATAACGACCCGTCGCAGCCCTCTTGCTTCTCCCAGGGGAAGACGACCCACTGCGACGGATCATCTTTAAGATGCAGGGAGAAGAAGGGCTTGTCGGGATACCGCTGCCGCCAGACCTCTTGCGTGCGACCAGAGTCGACAATATCATCGACAATGACGGCTGCCAACTCAGGATCATCTGCCGCTTCAATCCGCTCAGGGAACAAGCTACTGAGCAGCATGGCCACGATCGTCCCGCCACGGGGCACCCCATGCACCACCACGGGCAAGGGGAGGGGCGTCGCCAGAATTGCTCTGCCTAGCGCTCGCAGCTTTTCCTGAGTCCGCCGTATCGTTAGGTCCAGCATCGCTTCTCTCCCGATGAATGGCAGCGTAGACTTCCTGCCGATGAACAGAAACTTCTTTCGGCGCCTCGACTCCGAGGCGTACCTTATCCCCACGAATCTCGACGATCGTGATAGTAACATCGTCTCCAATCACGATCGCCTCACCCCGATGACGCGACAGAACCAGCATAGATCGTCCCTCCTTAAACAAAGAATCCTACAAACCCTTGGCCCTCGCCACCAACGGATCGACAATACCGGCCTCGGCAAATCCCTTGGCCCGCAGCAAACAGGCATGACAATGACCGCAGGGCGGGAAGACGCCGTTATAGCAGGTATGGCTATAGGCCAGAGCTTCCATGCACTCCGGCAACGCAGCAGCCAACTCAACTGTCTTCTTCTTGCTGAGGAAGAGTACCGGAGCCCAAATAGCTAACTCCGATTCCCCAGCAGCGTGATGAATCGTCTTGTTGGCTGAGATGAGAAACTGCTCCCGACAATCGGGATAACCACCAAAGTCTTCCTGACTCACCCCTACCACCAAAATCCTGGCGCCATGATGATAAGCGCGGTTGGCGGCCAGGGTCAGGAACAAAAGATTACGCATAGGAATGAAGGTGGCTTCGATCCCTCCCGGCAAGACCTCCGCCGAGGCGTACTGGACGACATCGACGCTCTTATTCACCAACGGACTGGAGGATTGAAGTACGCCATCGGGCAGCAGCAACAACTCCCGCTCAACGTCGGCCATCTCCGCCACCTTCCACGACGCTTCGATCTCGCAGCAATGCTTCTGCCCATAGAAGATCGACAGCGCCTTGACTTCCGCTTTCCCCCACCGCCGAATTGCAGCATACAAGCAGGTCGTCGAATCCTGCCCGCCAGACAATAACACAATGGCTTTGGTCATGGTTAAACCCTCCTTGACTAGATATACAAATCAGCTCTTTCCCCACAAAAAGAAAGGTGGGTGAGGAGCCGGGGCCTACCCCGCAAACTCCTCACCCGCCCAAACGCCACCGCTAGCCCTTCAACGCGCCGCGCTTCTGCAGCGAGGCCAGAGTGCTCTTGATCGCCGCCAGCTGCACCCCAATTGTGCCCTTGCCCGGAACAATCCCCTTCTTCTCCAGCTTGGCCAAGACCTTGTCGGTCAAAGCCTTGGGGCTCTTGTCCGGAGCGGCGAGGAAGGCGTCGAGGTACGCTTCCCGCAAGTTCTCGACAATGCCGGTGCCCGGCGCCTTCTTCTCGAACGGGGTGTCGCCCTTCTTCTTCGCCTTGGGCGCCTCTTCCTCGTCCTCTTCCTCTTCGTCCTCATCGTCGGCGGCCTTGGCCTTCTTCGGCTTCTTGGCCTTGGGCGCCTCTTCCTCCTCGTCCTCGTCGGCGGCATCGGGGTCGACGATCGCCTTCTTGGCCTTGATCGCCAAGACGGCCTCGTTGGTCCAATCCTGATCCGCTTCGGGCAGCGTCGCCCAGTCGTCCTCCGGCGCCTTCAGTACGGCCTTGACCAGCCGCTCCAGATACGCCTGCCGCTCCTCGCCGTCCTCCGGCTTGCAGCCAGTCAACTTCACCAATGCTTTCAATGCACTCGCCATAGCTCGATCCCTTTCAAAGCTCTGCCCAACAGGTGGGCGTTTCAAAAAGCCGCATGGACACCATGCCCATGGGCAGACCTACCAAACGTTGACGAATCTCGGTCGCAATCTGCTCGATCATGTTCTCGACCGTAGGTTCGTCCTTCATCTCCACTATACAAATATCCAAGTTGCTATCTCGCAGTATTTGCAGTAGTGGATCACAAGAGCATAACGCAACGGCGTGATCCCACTCCGCCAGTACTCCCGCGATCAGGCATTTGACTTCGTAGAAGTCCATCACCATGCCATGGTCCTCAGCGTTCCCCCACAGCACAATCTCAATCCCATAGGTGTGGCCGTGGAGGTTATGGCACTTGCCTTCGTGCTCGGGCAAGCGGTGGGCCATGTCGAAGGTCGTCTTGAATCCGATCCGTGCCATCATTGCACCCCTATGATCTTCTGAGTTTGTAGGCTGAGGCGCCACCCGCGACGCATACACAAGTCGATGCATGTCCTCAGGTTGGCCTTGTTCTTCTCATCGTCGTGGTCATCACGAGGCTGAACGAAAGTCGGGATAGGTCCAGTATAGCACTCCTGCCGATCTTCGGCCCCAACAACAAACTTAAAAGCGCTGGCATTCTTGACGATGCCGAAACGAACGGCGTGACTCGGCTTCGGCGAGCAGACGATCGAAACGAACTTTGGAATTGCCCACTCAATCTCGGGCTGCCAAAGTGTGCCGTTGGTTTCGATCTGCACCGCGCACTTCTGAGCAAACAGAATCTTGACCAGCAAAGACAAGGGCTGCGTGAAGGGCTCACCTCCGGTGATGACCACGAAGCGATTGGGTGGGATGATCTGCTCGACGGCATACATAATGTCCGCCTCGCACATCTCTTTGGCATCAGTGGTGTGGTCGGTGTCGCACCACGAACAGGAGAGATTGCAGCCGGCCAACCGGATGAATACGGCCGGAGTGCCTACGTCAGGGCCTTCCCCTTGCAGGGAGGCAAAGATTTCCTTGACTCGCATCCCGAAGCTCCTTAACTCAATCCCTCTATTATACTCGATCCTCCGCCAATCCCAATATACAAGTTAGCGGGAACATTTCAACCACAACTTAAACATCCGACGCAGCGGCGTCGTGTCAGGCACGCCGGCCAGCCGACACAGATATTGGTTGGTGGTCTCCCGATGGCCAACCGCTTTCCTCATCGGCAGCTTCCGCTGCCGCCCATCGACGGCCCGCAACAATACGCGGACCGCTGGTGGCGCCTCCAGCACGTGCAGATGCCAATCAATTCCAGGATTGCGGTCGACGACCTCCAACTTGCCCAGCGGCTGCTCCCGCCTACGCGTCCGCAGCTTGGCCAGGTTGATAATCCAATTATGCAGCGCCGACTTCCAGACTGCCATAAAGTGGGCCGGCGTCTCATACTCATACCGCTCCTGAAGCTCCAGAAACTTGATGTAGGCCTCCTGGAGCAGGTCGTCCAGGTCCATCTCCCTGCCCACCCGCCACGCGTGCTTGCCGAGATAGTTGACGGCGTAGCCCGCCACGGCCCCCTCCCACTCGGGATCGTACCCGAGGAATAGCCGCTTGATTCTCTCCCGCACCTTCTGCGCGATAGTCATTATCTGGTCTCCTTTGTGAAAGATAGAACGTAAATCGCCGGCAGGGACGCGACCCCCTGCTACGCCTCGCCCGACCACGAGCCGGGCTGGCCGCTATGGCGACGCGGCGGAGACCATGCCGCTAATCCTCGAACACGATTCTCCGTTTCGGGGCCTTCTCCAGCAGCTTGTCAAGGGCCGCTTGCACGCGGGCCATCTCACCAGCCACCTCGCCCCGAGCCACTGAACTCGTCCGCAGCTTGTCAGGCTTCTTCCCCTTGAGCACGTCGCGGGCCCGAATCACCAATCCCTCCAGCTCAGCATCGCCGGCGATGTTCCTTGCTTTGAACAGATCGATGAACTCAAGCAGCTTCTCAACGGCCGTATCCTTGAAAACCTTCTTCTCGCCGTCCGGCGTCGGCTCCAACCGCTCGGCCAGATGCCCGACCAAGCTGCGGAAGGCGTCCCGCAAGGCCTCCTGTATGTCGTAGGCGGCATTCGTCCAGGTCTCCTCAGCCTTCTTCTTCTCGCTCTCCCACAGGGCCTTGCCGATCTTAGCCTCCGACGGCACGCCAAAGTCCAAGAACCGCCGCTCGACCCACACCGCAGACCGTAAGGCACGGACACTGGGATAATTGCCGGCATCGAACTGATCCTTGAGCTGCTCTTTCGCATTCTCGACCAGCTTCGGATAGGCCTGGAAAAAGGCTTCAAACCTGCTGAGGTACTTGACCTCGGCCGCTTCGATCTTGTCGCTGATGTCGCCCACCATGCTGATCGGAACGAGGTAGGTCCCGCGGCGGAGCGGGCTCGGCAGGCAGCGGGCCAGCAACCAGCGGCGAAGCTCGCCGGCCACCGCCACGGCCTCCCCATACTCCTTGCGGTTGACAATATCCTTATTTAGCCTCAGCATGGTCTTGTCCGCCACGGTCTCTACCTTCCCCACGTCGGCCTTGCGGTAGATACCCGGCCGATGAAACACAAGATCAAGAACCACCACCTGATCCATAATAGCCTTGGCATCCCGCACCGACACTTCCGATGCCGGGGTCGCGGCCGCCACTTCCTCTTTGATCTCGTCCAAACTCAATCTTGCGCGCACCATTTTCTGGTCTCCCTTGCTTATGCCTTGAGCGTTGTGCTCTCAGTCAGGAGCCCGCGGCGGAGTCGAACCGCCGGTCACCACTCGGGCTCACCACCCCATTATATGCTGATCCTCCGTTTCGATCCAGCCTGCTGCCGACGATAGACGCCCGGTTTGCTGGCGCTGATATACTTGCCCTCAGCTGCATCCCTCGCGGCCTTCACGACCTCTGGGTTCGCCTTGCCGTTGCTGGAGGCGAACTGCAACACGTCCTTGAGCGAGCGGCCCATCTTCCAAGCCATCTCGCATATGTTGCGGATGTCCGACCCACTCCAGTCCGTATCGTCCGGCTGCTTGTCCTTGGCGTCGATCTCGAACTTGCCCCGATGCAATTCCCACATCGCTGCCCGCTCCTCGTCGTCGGGCATATCGAACATCCACACTCCGTAGCGGAAGCGGCGGACCAACTCCGGCGGCACGTTCATCTTGTTCATGCTCGCCACAAAGAACACCTCGCGGCCGCCAATGGCGATCAGGGTCTTTACCACATTACGAACGTTGGCCTCGCTGCTGCCCACCAACCCCTCTTTCGTAGCGTTAATGTCGAACACCAGCGGCAACCGATCAAAGGTGTTGGCCAGCGCCTTGCTGTAGAGGCTCTTGCCCGTACCGGGAGGGCCGAAGGCAATCTGCCCCGCCCAACCGTTGTCTTCCATCGCGGAGAGAAACACCTGAAGAGCGTCTTGGCTCGTTCCGCTCAAGTCTCCCTGCGAGCCAGCCATCGACTTTTCAAGCTCTTCGACCCGCACCACCACCGCCGGCGGATGGGGCCCGGTAAACAAAGCCTCGCCAAAATCCTTTGCGTTGCTCAACCCGCGAATGTCGTCGAACGTCTCGCTGCCCTCGTCGAAGGTCAGGCCCCGGCGCTCGATGGCCTTCCGCTTGCCCTGCCACAACTGGGCGATGTCCACTCCTTCTTTCGTCAGGGCCATTGCCAGCTCTTGCTCGGCGGAGAACGCTGACAAGCCACGGAGGGCTTGCACCACCCGCTCTAAGGTCGCCTTGTCCAGCTCACCAGCAGTCTCGACGGCGATCTCGCGCAGCCGGTCCTGGTCGGGCAGTGGCTCGTCGATCACCACCACGTCGCGGGCCAGCGGCTTCGGAAGCTGGTGGTCGGCGGCCAACAGAACGAGCATGCGCTGGTTCTGCTTGTATTCATCCCGCAGATTCCAGCAGCCCTGCACAACGGGCAACCCACGGTCGAAGCATGCCTGCGAGTTGTGCCAAAACACCACGGTGCCGTCGGGATAGCTCTGAGCGGCGAGCAGGAAGGCTGCGGGGTCTCCCTCCGTGTCGGACGAGGCGTAGGTCAGTCCAGCCTCATTCACCGCGACCGTTCCGCGGCACACGTCCCACGCCAAAATCGGGGCATCTTCGTGGCCTTTGACGGTCGGCAGCACTTTGCCGATCTCTCGGATCGTCGAAGCCGGGTCGGGCGTGTTGATCGCCACCAGTGGCACTCCGGCTCGGCAGGCCGCCCGGTACAAGTCCAGCCAGTTCTTTTGATTCTTCATCACTTGGTCTCCGCCAGAGGAACCTGCCTCGTCAGGAGCGGTAGGTAATCTCCGCTCGACGCCCCGAAGGGCGTTTCGGCTAGTGCTGATGAACGTGGCCGTCGTGGCAATGTTGCTCGAAAGCCTTTTGCATCGACGATCCCAACTCCATCTTCGTTCGCTTGCGGCAGGTGGTCTCGCCACCCGCAAGCTCGTTGATCCGCTTTATCAGCTTGTCGGCCGATAGGTGGTTCTGCCCGCTGATCCCGTCCGTGATTATGCTGATCGTTCCGTCCTCCAGAATCTCGATCTTGATTTCGTCTTGTTGGGCCATCTCACCACCCTCCCTTCGCTGCGACCGCCTGGGTCTCGGTCTTCCACATTGGCTTCCAGTTCATCGCCTGGCAGGCCAACAAGACGGCCTGCTTGCTGTAGGAGCGTTTCAGGTCGTTGACTGTCCGCTGATCCTTTGCGATCGCCTTACCAGCAGCCAAGTCGATCTTAATCACCCCCCGCATGTCGCTGAGGGTCACGTTGTTGCCGAGCCGGGTGAATCGATAGCCCAGCTCGACGGCCGCCTTCTCCAATAGGTCGACATGCTCGACCTCGAACGCGACCGACACGGTCTGTACTTGGTAACATGGCATCACTTGGCCTCCAAGAGGAACCTGCCTCATCAGCGCCGGTGGGCTAGGTCCGGCGGACGCCCCGCAGGGCGTTTCGGCTATTCACAATGGCTCTTGAGCGTCTTGGCCTGCGACGGAGTGATCGGAGCCGGCTCGCCCCGCTGCCCCTTTTTCCCGGCGAGCAACTGAATCTTGACCGTCGACATGCTCAGACCGTATTCGCCGGAAATGTCGGTGACGGCCGCGAAGGCGTCTTCCACATCCCAACCATTCTTTCCCATCCAACGGAGGACGGCAGTCACCGAGTAGTCAAACACCCTGGCCCGATGGACAATGCGGGGCGCCCGCTCTTTCTTCTCGGCCGGCGCGTCCTTATATTCCTCGGTTACCACCGCGCTGGTCGATCCGGAGCGCGCGTAGCCGTTGAAGCGATCCGCCTTAGCCAACGTCTCGTTGATTGCCTTCTGAAAGAGGCGGTCGGCGTGGGTCATCACCTCGACGGTCAGCTCAGCCGCATCAATTCGCTGTTCGGCCAAGATCGCTGCGTCCTCTTTGACGTGGTGTGGGTAGATTCCGTAGTGGTCGGCCAAGGCCGCAATCCGCACCGCCAACTCAGCTCTGATTTCGCTTTGCATCGTAAGGTCTCCTTGTTCTCGCCTTGCGGGAAGTCCGCTCGGTCGAAGAGGCCGGGGCGGTCGCGAACCCGCCTTACGCTAACCGTCCTTGTAACTTGATTTGGTTTTATCTCCCTTCCCCCTATTCCCACCGCAGTGTGGCCACCGCGGCTGGTTTCGGTGTTGTTTGGGCCGGGTTGTCGGCCTCTAGGTTTTGGTTCCCCCTCCCCGACCCGATCTGCACCTGCCGCGTCATTGCGGCTTCCGGTGGATCGGGTCGGCTCAGTTTCGCCCCGCGTCTCATTTCCCCTTCATCGTTTCCCCCACCTCTGGGGCCAGGTCGCGTTTTGGTTTGGTCTTGTCTTGTCCTCGTCTGCTTATATATTAGGGGTAATCGCCCAAAAGATCAATAGCAGCCCAGGAAAAACCCAGCCTAGATTTTCGGATTCGGTCCGAACTCGTTACTAGATAAGCAGTTACGACGAAAAAATAGTTGGAAAATAACCGAGTTTTGGGGGCCAAAACAGGCGTCGGAAGGCCGATGGCCACCTGAAAAACGACTCTGTTTTCAGAGCGAAAGCCTTGTTTTCCCGGGCTTTTTTCGTGTTTTCAGCGTTTCCACCTCAGAATCCAGGGCGATTCTCGGCTGCTTTCTCTGCCGCAGCCCACCCCCGCCGTCCAGGCCGATCCGCTGGCGGGGCAGGTTAGATTGCGGCCGGACGGCCGGCTCGCTGGAATCCTGCCCGCAGTAGCCCTCGACCTTGCCCCGCAGAGAATAGCCGGCGCCTCCCCACTCGGAATAGACCCAAGGTTTAGTCGTCGGCACAAAGCCCTGGACCAGCGCCAGCCGAACCGTCTCGCCAGCGGCATGCCCGACCACCCTCGGAATCGGATGTGATTCACTCCAATGCCAAATCCTAATATGAACCCCCATCGTCTCGGTCTCCTTCCCTCAGCTATACAAACTACAACCGCTCCCGCCGCTTCTCCGCTAGGCTGGTCCGCCCGTCTACCAAAGCCTCGAACAAGTCCTCCCCCTCCGCCAAGAAGTGTAGAATCTTCTGCTCGACCGTATTCTTCGCAAACAGATCGTAGATGAATACCCGCTTCGACTGACCCGGCCGGTGGCAGCGCTTCTCCGCCTGCCGCCGCACGATCGGGCTGACCGGCGACTCATAGAACGCGACGTATGGAGCGATCTGCAAGTTTAAGCCCTGTGCCCCGCTCTGACTATTAACAACAAACGCCCGGCACTTCGGGTCCAAGTTGAACCGCCGCAGCTCCTTGGCTTTGTCCTTCGTACCGGAGTAGAGGCGGGCAATGTTCCCTTTTCCCAGCGCCGCCTCGATTCGATCCCCCGACCATACGAACTCATTAAACACGACCACCTTCTCGTCCGGTGGCAGTTCGTCCAATAGCTCCAGTAGTGACTCTAGCTTCGGATTCTCCTCCAATGGCGAGGGCTGATGCTCGACCGACACGAAGCCGGAAGCGATCTGCCGCAACCGGACGAACACGCCCTTGATGTCCAGCATACCTTCCTTTCCATGCTGGCATTGCTCCAAGATCGCAGAATAGTACTCCCACGCCTCGTCCGGCATGACAAACGGCCGCTCGACGTGGACCAGCTCCGGCAAGTCTAGGCATTCCTCGCTGCTGTAGCGAATGCTGCTATGGTTCATCATCCGCTTAAGCTGCGGCTCCCGCTTCTTGTGGAAAGTATACTCGACGCCCCCGAACCATCCTTCCTTGCTGGTGAAGAAGGCTTCACGGAACGGGCCGAGGGTCTGCCCCAGCGCCTCGCCACGGTCGACGCAGTAGAACTGCGACCATAGCACCTGCGGATCGCGGCCCAGTGGCGTCCCGGTCAGGCCCAGCCGCCAGCGGAAGTTTTTGGACAGCTGCGAAGCGATGCGGAAGTTCAAAGAGCGATGAGACATAAGAGCCTGGCACTCGTCCCACACAATCCCATCAAACAGCTTCTGCGCCTTCTTCAGCTTGGCCAGATCGATCCGCATTTTCTTCGCCGACTTCGTGCAGACGAGATGATACAAGCCGGCGTAGGTGCAGAGGCAAAGATCGGTCTCGTCGTCCCACGCCTCGGCCCGTTCCCGCTTGTCGCCCATAATGTAGGACGCGGTCAGGTCGGGGGCGTGCTTGGCAATCTCCAGCCGCCAGCCCTCCAAGTTAACGACGTTCGGCACAAGCACAAGAACTCGATGAATACGGCCAGCATGTTTTAGCCAACGAATCGAATCTAGAGCCGTCTTTGTCTTGCCCAATCCAAGATCAAACATAGAGAATAAGTGGGGACGCTGCACTGACAATAAGAATCCCACCTTCTGATGCTTATGTGGCTGAGTAACAAACTTTGGCGGTGGGTCCAATTTACCCAATACACTATCAACCCTAGCAGCAGACCATCGCTTCGCCTTGCTCAAATCGCGGAGCGGCCGGCTAATGAAGTCATCTATGGCGCCCTTGAAGATCACAGCATCTCCCTTCGCTTCACCGGACGCTCGGACACATCCCCATCCTCGACCGCCTTCCAATAGCGGCCTGGCATCATCCTCGTAGAAGATATACAAAACTGCCCCGTCGCGTAGTTCTGAGAAATGAGCACCGTAAACCCCTTCTCCTCCCCGCGGGCCTTCATAACATGCAGCCTCGCCAGTCCCAACCGCCGCTCGGCCTCGGTCTGATTGTAGGAAAAAGCCACATCCGCCGTCGCTATCTTGCTGTAGTCCTCCGCCACGTCCTTCTCAGTTATCAACTTCTTTCCCAGCGCCATACGGTTTGTCTGGCTCACCACCGCCACGGCCATCTGCCGGCTGATCGCCAGCCCACGCAGCTCCTGAAATATCTTGCCCAGCGAAATGCGGTGCTCGCTGCGATCCCCGACATGCATAAGGTCGGGATAGTCAAGCAGCATCAACTTCGGCTTGAACCGGCTCTGCGATTCCAGCGCGTCCAGATAGGCGGTCAACTCACGAACGGTCAACGAGCCGGTGGGGAACTGCCGGATCACCAACGGGCTGCGGCGCCTGAAGTTCGCGTGCTTCCCAGCCAACTTCTGGATCACGTCCGCATCAGACAACGACCCCACCTTCTCCAGGACCTCCGACGATATACCAACGAAGCGGCCCTGCTCATCCTCCTCGAACACGCGGTTGACGATCCGCTCCCGCCGCTTGCTGACGGCGCAGAACGACTGGAGGAAGCGGCGGGCGACCTTCCGTTCGCCCATCTCCAGAGTAACATACAAGGTCGAAGCGTGGGCGATCGTCACCGCGGCCTTGCCGAGCTGGTTCAACCACCAGCTTTTCCCATAGTTGCTCGGGGCGATCAGTAGGTTCAGCTCGCCGACGGCCGGTCCCAACTCCTTCTCGTCCAACTCCTTGATCCCTGTCGGCAAAGCCTCGACCTCGTCATGCGTCAGGTCGGACGGCGGAGTCTCAGAAAAGACGAGGCCGGAGTGGAACAGCCTCAGCCCCTCCTTCATCGACTCCTGAACCGTAGCCTGCGCATCATCCAGCTTGCCCTGCTCCAGCAGCCCGACCGCTTCGACGATGCCCTTACGGAACCGCTGCTCGCGGACGAAGCCCTCTGCCTGCCCCAGGACGTACTTCGGGTTGATGTTCTCCCGGCACTCTTGGATCGACTCGAAGAGGCGGCGGCTAAGTTCGGCCTTCTTCGGGTCGGCCAACTCGACAGCCGCAAATATGTCGAGGGCATGCTCGCCGGGCGGTTCATTGAACTGTCGCCAGTAATTGACCGCTTCGGAAGCGATCCGTCGGTAGGGTCCATCGTAGCACTCAATGGGAACTAGCGAACATACTCTACCACCCTGCTCCCTGTCGTACAAAAGCAAGGCGATGAGAGATTCTTGGGTCAGGCCGGTCAGTGATCCCATCATCCGGCCTTCCGCCGCTTAGTCTTGCGGAAGGTCTCGACCCACTCCTTGGCCGGGCGGATCGGCTGGTTGGACGCCTCCATCAGCTGCTTGTACTGATAGTAGGCATACCACTCCTCCGAGTTCATCTTCTTCGCCTTCGGCTTTGTCTTCGTTCTGGTTTGCAGTTCTTCCACGACGCACCTCCGAAGCTAGTCGTCGCCCACGGCCTTCGTCAGCACCTGGAGTCCATACCTTCCCAAGTACTCGTTGACCATTCTGTTGATCCGCTCCTCGTGATGGTTCAACCCATGCGAGAAGCTGTAGCCCAGCAGCTCGTAGTATCCGCTGACCGTCCTATCGATCAGCAACAGCCTCCACTCGGGAATCATCGCGTGGTATTTGACTTGTCCTTCCATCGCTTGTCCCTCCCCTCCCCCAAAGCTTCCGCCAAGCATCCGGCCTCCATATAGCCGGGATAGTATTCTTCCACCACCGACCATATACAACTAAGCCGGGCGCCGATCGCCAGCGGAGACAATCGAAGGCCTTGCGACTTGAGGTCGTCGACCACACATTGTGCCAACAGCAGCATAATCCGCAGCCTAGACGCCTTCCGCATCTGGCCAAAGTTCTCCTTAACAAAACTGACCAGCGTCTCGGCCCCATTCTTGAACCTGATGAACTGCTTACTCTTGCGTAGGACCGCGAGCGGCGGAAAACCGGCTCCAACAATCCTGACCACGACGGAATAGACCTCTCCATCGACCCCGCGATCTGAAGACAAGATCGACAACCTTCCAGCCAGCGTCCGCTTCTCTTCATCCGTCAAGCCGTTTAGCTCGTGCAGGATCAGGGCGAGGGATTTTGCGCTCATGGCTTCGGCTCCGACGCTTTCACGGCCTTTTGAATATTGTTGCGCTGCCTAGCCGAAACAACCAGCCGTTCCAACGCCATCATGCGGGTTGTTCCATCTGCACTTTCAATTTCACCGTCCTCGTCGCGTTCTGCCATTACAGCCCAGTAGTATTTGTAGCAGTGGTAGATGGATCGCAGGCTCCACCCAAGGGACTTCAACTCCATTTCTACTTGCTTCACTGTCATGGCTTCGGATCAGACGCTTTCACCACCTCGGCCAGCCGACGGCAATCGCCTACAGAAATGCTTTTATCGCACAACGCCCCCGGTGGATTCACGATCAACTGGTCCGGAATGTCGTCCGCGTACCACACACCGCCCCACGGCTCTACCGCCTCCCGCAGTTTGGCAAGCCACTGACGTGCCGCGTCACGATCCTGCTCGGCGGTGGCAAGCTGTGATCGGAGGGAAACTACCTCGTGAACCAGCAGTTTCGCCCCAATACAGAACCCACATTGGCAACGGTCTGGCTCCCTACTAACAACAATTAACGCTTCATCAATCATCATCCCTCGGCCCTCACTTTCTCGGCTGCTTTAGTCATAATCACGTTCATTAGTAGAAGCCTCAATCACCTGTTGCTCTAAGTCAGCGATGCGGTTGTTTAGCCGTCCAATATCCGCGTCCTTGGCGGCAAGCAACCCGCGGTTGGCATCTGTGTCCAGACCGCGTACCAACGATTCCAACATCACTGCCTTCGCCTCAAGGCGGCACCTCCGTGGCGTCATTTTATTCTGCTCTTCTGCGATCAAAACGCTCACGGCCGCCATCGTGTCGTCGATTCGCTTTAGTAGCACCTCCAGCAGGCTCACGTCTTCCAACGCGGCTGTGATGGCGTCGGCCCGTTGCGTCAGTTCAAATCGTAACGACGGCACTGCCGTGCGATCATCAGACATGTTTTGGCAGTAGCTAACGTGCGCTAAGAGTAATTTGAATTGTTCTAATATCATAGTCTCGCCCGTTCCTTCTCGACCGTCTTTTTCCCATGCTTTGCTGCCCACCGCAGCACGGCCCGCCGGTCGTAGCGGATTGCGTCCCGGTGGTCGCCTGGGATGCGGACATAAGGCATCCCCTCGAACCGCCGCCAGTGTCGTATGGTCACGATCTTCATTCCGAACATCACGGCCAGCATGCCATCCGTCATCAAGTTGCGTAGCACGCGCTCTTTCATCGCAGCACCTCGTCCTCGTCGATCTCTAGTTGGCATACGTAGCAGCGGGACATTATCTCCCGCAGCTTCACAATCTCATCCGCGGCCTGCTCCATCAAAGAAGCCGCTCCGCCCATCCCCTGACGTCCGAATCCAGATCGCCATTCCCGAAGCTTCTCGACTAAGCTCATATGTCCTCCAGTATGCTGAACTCTCCCCGCCTGCGGTACAAGCTATGGCCGACCTTATCGAAGATGGCCACATGCCCGCTCTTGTTTCTTTCTGGTCCATCGGATCACTCCTCAATACTCCTATTATACAAGCAGGCGGGAAAGAATCAAAACTAAAGTTTGTTTTGGATAATTTCCGGGTCGAGGGTATATTAAAGGGTAGTCGATCAGGAAGGGTAAGCAAACATGAAACAAATAGCCGCGCGCAGCATCGAGCAGCTCTCGCAAGAGGCTTACTCTAGCCCTGATCGGCAAGCTGCGCGCGGCTTCTTTTTCGCCTCAAGGGAAGTGGTCCAGGATTGCAAATCCGGTCCCGCCAGCCCGTCCCGGGAGCATTGCCCGGGTGAGGCGCTGACTTGCTCAATGACGACGGAAGCACGCACTACGCCAACACGGCACTACGCACTCGCTTCCGGTAGAGTGAGCCTGCCACTCCAAAGGGAAGCTGCTACCGACCGCCCAGCCCACTACGCATTATCCACGCACTATCGGGCTCCTGCGATCATCGGCAACAGAACAGCTTTGGTTACCACCTGGCATGCTGAGCACGCTAGACGAAGTCTCTGCATAGGAGAAGGACGACCCCACAACTTAATTCCCGGCAACGGCCACCATACGCCCGGGTGCTCGATCAGCCCTTCCCCGTTGATTGCAAGCCTCAGTAGTCTAGAAGCCGATCTCTGTCGGTTAACCGCTTTGTCTCTGTTCCCCAATATGTTCTTACTACCTGCCCCCGTTCTCGACCGCTAAAGCGTCAGAACTACGGTAAGCCTAGAACAATTTGAGGAGTAAAGATCGAGTGGAATGGGGGTGGGTCTAATATAAGGAAGAAGTGGAAGTATGAACACGCAAAGGCAATGGATTACTTGACGCATCAAAAGGAGAAAAATGATGGCGAATTGTGAGCTATGCGGCGAACCGATGCCGGCTGGAGAAGAGATGTTCAAGTTCCATGGTTACAGCGGAAACTGTCCGAAACCGCCTCTGTCCATGGCGCAGCGTAAGATTGTTATTCAACCCAGTCCGACTGCGGACACCAGGACATGCGACTGGAGCAAGGTAACGAAAGAGCAACTGTTTGCGTCAAGCAAACAGCACATCGAAGATGTAGGTCGTGGACTGTCGTTTTTTATCAGTATGATGGCTCATGCTCGCCTCAACCACGACTACGACAAGTTATCTGGCATAGATGCCTTCCACGCAGACTTTCAAACCGGATTCAAGCAGACAGGATGGTGGGACAATCACCGCAAGGAGAGTCGTCACCACCTGAACGTAGCGGATGGTATACCGGCGGACGTCAATCTCATCGACATTATCAAGTATGTCGTTGACTGCGTCATGGCCGGCATGGCTCGCAGCGGAAGCGTCTATGAACTGAAGCTTCCGGACGAAGTGCTGCGGCGAGCATTCGCCAATACGGTCGAGCTTCTGAAAAATAAAGTAGTGGTGAGTCAGGTAAGTTAGTGCCCACGCAAACTATGGGCGGGAGAAACTATAGTATGGACATACAAGAGCTGCTTAAAGACCGGGGCGTGCCTTTCGTCGAAGAGGGGAACAACGTCAAACGCGGTTATGTAAATATCAAGTGTCCTTGGTGTGGAGAAGCTGACCCTAGCGAGCATCTTGGCATCGACCTAAAGACCGGGGCCTTCGCCTGCTGGAGGAACACGCAGCATAGAAGCAAGAGAATCCACGGCCTATTGATGAAGCTGCTGGGTTGCTCCTGGGAAGCTGCCCAGGTCCTACTTAGTGACACGAGCAATCTTCAGACCATCGCAGACCGCCTTTTTCCCAAGCAGGAGGAGTCCGCCGCAGAAGAGAAGCTGACAATTCCGTCGGGCCTCGAACCGTTGACCATGAAGCCGTCGCATAGGCGGTTTTACGACTATTTGCTTAGGCGGGGTTACACCTACAACGACGTTCCGGTCATGGCCAAGCTCTATGGCTTGAAGTGCGCGCTGACCGGCCGTTTCAAGAATAGGATTGTCTTCCCGGTCGTCGTCGATGGTGAGACAATCGGCTGGACTGGACGGTGTATCGACGGCGGGAAGTTCCGCTATTTGTCCTACCCGGGACCAGTTGTAAAGCACAACATCTTGTGGAGAGACTTGCTGCTGGCCGGCGGACGAAAGCTCTATATTTGCGAGGGACCGTTCGACGCCCTACGCGTCGACTATTGCTCTCATCAGCTCGGAGTCCCGAACAGAGCCACCTGCCTGTTCGGAATTTCATACACCGCCGACCAACTAGCAAAGATAGCCGAGCTGGCTACGGAGTTCTCTCACGTCCAGGTGCTGTTTGACCACGACGCGACCGCTGCCGGAATGAAGCTGCGGGAGGAACTGGCCTACTTGCGGGCTGGAATAATGACACTACCGGAGTGGCTCAAGGACCCCGGCGAGCTGTCGTGGACACAAGTCGGAGAGATGGCAAATCCTTAGTTTGTATATCTAAGCAAAGGAGGGTCAAAGCATGACCAAAAAAGCTGTAAAAAAGAAGCTGGTTCTGTCTTTAGATTTTGTTTGGAAAATCCGACTGGGGCTGCGTGCTGAGGGCGACAAGCTGCGTGCTGAGGGCGACAAGCTGTGGGCTGAGGGCAACAAGCTGTGGGCTGAGGGCAATAAGCTGTGTGCTGAGGGTAACAAGCTGTGTGCTGAGGGTAACAAGCTGTGGGCTGAGGGCGAAAAGCTGTGGGCTGAGGGCGAAAAGCTGTGGGCTGAGGGTATTATCGCAGCTTTCGGAAATATCACTGTAGAATGGAAGAACTACAACAAAGAGAAACACGACTACGAATGCCATCTGGGAAACGGCGAAGTCTATAAGCCCTAGCAATCGATTCTACGCCCCGATAGGGTTTCGGGGAATAAAATCCCGCCCCCGGTCGCGGATCGCGTTAGACGCGAAACCAGACGGCTTAAATCGAAGGATAAGGGTTTGGGGTTGGCCACTTCCCCGCCGGGCATTGTCCGATCCGTTGCAGCACCGCCAGCGGCGGCTTGTTCTCACGCTGCTTGATCTCGTTCGTACAGCCTGCGAGGCACTGCGGCGGAAACGATTGCTCGGGCTGGCACTTTCGCCCATTGCAACAGACCGTAGGGAACGTCACCGCCTCGCCATAATGCTCGCACACTTGGCACATCGCCGCGTGGTCCGCTTGCTCCTCGGGAGTTCGTTCTGGATATCCGGCCGCCATCCACGTGGCAAGTTGCTGAATGAACGGTTGGCACTGGTCGAGCGTCAGGCCAAGACGTTCGGCTGCGGGGAGCAGGTCGGGCGACTTCGGGCAGTTGCGTCTTGGCCACTCGCAAATGTCCGGCCGTGTCCACTGCCAACCGCAGTTGACGCAAGCTGTCTTTTCGGCGTTGGGGATGCAGTAAAACATCAGACTGCGTTAACCACACACGCGGTACTGGTGATATTGCAGTAGGAACCGCCACCCGCATACGGAACGGAGAGATTATTCCACGCACTACAGTCGGGTTTGCTAGCGCCAAGGTCGATTCCGCATACGCTCCATGAAGTATCGATACAACCTGGACCTGATAGGTAATTGGGATCACTTTGGATGCTGCTAAACACAACTAATTGGTAGTGTCCAATGCCCGACATGACTCCCAACCGAGCGTAGAGATATAAAGCTCCGCACATCGGTTGTGAATAGGTATGTTGCCACCAACACCCGGGACAATTCGTCCCCAATTTCAAGTACGTTGTCACAAAGGTATTATTAAAGTCTGCGCAGTGACTTCCCGAGCATGTTGATGGGGTGTTTTCTTGCCATAGAGAATACGTGATAGCGAGCGATGGTGTTGCACCAGAACAATTAGTGCATAATGGAACCGCGCAACACCTCCTCCGCCCCATCCCCCTCTCGCCACTCGGCATCCGCTCCATCGCGTACCACGGCCGCGGCACGGCGATAGAATCGTCAGCCACAAGAAGCCCAGATGGTCGGCGGTTGAAATGTCGCTTGGCCATGTCAGGATTGCGGGCAAGCACCGGCCGATGAGCAAGGCCCGTCGATGACCCGCCAGTTGCCCGCGTCATCACGAACGCACGTTGTCTGGTCGGTGCTCGCGCCGAGGTTGCAGTTGTAATTTGTGACGCTGATCGTACTGCCTGGTGACACCCCACTGTCGAGAACGTATGTAATCGTGAGCGTGAATGTTGCGTTCGCCGAGACCTGGCTGTTTGACCCGCGCACCATGTGCGCTATGACGTCGCAGTCTGTGATGACGTAGGTGTTTGCCACCTTGTCCAGCATCATAGTGGCTTGCGAGCCCGTTACGGTATCAAAACCGTTAGCGTCGATCGCCGGGCTGGTCGAGGAGCTAACCGTGTCGCTCGTGAGCATGGAGCCGCCATCTATCGTTGTGCAGCCCGTAATACTCGTTGGAAACTTACTGCCGTCCACGGCGGCAACCGTGCCCTTGATCCACTGGGAAAGCTGCTCGGCGGCAACCACTACATTGTCGTCATTGATCCAGACGATATCCCCCCGCCCGTCTCCGGACGCGCCTGGGCTGGCATCGTGTCCAAGAGAATAGAACGACGCGCTTGGATCGTAAACCGTGATAAGGTTGCTGGTATCGGCATAGGTTGGGTCGATAAAAGTGTGGGTTGACGGGTCAATAGCTACGATCCAGCCCGTGGCACTGGTTACGCTGCCATCGCTACTCGGCTTGAGCGTTGTCTTGAGTTCGACCGCGTGAAGGCTGGCTTTCACCAACTGCGCTAGCATGATCTTGTTGCTACTGTCCGTCACGCCCTCAACGGTTAAGCAGCCGGGGTTCCCGTTTGCAGTGGCCGTTCCCTGGCCGGACTTCGGACCCCACACATCGCCACAGGAGGGCGTCGCCGAGGAATCATAGGCCACAAGAACAGATTGGCCTGGCAAGCAGCACCTCCCATATTTTCCCGCTGCCACGGACACGAGGCCGTTGACCGCATAGATGGCTCCAACCGTCGAGTCTGGCTGCTGGCCCTGGCGATAGGCGGCTCCGTTTATCATCTGGATACCGGAGACGCGGAACAGCTCGAACGGTCCAACAGACGCCGATCCGACGTTGATCCAGGGCTTCCAATCGAAGTTCCGTAGTGGCCTGCCGCTCATGCTATCTCCAGTGCCTATGCTCTTTCCAGGCCCTTGTCTTCTCCGAAGCGGTATCGTCCCGCAGCCTCTCCTTCATTCGCTCGATCAGGCGACGCTCGTCCTTACTCTGCACTAGCGTCCTGCGCTCGTTGTTCCGGCATGCCGTAGTCTTCGGCCCGTCCTTACCCACGCTCCAGGTCACATGCTGGATCGCCCCGTCAAGATCGACGTACCGCAGTGATCCATAGGTCACAGTCTGGGGGGTCTTCTGCGCATAGCTTTGAACGATGGCGTCCCAATAGTACTTTGCCTGTTGTTGGGCATCCTGCTGGTTGTCGGTCGTGTTCTGGTAGTTAATCGTGTCAGTACTACCCTTGGAGTAGTGGGCGACGATCTGTGGTTGCACGTCCTCGAATATATCGAAACGGGTGTCGGTTCCTAGCTGGTTGCCGGTCTGCCACGAATAGTACATCCGCACCGGAGAGAATAACTGCTCGTCGAGGATGGTACATGCGGTCCGCAGCCAGAGCTTGGCCGCGCTGTAGGTCTGGGCCGATTCATCGTACAGATAGATCGGCTCGCTGAAGATCACCACGCACTGCTTCTCGTCGATGTAGAAGTGGACGTGGTTGACCTCCTGATCTGCGTTTGTTGGATCAACTCCGCCGACCGTCGCCATGCTCTTAGTAATGTCCTCCAGCTCGCTGAAGTAGTTGCCGTAGACGGCCGCCGGTTTGGCCCGCTTCTGCTCCTGTGGGACATTGGCCGGCTGGTCAGTCACGGTCTCGACCTGCTGGGGCTCCAGATGTAGCTTCCAATAGTCGGTCAGCGTGGCATCCTTGTTTCCCTGCGAATCCGAGTAGCCGTGAATCTGGCAGGGGAACACTATACGATAGTAGCGAAAGACGGACCGCATCGCCAAGTCGTGGTTGCTCAGGCTGGTAGCCATCAAGCTTGGGAAGTCATCGGGGTCTTCGTTGCCCCACCCTCCCGCCGGCGTGTAACTAAGTTGGTCGATGGGCACCAGCTTCGGGGTCGATCCCTGCTCGATGCCCACAGCCTCAAGCTGGAAGTCTTCCTGAAACCGAATCTTGGCCGAGACGATAGCAATGGAGTCAGGAGCGCTCCACACGTCCATCGACAAAGAATTGGTCAGCACGTCGAAGCCTTCGGGCAGGTCCGCCCCGACTCCGACCTGGCAGAGCTTCACCGTATCGTCGAGCCCCAACACGACGATGAACCCAAGCTCGTCACACAACTTAGCTAGGGCCTCGGCCGGCAGCGTGAAGTCCCACAAGCACTCAGGCCGCGTGTCGGAAGGCAGTGAGCCTAGATCGTAGTTATCCTCTCCCATTTTCTTCAGGATGACCTTCGCCAAGTCGGTAGGCGTCATCTCGGTGCTGGGAATAATCTTGGCCTGCTCATCCGCAGGGTCTCGGAGGTTGGCATAGGTGCAGATCGCGTTCCCACCCCCATGCCGCTGCCACATCCAGCGGCGATCGCGTATAGTCAGCTTCCAAACCAGCCCATCATGGTTCAGCTCGAAGCTATTGGTGTCCAGCTTGCAATCTTTGAAGGTGATCGTCGTGTCACCGTCGGAGAAGACCAGGTCGCCGATCGTGTCGGTGAAGTCGGCCTGCGGGGCAATCTCAAGGATCGCCGATGAGGGAGTGATGCCCGTCGTGAAGCTCATCGAGCATCGCAACACTTGTCGAATGCCGGGGAAGTTGCATATCGCGAAGTTTCCCATTAGAACGTCAGCTTAGTTCCTGCGGCCACGTTCAGCGTAATATCCCCGACCTCACAGTCGGCGGAGAACGACATGCCATTGGTCAAGGTCACGAGGTGATAGGGGTCGTTGTAGACAGCTTTCTTGTAGACCCACAGCGTGGTGATCGTAGAAGCCGTCAATCCCTGGCTGTGATCGTAGGTCCCGATGAGGTTGACCATGTCAAGCGTTCCTCCGCCATAATCGATCAATGTTCCTCCGATATTGATCGGGCTTCCGGTTATACTGGCCCCCGACATCAAGTACAGGATGCCTGCGGTCTGATTCAAATTGATGAAGTTGTTGTTTGTGTAGATCGTTCCCCCGCTCTGAGTAATCTCCAATCCGGCCCCCCCGATTCCGCCCGTGGCGCCGGAACCAAGCCATACGCTGGAATCGCCTAACATGTTGTTGACAAATCCGACATTCAATTGCCTGAGAACCGCGACCTCATCCGCGAAATAAGCCACCCCGACGCTTCCCTTCTGCCCCGTCAGGCTGTTCGCGGAAGCGTGGGTTCCCTTGATTAGCACCGCCGGGACGTCGTTTTCCAGACCGCTGGCCGAGTTCCACACCGTGCAGTTGTACGCAGCGGTTCCGAAGTCGATCTTAATCCTTCCGGACCCATTGCCCGGTCCGATCCCGATGGCGCAGGTTGTCGCCCCAATCTGGAAGTAAGTCGGTCGATATTCCCTATAAATGCTGCTCCCGGTCCCGGCCGTGTTCGGCAGCCCAATCTGCCCGATGAACGTCCCGGTGATCTTTAAGTAGGCCAGGGTCACCGCGGAGAGAGCGGACAAATCGTACAACATGCTCGCGGCGCTGTTATCGAAGATAAGCGTATCGCCGGTCGTCGGCAGCGATCCGGTACTGTAGTTGGCCGCCACGGAGGCCACCGCGGGGCCGCTGTTTGCCGTTACGGCGCTGTAGGAGCCTAGCGTTCCCGATCCGCCGCTGACAGAGCTGGTCGCCGTGAAGGGCTTGCCCGCAGCGTCCGCCGTTCCCTGAATCACGCCGTTACTGGGATTGCTCCAGGTGATCTCCGTGAACTCTGGTATTGTGCTAGCGTTCAATACCGTGACGAGGTTAGTGGCCGTTATGGTCGTGCTGGTCGCCCCAACCGCGGAAACGACCTTACCGTTGATCGTGATATTGTAGGTGGTGGAGGCGTCGTAGCCCGTAACCGTGAAAGTTCCGACCTGGGCGACCGCCGGCGCGTCTCCTCGCCAGATGATAGTGGAAGGCATTTGCTATATCCTTTGTCCGTTGATAGGCATCATTGCGGGAGGAGGAGTCGGCACCACATTGCCGGGAGCATAGGCAAACGAGAACACGTAGGTCCAGTTGATTACCCGCTTGCCATATAAGTCCGAAGGAAGCTCGGGGGTCACCTGCCGCTGGTCCTGATGTTCGTTCCAAGGCCAGATTGGACCTGGAGGCGTGATGTAGATTCCATTGCTTCCCGTCGCTGATCCGTGCTGGGTCACGTGGCACACGGAATACTGCTGGAGAATCTGCTGCACGGGAGGCCCGTTGAGGTATTCCTGATACTTCCAAACCGGCCCGCCGGTCCCGCGATAGGAAAGATTCTGAGTCCAGCTTAGCAGGTCGCCGTCGAGGTCATAGGGGAACTCCGCCTCCAGGGCAAGATGGTAGTGACGGTAGGTACTGAACTCCGCCCCACGGCCCTCGGGAAAGCTAGGAGGAGTTACCACCCGCACGCCATTCAGCGTGTCCGATGACCGCATGCCATTCACCGTCCCGGCAAACACAAGGTCATAGCCGTTATGCGAGTATGCGGTCATCAAGTCGGCGATGGCAGAGTTCACATGGTCGGTGTCGATGGCGGTCAGCAGGCCAAGCACGTCCCACCGCTCCTTGACGGCATACTGCTTGCCCAGGTCGCTGAAGATGCCCTCGCGGCTGATCGCGATCTGGCATTCCCCAGGCTGGTGCGTATATCCGCCATATTGTAGTTGCATGACTACCTCGACGAAGCGGCCTGACTCTCGTGCTTGTGGTGGCTGTCCATCGCGTCCTGGTTTAGCTTCTGATACACCCGGTCGATCTCTTTGGCGAAGCGCTCCGACTGCATCTTGAACAGCCGCTCCAGGATCGTACCGACTTTGGCCGACATGCTCGCGGCCGACTCATCGGCCGCCTTGCGCAACCCTTCCAGACGCTTTTCCTGCTCGTCGATGCGCTTCTTGTCCTCGGCCGCCTTGCCCTTCTCCGCTTTCTCAGCGTCCTTACCCCAGCCTAGAGCCTGCTCCGTCTTGGCGAAGGAGGGGTTATCCTTCTCCATTTTTTTCTCTAGCTGTTTCTCGACTCGATCCCTCACTTCGGGTGCCGCCTTCTCGGCGACCAGGGCAAGTTCTTTGTTCGTCGCGGTGCCGGCCTGCCAGTGCTGCACGGCCTTCTCCAGCTTGCGACGTTCGCGCGGCTTTTCCATCCCCATAGAGATTGTCAGGGATCGACGACCCTTTTCGATAGCCTCGGCGTTCTTGAGATGCTGCTCGTGCATCTCCTTCAGCTTCTCGATGTACTTCTCCGCCCCCTGGATATCGCGCTCGGCCTGCTTCTCCTTCATCTCTGCCAGCTTCTCGGTCTCTTCCTGCTGCTTCTTCAGTGCGTCTTCCTGTCCCTGACCAGCGGCCTTGGCCTCGGCTTCCGCCTTGCCAGCCTGTTCGGTCGATCCCTTCGACAGTTGTGCGGTCGCCTCGGCTCGCTGCTTCAGTTGTTCCTCTCGATTCCAGCCCTGTGAAACGCCAGATATGGCTCCTTGGACAAAGCCCCCAGCATTGTCTCCGCCAGCCAGCCCACCGGCGACAGCCCCCTTCGTGGCCGCCCACAAGCCACTCTGCTCCTCAGCCCGCTGCCCAGCAATAGCCGCGGTCGCCTCATTTTGGGCTGCCGTTTGCCTGGTCGCTTTGGCTTTTTCTTCGGCGGCTTTTACGTTAGCCTCAGCCGCGGATGTTTCCTTGGCGGCCGCCTCGACCCGTTTCTGCTGGTCGTCGATCAGCTTCTGACTAGACGCATGCCTAGCGGCAAGGCCTTCTTCGATGTGGGCGTAGGGTGTGTATTCTTTTTCCTGCGATTCATGTAGCCTCTTGGCGTAGGCTGTAGCTGTCTCCGGCGTCGCAAACTTGCCAAGATGCTCGCCTGTCTTGTGGTAATGTTCTATCGCCTCTTCGTTCGTCATCGGCCGTTCTAGGCCCTTGCGGACGGTCGGCACCAACACTTCCTGGCCATTCTCTTCGAAGGACATGGACCGGACGGTCGAAATCGAGCCGTCAGGATTGTGGACTGAGGGACGCTGGTGAAGGTTAATGTTTCCTTCGACCGTTTTTCCAGTCAAGCCGGTCTCATCAACTTCCTGCCTCTTCCCGGCCTCCCGCATATAGCGGTCAAGGTCGCGTTCCCGACTGCGATCCAATCGCTCTTCACGACTGATGTCCCGCTGCCTCGCATGCTCCTCCAGCTTCTGCTTACCCTCTACCTGCTGCCGCTGAAGGCCTGATATCTGCCCATAGTGGTGCTCAGCCTTCTCCTGTCCCTCGACGTTCTCTTTGTAGCCTTCCTCCATCCGCTCTGCCATACGTCGGCTGCGCTCAGCCTCATGCTCCGGCCCCATCGTGCCGAGTTTGTAGGCTGCGATCCCTCCGATAGCAGCTCCGCCGAGAATGCCGGCGCCAGCCATCGCCGATCCGCCTCCGGCCATTGCCAAGGCGCCATGCCCTAGGTTCAAGGCCCCGCCGAACAACCTCGTACCTAAGCCCAGGCCCCTAGCCGCTCCTCCAGCAGCCGCTCCGGCTCCTTGAGCGGCTGCTGCCTGCCCGGCCGCCCCAGCAAGGTTCTGGTTTGCGACCGCGTCCGCATTGGCAGCTACGGCATCTGCGGCATGAGCAGCCGCGGCTTCGGTCGCGGCAGCAGCAGCAACAGTTTGAGCGGCCGCGGAGGCAGCAACAGCCGCGTTGTAGGCTTCCCATGCCTCGACTATTCCGTAGATGATGTGCGTGGCCCCACGCATCACGTCGTAGGCCCCGTGGATCATCATTAGGCTCTGCATCAGCTGTCGAGCTTCTTTCTCATTGCTCGACAGCAGCATCGCCATGCCTCGGGCGACATGCATGCCTCCCAGCAGGATGCCCTGACGACTGGCGGCGAGTCCGATAAGTCGCTGGTTTAGCTGATGAGCAGTCTGCTCTGCTTCCCGCTCGGCTGTCATGGCCTGTTGCGATGCTCGTACCCTGGCTTGAGCCTCCTCGTTGGCCATGCGGATGGCTTCACGGGTGGCAGCCTGGCCCGCGGCCATAGCCTGCTTACGATCTTGCTCCTCTTCTCTAGCCGCTTCCTTCGTAGCCTTCGCTTCTTCAGCTGCGGCTTCCTTGACCATGCGGACTTGCTCTTTCCTCGCAGCCGCAGCCGCTTTCAAGGCGTCCCGCTGGTCCCGCTCCTCTTCCTTCAACGCTTCTTTAGCGGCCTTTGCCTGTTCCTTGGCCGCCCTCTCGGCGATCTTCACCTGCTCTCGGGCCTGCTTCTCTGCGGAATCGGAAAACTGTTTCTGCTGCTTCTCGGCCGCGTCGCTGATCTGCTGCTGCGCCGTCCTGGCCTTCGAGGCGACGTCGCGGAAGCTGGATTCCAAAGAGGAATCCATTTTCGCTTTGAGCAGAAACACTACTTCGCGGCTGGTAGCGACCATCTACACCATCCTCCTCAGCAGCGAGGCCTGGTAGGTTGCTTTGAGAATGCCACGATCATAGCCATCAAGCAGCTCATAGATGATACCGAAGTTCCGCCGCATGATGTCATCCGTTTCTATTCCAGCGGCTCGGTGCTGCCAGTACAGTTCTAGGGTTCGCTTGTTTCTTGCGGACAAGTCGTAGGTTCTTCCGGTTCGCGGGCTTCGCTCGACGGCTCCGGAGCACTTGGCGCAGCCGAAGCAGGGGGGTCGGCTTCCTGCGGGGCGTCGGACGGGTTTGCCGGTGATGCGATCTCGAATGAGGTGCCCATCCTCGGTATCGAATACCCAACATTTGCAGTCATCACAGGTCCTCGCGGCCGTCTCGGGGTGGGCTAGCATCAGCATCACCCCGCACCTCAGTTTTTTTCGTTGGCCTCCTGCCGCAGCTCGCCGACGTTCATTCCGGACTCTCCCGCTTCCCGCTGCTGCTCCAGCTCCTCAGCTTCCTTGTCCTCGTCCCACTTCGGGTCGATGTCGCTAGCGTCCGTTCCCAACACGATTCCATGCAGCCGATTGAACACGGCCGGTTTGAGCTGGCCGATTGTCTTCGGACTGATGGGCAGCGGCTCATCCTTGCCATCGACCAATGACCAGCTCTTCACCCGGCTGGCCATCATCTTGGCGCATTCGCGGTCGAATAGTTCCGGCCGCATCTTGTCGCTATCGCGGACCCACTTCCCCTGCTCCGCGGGCAGCATGGGACGGAATGTGAACCGCAGCTCGTCATGGAGGCCGGGCCTCGCGGCGACATAGCCAGGCTCCGTGTATCCATCGTTCGGAATGACGTTGTGATGCTTCGACATTGTATTCTCCCAAAGCTAGAGGAAACAAGAACTACGCAAACGCGATTTCCTTGGTATTGGCTGCCGTGTTAGAAGCGGCTTGCATATTGAGGGTAAGCTGCACTTCGGTCTTGCCGGGGATGTGCGGACTCTCGGCCGGAACCTGCAAGGTGCCGAAGCTGAAGGTGCCGGTGTTGGTCCCATTGTTGAGGGCCAACGTTCCAGCGCTTCCCTGAACGGCCTGATCGTACAAGGAGACGGTCGTGTCGTTATAGGGGTGGACCGTCTGCAAGGTCACGGTCCGATCCAGCTCGACGGTCTGGCTCAGGGTCAGGCTGTTGAGGAACCGCTCGGGGTCGATGTGATTGTCGATCACGAGCTGGAAGCTGAAGGCCTCTTGGACGGCGTTCGCCAGGTTCAAAGCCAGGTCGGAGAAAATGAATGGGACGCCGCTGTTCGGGGCCGCTACGCTTCCGGTGTTCTGCACTTCGGTCTGGCCGATCACGTCGAGCTGCACGTTGATGATCCCGCCCTGCTGCCCGGTGATCGTAGCCCGGTTGACTTTGCATCCAGTGTAGGTATCGACCCGTTCGTAGCGGTCGACCACCGTGTTGAAGGACGGGATAGTCTCGGAGGTGTTGCCGCCGCTTCCGATGGCCAGTGACATCAGGGCCACCAGCTCGGCGTAGCTGGGCTCCAGGCGGATCGTGCCACCAATGTGCTGCGGACCTTTGCGCGCATCGCCGTCGATGTGGGACCGCGTGCCGCGGATGCCGTTGCGACGCAGCATAGTCTCCTTCTTGCCCACTTCACAAGCAAGGATGGACATAGAAGTGTCGTTGATACTCACGGCGGTAAACGCACCAGCAGAATAGTTCTTCGTCATAGGATCACCTAATAGAGGTTGCTCGGAGACGGGCTCCGGCTCGTTGGTTTCTTCTTGGTATTCCTCGTTCATCCTAACTCCTCGGCTCGCGGGAAGTGAATCGCAACATCAGAGCGCCGGCAAGGGTGTTCTGCTTCCAGAACTCGGGCATCACGACCTTGGCCGGCTTGACGGAGGAGATTATGCTGGTCGAAACCGAGGCCACCCGCTTGTTGCGGAAGGCCTTGGCCACGCACTCGATCCAATAGAGGTGTGAGTCGAGGTTGGCCTGCAAAGTCGGTTCCTGGTTGTCGGCGGAGCAGAACACACAAAGGATTCGATAGACCACGTCGTCGTAGCCGATCGGCCCTTGTGTCGGGTCCATCTCCTCGCCTTCGGGGCTGAGAATGATGCAAGGACGGGCGACTGGCAGGTCCTCCCGTTTGTAGATGCGCTCCAGCGGAATCTTCAGCCAGACGATGCTACTGTCCACAATACCGTCCAGATTGAGGCCCTGAATCGTGGACTGTGCAGCCAAGATGAACTGCATGGCGACGGAGTTGGACGATGGTGACTTGACAACTGCTTCGCTCATAGTTCCAGCGCCTCCGCCAGGTTGTCTGCGATCACCACACCCACACCCTCGGCAGCCTGATCGTCCAGGCCGAGGAACTCGCGCTGCGCGATGTTGCGGGAGGGAAAACCATAGTTGTGGACGCCCGCCCCAGGTATACCACCAATCCCGCCATCCTTGTCGACCCCATAGACCAGAGTGTCATCATCCTCGATCCGCGACACGTGGCCACCGCCCTGCCCGGTCGCAGCCGCAAGCAAGCTGCCAGCACCCTGGGTGTTGGTCTCGACCAATAGCGGATGTCCATCACCCTCAACCTTGCGAGCAGGCCAAGGATCGCCGTCGGGAGACTCCTGCCTCGCGAAGTGCTCCATCACATCCTCTTCGACAAGCTGCTCACAGGCGCGCAGGGCGCCGGGCACGGACCGCCGGAAGTCGGAGGCGAGGCCCTCCATCTCGGTCGCGAACTCTTCGGCGGTTTGCTCGGCGTGGGCCATACTAAGCTATTCCCTTGGCCCCAAGTTCTTTCGCTCGGTTGTAGTGAGCTTCCGACATTTTCTCATGATAGGCCTTGATCCCGGCGTCAGCGTGTTCCATAGCTGCTTGATCGTGATGGTCACCAGCCATAACATGAAGACCTGCCAAGTGAGAATTATGTCCTTCTGCTTTCCCCCAATGATTCTGTTCTGCTAGGTCGGTGGCCTTAGTCATCGCCATAGCCGATTTTGAGGATTCTCCCGCCCCCTTCATGGCTTTACTGCTGGGACCTTCTCCCTTATCATGACCGGCTTTTCGTCTAGCCTCTGCCGACGCTTCCCTAGCGGCATCCGACCATGCTTCGGTCACATCAGCCTCGACCGGAAGCCTACCTAACAGCCCCATCGCATCTCTGCTAAGCTCGTTCATTGTTTTCTTCCTATGATCTCAAAATGGGTTAACGTGTCGCCAAACGACTTCACCTTGATAGAAAGTGCGGTCCAAACCGTCCCGTCCGTCGTCGTGATTGTGTCTCCTCGGTGCGGGGTCACGCCGACCAGCCGCTTTGCTCCCACAATCCACATTTGATCTGTCGGCTCCAGTCCCAGCGCAGCCCCAAGCATTACTTCCTTGTAGGTCAGGTCTCGGTTCTTGGCCTTCAGCCCGGCATAGGAGACGCTGGTGACGACGTTGGTCAGCGTGACGTTTTGTAGGTCGTCTCGCCTCTCCCAGTCTTCCAACAACGTCTCGGCATAGCCGGCGCCTAAAACCATCATGCAGGCCTCCCTTCAAGGCTCAACTCCCAGGGGCCTTGCTGCAAGTCGATCTGGGCGTTCAGCTCTTTCAGTTCGCGATACAGCTGGTCGATCTTCCCAGTGTGGTCGACGGTCCCGGCCCCGCCACCATTCACGTTTGGGCTGTCGTCCGCCGTGCCCGATAAGGCAGCCAGCTCGGCGTAGATGGCGGATCGGCGGGTAGTCAGGTTGTCCAGGTCGGTAGCCATTCCCTTATCCTTCGATTTAAGCCGTCTGGTTTCGATTCTCTTGCGATCCAAGCCGCCTGAGCCTGTTTCCCCTCGCCCAGGCGGCTTCCTCGCCTCAAATCGCATCCTAGAGGGCTACTCGGGCCTTCTTGGACTTGGTCGTCTCTTGCTGCTCCAAGGCTGTCACTACTCCCTCGGCGATGCCCTTGGCCAGCGCACTGGTGAACCGCTTCTCTTGCTCCTCGGGCGGCAGGATAGGGTTGGTGGCCCTGGTCGGCTCCGGAGGCGTCTGCGTAGCCGGCTCATCGGTCTCTTGGATTTCGTAGGGGTGATTGGTCGACTTGATCGCCATCATCCTGTTGTAGATGGCCTGGGCCTCGGACTTGCGGCCATCCACAGACGCGGATTGGAAACACTCCCCGCTGATGACGCGGGTGGCGAGCTGTCGCATGGTCGGGGAGGCCTGATCGTGGACCAAACACACTTTAATGTTTCTGTACGGCATTTTCTAAGCTCCCAAAGCTGAAGGTGAGTAAAAGGAAAACCCGCCGGCCCGGCTGTCTGGATTCCGGAGCCGGGCCGGCGAGGGCTGCCACGAGGCCTAGTACGGGTCGGACCAAGTGGGCGTGGCAACGTCAATGCTGCGGTTCTGGATCACGAACCTAGGATCGCGGACGGCAGGAATCCCCATCTCGTCTACGAACATCGAGAAGACCAATCCACGGTCGGCCATTTCATAGGAGGTCGGGGCGGCACGGGTTATGGTCAAAGGCAAGTTCTCGATGTACATGAACGCCTTCTTGAAGTTGCCCGCGAGCCACAGCTCATCGGCGGCCGTCACGCCGGTGGCCTGGATGGTGTCGCTGTTGAACAGCGACAAGTTCTGCTGCGTGTCGATCAGCTTGATGAGGCCGACCGGGTTGGCGTTCTGGTTGTAGTCCGTCAGCCGCTTGTAAGCGTACTGGCTGACCATCGGAGCGTTCCATTGTCCGCTGATCGGGTTCTTGCCGTAACCCAAAGGAGTGCCCACATCGGTCGTGTTGGAAAGGCTTCCTTGGCGCACCTGGGTGTCGCTGAGGATTTTCTCCATTGTCGCCTTGCGGGCCGGCATGACGATCAGGTCCTTGGCCTCGACGCTGATCGGCTGGCCGGTCTCGGGGTCGACCATGCGGCTGAAGTATTTGTAGACCGCGTCGAGGCAGGTCCAATCCGCGATCGGGTTCAAGAGCAGGTTCACCCACAAGCCGTAGCCCGCCTGGTTGGAAATGGCGTAGGTGTAGTAGTTCGTTCCATCGTAGGTGTAGGTGTTCTTGATGCCGAGCACCGTGTCCCACATCAAGTATTCCTTGCGGAGAGCCAGGGTTTGGCTGACCATTTCGGCGTGCTCCATCACCTGCCGGGTCAGGTCGAACATGATCGCTTCGCGGGTCACGTCGACGGCGTTCGCCCGGTTCTTGGTAATGGGCGTGGTCACGTACCGCTCGCTCATCTGGGCGCGCGGGTGCGTCTGGCCAGGCTTGCGCTCCTGGGCGGCATCCGCCGGCACGCTGATGCCGATGAACTTCTCTTGCACCTTGTTACTAGGCACGTTGGTGGCCAGTTGCGGGGCGAGGAACTCGGGGCGGTTGTACGCTTCCAGAATCTTGACTTCCAGGAGGCCGGCGACGGTCTCGTTATAGGCTGTGATGTCGGCGAACTGCGACGGGACGATGTCATTGCCTGCTTCCAGGACGTCGCCTTCCAACTCCTGGAACTTCGGCGCCGGCTGCGAAAGCCTCCGTTCGATATTCTGCTCGCCGAAAATGGCGCAGGCCAATCCCTTGAGTGAGACGCCGTCCGGCTTGATCTGCTGGCTTTCCAGCACGGGCCGACCCTCGGGATCGCGGTACTTGATGCCCTTGGCGTTGCGAAGGCCGAGTAGGCTGTGCATGCTACGGACAAATCCGACCGGGCCGCGGTCGGCATACATCCGTCGAGCGTAGTCGATCGAAAATGCCATAGTTCTTTTCTCTTTCGTGTTTTCCGAAGCTGTTGTTGGAACGTAACAGTCTTGAAAATCCGGAGGGGGCCCAGCGGCCGCTAAGCCGCCCCCCGGCGCTTCGGGATCGGGCGTAGCTACATCGAACCCTTGATGATCCCCACAGTCACGAGGTCGGCCCGCAGGCGGTTGACCAGCGTGTTGACCGCCAGCAAGTCCGTCCGCAAGGCATTGACGTTAGTAACGATCATGTTGGCTTGGGCTGCGCTTGCGAAGCCGTAGCTGTTGGGCGCGTCCACCGTGTTGACGGCGTTCGTGGCGTTGACGGCGGAGCCCACCGTGGTAATCACGGCGTTCTGAGCGTTGCTCGCCTGCTGGATCACAGCCGTGGCGCCCCAGAAGCCAAGCTTCTGCGCTGCCGCCGTGGCGATGATCGTGCCGGTGTCAGTGCCGGTCGAAATGTTTGCTCCGCTGTTCATCGAAATGCTGGCGGAGGCGACCGTCGGCATATTGAACTTCGGAAGCACGCGGCTGATGAGGACGACGGTCACAGTCGTGACTCCGACACCTCCGACCAGGACGTAGCCGATAGCGCTGGATGCCAGCGAGGTCTTTTCGACCGCATTACTGAGCATCGTCACGCCAGCGTCGCCGTTGTCGACAAAGGTTATCAGGTCGCCCTGATAGTAGGTGCCACTGGTGATCGTCATCGGCCCGACGTACACGCGGTCGACGAGGATCGAGGTACGAACTTGGGTCGCCGTCAGCTGCTCCTTGGCCACGCCGATGAAACGCTGGGCCAGGTATGCCTGATTGGCGGCCTTACTACCCTGCGTATAGCCGGTCATGGACGCGACCGGAACCACGTCGTAGGCGGTTGTAACTAACGCCGCACTGTCTTGCCACATCAAGTCGTTGATGTTGACCTTGATCGAGCCCGCGAACGGGCAGGGAACGCGGTCCGCGTCGGGCCAATAGGTGGAAGGATCGCCCATCTCAAACTCACTTTCTGTGAAAGGTCTGTCGTGCGGGTTCGGCTAAGGTGCCACCCCGCTTACCTCCGCTGTTATCGATTGCTGCCAGCCATCAGCAGCATCGCGTCCTCTTTGATCTGCTCCGCTGTCGGAGCATGGGTCTTCTGCGGCTCGCTGCGGGCCGACTCCAACACGCTGCCAGACTTCGGCTTGGCAGCCGCGCTCGGCTTGATCGTCTTCCACGTAGCGGCCAGCTCGGCTCGGTTAGTCTCGGGAACCGCCAGCAAGAGCTTGATGTACTTGCTGCTGGGCGCCACGCCGGCGGACTCCAGCACGTCGAGGGCCTGGACATAGTCGGGCTTGTCCTTCTTCGGCTTCTCCACCGGGGGCTCGGCCACGCTCTCGGCCGCTTCCTCTTCCCCGCCCGGCTCCTCGCCGCCTTCGGGGCCTTCCTCGGGCTCTTCCTCCTCCGGCGCCTCGTCGGACAAGGCATCGATGATCGCGTCGATCTTCTTCTTCAAGTCGTTGAGAAGCTGCTTGCGCTGCCCCTTGTCCGCGGTCGACTTGATCGTCGGCAGGCACTTGGCCAACAGGGCGTCAATCGCCACGTCGACGGGGTCTTGCTCAAGCTCTGCGCTCGGCTCGGGCGGCGTATCGGTAATCGGCTGACCATCTTCGCCGTTCGGGGCCTGGGTGTTGGGATCGGCCATGTTCGGATTCTCGCTTTCAAAGATAGAGGATGTGGTCGCAGGATCGGCCACGAGGTCGACCGACCGCACCCGGACAATAGATTCGTGAATGACGCCGCCAGCCTCGTCGGGAACCTGGATCGTGCGGGCGTTCTGAGAGAAGCCCAACGCCTCGGGCATCCGCTCGGCGGCCTCACAGACCATCTCGGCCAGCAGATGGCTTTTCAGGTAGTGCAGGTCGGCATAGGCTCCATCGCCTCTGACCACATAGTTGTGGTAGATGCCGAAGCGGTCGGCCACCAGGCGGTCACGGCCCGGCTTGTCCCGCTCGGGATGGTTGATGTTGCACTTGGCGCCCTCGTACATCGCGCGGGCCTCGCTCAGGGCCTCCAGCGTGTAGCGGCCACCATTCTTGCTCTCCAGGCCGCAGAGCTTGACGCCATAGATGACGCCCTCCTCCCGGTCCACGCGGCAAGGCTTGTCCTGCCTGACAAACTCCATCACGTCCCGCTCAATCTTGCGGGGGGCGATAGAAGGATCGGCGGATTCATTAACGTTCTTGGCTCCGCCCTTCGGCTTGATCTTGCCCTGCTGGATCATAATGGCGACCCCCTGCTTCTGCGCCTTCTTCTTGGCGCCCTTACCCGTGTAAACCTTCCCGCTCTTGCCCCACCGTTTCCCGCCCTTAGCTTTTTCAACCGGCATTTCCCGCTCCAGCAAATAAAAAGAGCCGTCGAAGTGTCGAGCCCTCGACGGCTCCTAGTTGCTCCCGTCCCGCTAGGCTGGCCAGCTAAGCGGCGGTTCTATCGCAACTTTTATTATAACCTAGAAACTCAATTCACCAAAACACAAAATCATTCCCCGTGGAAATAAGCTAAGTCGATGCGGTACTGCTTGATGATCTCGTCGTCCTCTTCCCGCTGAGTCTTCCCGTTCGGCATCCGCCGGCAGCCGATGGGCTGCTTGAGCGGACGCATATGGCAAGCCTGAACCCCGTCGACGATTCCGATCCGCACCCGATATTCCGGCCAGAGGTAGGCCAGGCCCCATCCGCTCTCTGTGAGCTGGAAGGTGTCGATGCACTGCTCCAAGCCGCGGCGGCGGAAGAAGGGCATCATCAGCTCGACGAACCGACCGTTGCGAACGATACTCCTATTCTGGACCGCCAGGTGCGGCCAGCAGTTGACGCTGTCGATAGAGAGGGCTGGCTGCCATAGGTCGAGGTTGCATGCGTAGCCGATCTGGAACAGCTGATTGATCTGCTTCGTAGACAATTCCACATCGTCGTCAAGGAAGCAGACCGCTTCGTACTTCTGCCAGATGCCGTCGAGCAGGTGGGTGGCGGAGTAGAACTTTTCTTCATCGACAGAGAAATCCCAATCAGCAAACGCTTCAATATTAGCAAACGGATCGGGGCCTTTCCAGCGATTGACCGCGACGTCGAATAACCGACCATTTCCGAACAGTTCAGCTTTGCAGCTCCCATCAGAAGACAGATAGACCAGGAAACGGTTGCGTGGGTTCGGCTCCCAAAGCTTCTGCGGCTTATGCTCTCCGCCAACCAGCTTCATCATTTCTTTGTCCTTCTGAATGCGACAAGCTTCTCCAGCGGCAGCGGCCTTTTGCAATAGCAGGTTGTTGCGATCCTCGGAAAGAACTTCTCCTAAAACTGGGGACACAATAGCTTCATGCAAAGCGCGATCAGTGTGATCCAACAACTCGCCCACAGCCCGATGCATGTCGGTTACCGTTTCGATTCGATAGTAGACCATCAAGGTCTCGCGGAAGTAAGGCAATGTGTTGACCCGCTTGCGGAACTCCTGCTCTGCTTGCCGATTGCGGGCGAAACCATAATCCAGCATCTTCGCCTCGACATACTCGTTCGTCTGGCAGTTGACATGACCCTGTCCGATCTGACCGGGAACGGCCCAACTCAGGATGACCTCGTGGCGGGCCGCATAGCAGATATTGTCGAGGAAGATCGATTCATACTTCTGCGGGATGTGCTCGCCGACTTCCAAGCAGAGCACGCGATCCCAAACGCCGAGGCCGCAGTTCTTCTCCGCCAGGTCAACGACGTAGGTGTCTTTGGCCCATTGCCTGACGTCGGGGTTGCCGTCGAACCCGCAGCAGTTGATCCCGGCCGCCTGCATCGCCTTCAGATAATGGCACCGACCACATCCGGCGTCAGCCACCGACACATCCCCGCAATACTCCACAATCGCCGAGGCCAAGCCAGAATCGAACAGGGCTCCATCTGGCGCGTCGTCCAGCCAGTAGCCATGCTCGTGGATGCGGAGCGGCTCGTGGGCTGCCTGTTTCTGGAAGTCGGGCTGTGAGGCTCGCACTCCACATTGGTCCTGATCCCAGTCGCCCCACGGCATCTCGTTGGTGAAGGGTAGTTCGCCGTAATGTCGCAGCTTGACTTTGCGGGTGGCAAACAGCTTGGCGCCTGCCTCATTGAGGACGCGGCTGAGCAGCCAGTCCTCGGTCTCGGTTTGGGCACACCATCCCTTGCCAGGAATAAACACGATGCGGTTCCTAATCTCGAAGTGGGCCGCCAGCTCCCCACGGTCACCCACCTCCTTGAACCATGGCTTGCGTAGGTCGATCAGCATACATCCTGTATTTAGCAGCAGCGCATATCCCTTCCCCTCCTCGCCCAGGTCCTTGACGCTGAAGGTCTCGGGCAAGCCGTGAATCTCCCGCATGGTGATCCGGCACCATGGGTTCCAGGGGCTGTCTATGCAACTGATCGCTGTGCTCGTCGTCCCATGCACATCCTTGATCGGGCTAATGGCCGCGATCCAGTCGGCGCCGGTCGCCAACATCTCATCGTAGAGGATGTCGACCCACCACGGGGCGGATATGTCGGCGTGGAGGATGGCCAGATGCGTAGACAGGCCCTCGTCGCGTTTGTTAAGAGCGAAGCATAAGCCCTGGTTGAACCCATGAGCCAGGTTGCTGCATGGCATCGGATCGGCACGAATCAGGCTCTTCCCCTCGCACTTGGACGCCTCGACAAAATAGCTCTTGGCGGCTGCCGGATGCACCGGCCCGAAGGTCGGCATGAAGGTGGAAATGATGATCTTCTCTTTTTCAATGGGCTTCCAACAACGTCCCTGCGTTTCTTCCATTTGCTTTCTCCCGAAGCTAAGGTTTACCAACGCTAATCCCAAACCTAAGATATACAGTTTCGTCTGCCCCTTTGTCTCGCCAATTCGCCAGCCAGTCCTTCCAGCGGATCAGCACCTTGCCAGGAGCAGCGATATTGCCCGTTCCTTTTGCTTCACCCTTCGGCACGCTGCCGCCCGGCACGTTCTCTACATTCTCAATAGAGCTATCCTGGCAAATGACATAGCCGGGGAGCATGCCGATGACCGTCAGCCAGTGACCGCCCCCGTAGTCCTGCGCTGGGCAAATAACCGGCCGCCCCGCCGCGATGGACCTCGAAAGGTCAGTGATCGTCTGGTTGGGGGCGGCCGTCACCTGGAGGCCGAGACGAGTTAGGTAAGTCTCGATGGCCTTGGCCGACGTGCTCTTCTCTCCGGTCGTACCCACCGCCTTCTTCCACGCTTCGATGTCGTCAGGGCCGACGCCAAAATACCTACCGACCGACATAGCAGCGGCCGCTCCACAGCTCCAATGGTCCGGCTGTCGAACGTCGGGTACGTCGAGGATGGTGATTTGCTGTTCCTTAAAAGACTCCATCACACTGCCAAGATAGTCCAGCCAGCATCGACAGCGTGGATGCGCCGGAGGCCCTGCGGGGAAGTCCAACGACCAGACGTCTTGCGGCTGCCCATCCAAGGGTTCGCACTCCTCGCACACAAGGTCGTCCTGCGCCGTGATCCAGTTAACTTCCTCCGGCCCCAACATGCCGGCCAAGACCATAGATGAGACGACGCCAAACTCTCCGGCCGTGTTGGCCCTCGTGGTCTCGGTAATAGCGATCTTCTCCGCCCGCTCCACATCGAACTGATCGTCAAGGTCCTCTCCAGCGTCAGCCAGCTTCCTCGTGTTGTCGATGATCTGCTTCGCCAGCTCCTCGCAGTAACCCTCGGACCAGCGGGCAGACAGCAGCCTGGGATCGGCGTCTAGGTCGTTCGCAATCTGGCTGCGAAGTCGAGTGAAGGCGAGGTCATAGGTTCCGGCCAGCTGTGGCCTGATCGCCGCCTCTAGATCAATGCGGAAGTCCTCCCAGTTGATTGTAGCCGGCTCCTGCTCCTCATAGTCGCGGAACAAGAGAATCAGCGCCGCGACTAGCGCCCGCTCACGATCGGCTCTTTCTTTGAGGTCTGGCATTTACTTATAGCCTATCTTTTGCCGATCAACGCCAAGTCCTGCTTCTATTTCACAAGCCATTACCCACTCTTCGTTACGCTCTCTCCCATTCCACCAAACCACCTTGTACATTACGCCATCCTTGCTAATCGCAATCTCCATAATGATGCCTTGGATCTTTTCGCCAAACCCAAGACTAACCACTTCCCCAATGCGCAACACTTCCAAATAGCTCATCGCTTTCTCCCGAAGCTAGAATAATTATGGATAGCTCCGCCAATCGACCTTGGAAGCTTTGGCCAAGGATTCGTACTGGTCTGTCTCTTGCGGCACAGCGCCCTCATTGCTCATCGGCTTGCTCTTCCCCATACCCGACGCCCCGACGGCCTTGACCGCACTGATTGGGTCCTGCCGTGGCTTGGCCCCTTGCTTGACCTGCTCGTCGTAGTCGACACCTTCGCGGGTTCCCAGCTCAACCGGAGAGATAATCCCCGCGTCCAATAGCAGGATTCCCCGCTGCGTCTCCTTCATCCGGTCCCGCACGTCCACTTGCTGGGGCGTCACCATAACATCAACTGCCCGCCGGATGTCGCTCCAGGCATAATTCCCAAGCCGACCAATCTTCCAGTTGAACCACAACACCTTCCAGTACACTTCCTTCCACAAACCGACGTGCCAGCTCTGCCGTGTCTCAATATGCTTGACGAATGGCGAACCCGCCTCCAAGATCGAGGCATAGTTGTTGTTCCCGGCGTTGCCCGTAATCATATGCTCCGGCATCGACCATATCTGCGCCACGGACCGCAGCATCGCTTCGTAGATCGCCACCAATCCAGCGGCCATGCTCTGCTGTACCCAGGGCGGAGGCACAAACTTTTGGTTGGCTCCCAGATAAAGCGAGGTTCCCGGCTGATAGGTCTGTTGGTAGCTGGTCCGCACGCCCCCGTTCTGTGTCGCGGTCCGGGTGCTCCAATCCGCCGTCGACATGGTGGCCGAATTGACTTGCGACTGCGTCGTACCGGGCGCCAGCTCCCTAATCCAAGCGATGGCAGCCTGTAACGCTCCGGCGTGGGTCAGGTTGCGGATCATCTTACGGGCCAGCTCCACATCACCGGTCACAGGCCAGAAATCGCTCACCCCCCGCTTGATATTACGGTCGGTGTTGGCTTTGAGTAAGCACATCCACTTATTGCCGCCGTCGGCTGGAGGATAGCAGGGTTGATTGCCTCCCGGCATATAATCCCAGTTCTCCAGCGATCCGTCCCACTGCACATAGTAGCCGTGCTTCGATCCGACATCACCTGCCGTCGTATGGATGCCATAGGACCAGTTGCTCACGAAGCCGAGTCCTGACTCGTCATCCTGGGAGTGCAACCAATCCTCCAAGCCGCCTGGATTGGTCGGCTCGCTGACCTGATCCGGCTCTACCATGCGCGCCTCGACCCGCCCCTCTCCACGGTGCCACAGTCCGATGAACAGCTCTCCATCGCGGCTATGGCGGATGCACCCTTCCTGGTCCATCGGCAGCTCGGCAGATCGGCTGCCGCCGGTCACGCTGTTTAGTTCGTCGAACTCGTCCAGGATATTGGTGATCGCATCCAGCAGCTCCTTAGGCGCGTCCCGTTTGCTCTCTGCCTTGCGGGTGAATCCGGTCTTACCGACCACATAGTCACGCAGCTTGTTGAGAACCCCAAAGGTGGTCTTGTTGTAGGCGGCCAGTAGCCGGACCGTCCCACGGATCGCGGCCAGCTCCGCCTCGCTCGTCCAATAGGGCCAGTTACGGCCATCCTGGCGGTCGGTCTTGGTCGTAAAAGTAGCCGCATAGGCCTGATAGCCATAATTGTCTCGGCGGTAGTCCTCAATGTCTATGTAGTCCTCAGGGGCGTATAGGCCCTCCATTGTCTCCTGTGGGCCGGCCGAGCCGAAGCTGCGGCTTCCCGCCTCCAAGGCCAGGGCACGGTCGAGCTGCTTGAATTGCGCTTCTTGCACCCGCAGGTCCATCTTAATCTGATTGGCCCGATACTGCGCCTCCAGGACGTCGACGGACTCGGGCTCTTGCGTTTCGGTCGGCATATTCAATTCCTTCTAGGATTAGTTTTAACCCGTTTGTTTTCGCGTTTAACGCCTTCCCGAAGTCCTTTCGATAATCTAGCCCAAAAACGCCTAACTCGCCTTAGAATCGAATCTACGGGGCTTGGTCGCCTGGTAGGTTCGCTTGTCCATATATAGCACGTCCTGATAAAAGTTGTAAGGCCAATGCTTCCGCTGGCACTCCGTCCGCACCCGCACGATATCCAGGTAGGCTTCCTGGCAGGCGTCGTGCAAGTCCAGGCCGAGGATCGCCTCAGTCTCCTCCATCGGCACTTCCGCGAAACGGCTGGTCGGTTTTTCCAGCAGGATCGTCTTCGGCTCCGGCTTCGTCCGGTAACTTCCCGCTCTGATCTTCTTCACAGTCGATATTGACACTCCTGCCCGATAGGCCGTGAACTTGCAAGTCTTCCCTCTCCCCAGTAATCTTCGACACAATCGTATCCTATCATCTGTCAAAGGCCTCGTCATAACGATCTCCTCCTAGACAAGGGCGCTAGTAACCATCTCCTCTTCGAGAGCGTGCTCCAAGCCCTCCTTATTCAATCCTCGCTGGAATACTTCCCGCATTAGTCTGACCGCCATTTCCAAGGCATCTGGGCCGTCATCGTGAATCTTCGGCAACGGGAATCCGCGCAGCTGCTCGATCAGTAGCCTGGTGCCCGGCGTATTACGGAAGCGGAACTCATGCCTGCTGAGGTAGGGTGTCAGAGTCGCCCTGATCCGAATCAGCTTATTGTCCCGGTTGTCTAGTGGCCACACCGGAAGGCCGAGGCCGTTCTTACCCTTGCTCTTCTCGTAGAGCTGGTCGGCCAGCATGACCTGCCACATATTGGACTCGATGCCTACAGCCGAAGGCTTGAACCAGCGAGCCAAGTCGATCACCGTGTCGCATATCTGCATCCGGTCCTGGCGGAGTAGCTGCCCCTCGACCCACATCACGCCGTCGCGGTCAAGGCCCATCAGAACATGCGCCTGGTAGTCGCTCTTGTCCGTCTTCCCCAGTGACGGATCGCAGGTCTGAACCCGATAGACGAACTGCCGCTCAAGCTCCGGCCAGTCCTCGAACCACATATCGTCGGGGAAGTAAAGAGCTGAAAACTCCGCTCCTGCCATATTGACGAACTGGGCCATATGCTCCTGGGAGAACATCGCTTCACCCATATCCAAGAGCGCCTCATCCAGTTCATCCTGATCGATAAGCGGGTTGTCGCTGGTCGGCTTCTGCCACCGCTCCCACTGGCCCTTCGTGTCCCTTCCTGCCCTATCGAATAGCTCCTTGAACCAATTGAACCCATTAGGCGTGCCGATGTGGATCGTCCAGCCCTTCTTGTCCGCCAATGCGGGACGTAGGGCAGCCTTCCAGGCGTCCTCAGCCACAAACGCGGACTCATCAATCACCAGACCATCCAACCCTTCCCCGCGAAGGCTATCCGGATTATCTGCTGACTTGACTTCAATAGACCCACCGCCTGGGAACTCAATCCGACGTTCCTGCTCCCCCTTGTCGCTCCAGGCATTCTTACTAGCCCGCTTCAGCTGCCGCCAGATGATATTGCTAATTGGGAAAGTAGGAGCCACCCACCAAATCGTCCCCCCATCCAACGCACCCTTGAACCAGCCACGCTCTGGTCCATGTCCCTTGATAGTGGCGAGCAGTCCAGTCCCAGTCTTTCCCCACCGCCTTCCACACACCACTACTTTATGGCGAGCAGAAGACAGAAGCACCCTGCGCTGGTGTGGCAGGGCCTTAGGAAGGCTGATTGTCCTCTGGATGGCTGTTACCATTACAAGCTCATCCTCGACCTGGGTTTTCCATTTCCGTTGCTGGACGCCTTCCCATTACCGTTCGACAGGCCAAGAGTAGCAAGGCGGGTTGCGTTTCCATACCAGTTGTCATCCTCCACCACCTTGACGGTCACTTCCATACTGCCTGTAGTCTTCTGGTCGATCTGCGTAACAGGCTCCCTATACCCAAGCCACTGCTTACTAAGCCAGATCATCAACGAGCGGTCTCCTTGCAGGGCCATCTTATACATGACCTTCTGCAACTTCCCGTTGCGTTTGTTTCTGCCTCTCTGTATAGCTCCCAAATAATTATTACTCAACGTCTCCGCACTACAGCCCATCACGTCTGCAGTATACTCGACAGTATTGGCCTCTGCAATCAACTCCTCGATCTTCTGTTCGTCGAGTTGCAGACGTGGTCGTCCTCGCTTCGCCATGATGTCTTACCCCTATTATATAAGACCTAGTAGAGGCCGACGATGCCGGTGGCCGTCGTGCCTGTTGCCCACACTTGGGTGACCAGGAAATGGTATACGCCTCCAGCCACCACCGCTATCGTAGCCTGGCTTCCGTCGAAGAAGGTCAAGTTCAGGTTGCCGTCGACGGCCACAATCAAGGCACGCACCGGACTAGACAGTAGAGTCGAGTCTGATGGGGTGATGCTGACCGCTCCCGTGTAGGAATCGATGATGCGGTCCACGTGACCGTTGACCGGAGAATTGAGGGTATTGGTGTTAGGATAGCTCACTTTGCGTTCCTCCTTTGTTCTACAATGATTTTCTTAGGTACAGCGGTTCCAACCACGTCGTCCACTGTTGTGCCCTTGATGAGCTTAGGTGCCGTTAGGTTGATAGAGCCGGGAACGACTCCCCGCGAGGCTGATAGAGCCCCGATGGTCGATGCCCGCAGCGTGCCCGTGGTCACGCCCGTAGCAACGCCCGAGAACACGCTACCGGCTGCCGGCACGTACTGCGTT
>QGNH01000388.1_pt5 | contig 62865 bp, 86 predicted proteins | sample 1735481 | NCBI WGS metagenome assembly QGNH01 (sample SAMN09239004, study PRJNA386568) | Viral metagenome, whole genome shotgun sequencing project.
CATCATTTAAAAAGTTGTATCCTGATGATCCATACTTTAAAGAAGTTGGATCTCCAATAATTCAAAAATATGAAGAGATTGAAATTCCTTTTATTATGGGAGGACTCGATGAATTTAATCCTGATACAGTAATGTCATGGATTAATAAAAAGAAGGATCTAATAATTGCATCTGAAAAATTAGATGGAAATTCAATTGGGTGTAGTTGGGAAAACGGAATTCTATCTTTTGCAGCTTCAAGAGGAGATGGAAAAATTGGACAAAATATTTTAAATAAAGGTAAATATTTTATTCCAACAATTCCAGTAAAGAATAAAGTATCTTTAAGAGGAGAAATTTTATTAGAAGGAGATAAATATAAAGCGCTAGGTTTTAAAAATAGACGTAATGGAGTAACAGGACTTTTAAGAAGAGATGAAATAAATCCTGATAATCTAAAGCAATTATCTGTTATTTTTTATGAATTGATTGAACCAGAATTCAATACCGAAATTGAAAGAATATTATATATACAAAATACTTTGAAATTAAAAGTTGCTACATGGGGTAGTTTTCCTCCTGATAAAATAACAGATCTTCCTGGAACTTTTTCAAAGTTATTATTAAGTTTAAAAGAAGATGCTAATTATGATATTGATGGACTTGTTCTTACATATAATAATTCCAAAAGAGAAAATGTTGAATATCCAAAAGGAAAGATTAAATTCAAAGTAAATCAATCAGCTATACAATGTGAAGTTAAAAGAATTGAATGGAATGTTACAAGGTTAGGGTTTATAAAACCAGTTGTTTTAATTGAACCAACTGAAATAATGGGAGTTACTGTTTCAAGATGTTCTGGTTTTAATGTCGATTTTATTGATTCCCATCAGATTGATATAGGAAGTTCTGTTGGTGTTGTAAGGTCTGGAGATGTTATTCCATATATTACAGAGGTGTTTAAAGCAGCTGATACAATGAATATTCCAATTAATTGTCCATCATGTAAATCCATATTAAGAAGAACTGATAAAGAATTAATATGTGATAATAATAAATGCCTTCAAAAAATGATTTATACGGTATCTCACTTTTTTATTGAAATGGGAACTGATAATATCTCAGATAGAACTATTGAAATGTTAGGAGTTTATTCCATTGAAGATGCTTATAATCTTACAATTGAAGATATGGAAAAACTTCCTGGTTTTGGAAAAAAGAAAGCTGAGATTATATATAACGAGATAAGAAAAACATTAACAATAAAACCTGAAAAACTATTAGCAGCTTTTGGGATGCCTTTAATAGGATCAACTCTTTCTAAATCTTTAATGACCAAATTTACTTTAGATGAATTGTTTGAAATTAAAGATCCAGAAGTTTTGGGGTTAGGTCCAATAACATCTAAAGCACTAATAGATAATATCGGAAAATATAAACCATTATATGAGTTTTTAAAAGAAATAGGATTAAAATTTATAAAGGAGGATATCTCATTGAAAACTTTGAAAGGAATGGAGTTTGCTCTGACTGGAGCAGGACCATTGAAAAGAAAAGAATATATTTCAATGTGTGAAGAAAAGGGTGGAACAATTAAAGGAATTTCTAAGAATACAAATTATTTAGTTACAGATGATGTTAGTACTAATTCAGAAAAGATTAAAGCGGCCAACAAGTTTGGAACTCATATTATTACTTATGATGAGTTTATGAAAATGTTAACCTAAGAAAAATAAATTAAAAATAAGGAGATTAATGTTATGAATTGGGATAAATTTACTTCAAAAATGGTGAATGCAATTAAGAAAAGAGGAAATTTAGGGGTTACTGTTGCAGAAATGCAGAAAATTCAAGGAGGCTGGGGATTTGAAAATTGTAGAAGTGCTGTTCATAATTTTCTAATCTATCTTTATAAAAAAGATATTATTACAAGAAAAAAAGATGGAAAAGCTTTTAGATATTTTGCGAAAACAGAATCTTCAAAAAATGATAGAACCACAATGTCAAAAAAAGAATCTGCAATTAAAAAAATATTTGAACATATACAATGTTTAAATGGAGTTACATCTTCAGAACTTAAGAAATATGTTGAAAAAAAAGGAATATACAAACCAAGTTCTATAGGTTATGTTCTCAGAACATTATATATGAATGGGGATATAAAAAGGACAAAAGGAACCACATATGAGTATACCTACTATACTAATAAAAACCTTCCTGAAAAAATAGAAGATTCAAAATCTTTAATATCTCTTGAAGAAGATACTCATGAAAAGATGAAAACAATAACTTCTTTATTCGTAGAAATAACTTCAAATTTTAAGAAACTATCTATGATTAAAAAAGAAGTAATTGATCCAATTATTATAGAAAAAGCAGCCAAATATGATAAAATGATGGCTGTCTCATAAAAAATATCTCCCCACTTTTTCAATTATAGTGGGGAGATATTTTTTTGTAAATTTAAATTAAACTTGAACCACAATTTGAACAAAATTTAGAAGAGGATTTATTTGATCTTCCACAAATTCCACAAATTATTTTTTTGTCAACTTCTATGGATTCTTTAACAGGTTCTCCTTTTGAATTAATTCCTCTTAACCTCAAAACTATTACATTCGAAGTTTCTTCTAATTGATTAGTATATCCATATTGAAAATTTTGATTTGATTGTCCACCCTTAACAGTAATTCCTTCATCTTGAAGAGGAGCAGATAGATGTTCTGAATTATTAAAACAATTAACTTCATTTAAACTAGCACCTACCATACCATCAGATTTTCCTAAACTTGAAGTAAAATTAACGTTATCTCCTACTGAATTAGAAGCAGTAGTTCCACCAAGAGAAGAAGTAACACTACCACTACTATTTAAACCTCTACCAACACTACCATAAAAAGTCCAAGGATAAGTAGGATAATAAAGATAAGGAGGATAATATGGCCAAGGTCTATTATAAATGGGAACATTTTCTACATAATGAACTTCTTTCGTTACTACTTGTTCAAATTTATATTCTACTCTAATCATTCCATCATCAACTTTATCACCACGATAATCTTGGATCTCTTTAGTTTTCTGAATAAATTTAAATTTATTAGAAACTGTCGAACCTTTCATGAACCCTTCTAATTCTAGTGATTGATTTGGATATACAATAATTTGATTACCTGATAAAACATCTTGACCATCAATGGAAACATTAACTACAGCTTTAACTGAATTGAGGTTTTTGAGAAGAATAGAATATTCTACTCCGAAAGGAATTGTTACTACATTATCATGCTCTCTTAAAATCTTACCATTTGTTTTAACTACTGCAACGAATTTTTCTTGATATGACATCATGTTCACTCTCCTTCTGGCTCACAGAGTAAAAGCCAATTTATTTAAACTCTGTTGGTTATTTTGGTACTACATTTATTTGTTCTTATTATTTTTTAAATCTGGAAAAAAATAAAATTGAATTTTTTCAATAGTTTTACTAACATAAAAAACTACTGCTCCTAAACCCTTTAAACACCATATAATTGTATAAATTATTATACAGCAAATAAACCCTATACCTTTAAATATATAAAGAACTATTAAAGCTAATACACTTAATAATATAGAAACTAAATATTTAACATTTATTTTTTTATCCTGCTGCTTCTCCACATTTTTTACATCCGATTTCACATACAAAACCTGCACCCCCTTTGAAATCATTAGTAATTTCTTTTGAATCTAATTTTTTTGTATTTTTTTCTTTTTCAATAACTTTATCTAGTAACTCATATTCTTCAACTTTTGACATGTTTTACCTCCATATCTTTTATAAAATTATTAATAAATAAATCTTTGTTATGAATAAATTTTTCAAACTGTGTTTCTTCCTGTAAAATATATCCACCTTCCGATCCACACCAACCACATTTTATTATATTTATTCTTATTCCTTCCCATTCATGTTGACATTTATTACAATGATAAAGTGGCATAAAACAATTCTTCCTCTATTTTTTTTGTTCTTTAATGATTTAAAAATAACCAAATTATTTTTCAAAAATAGGAGTTAAAGATTTATCATTTAGTTTAAAAAAATGCTTATAATTTTTATAATCATCTTCAATATCTTCAAATATATAAAATTTAGCTTCAAAGTTTTTTAACAATCCATTTTCGCCCAATGATGCATGAACAATATATCCACCAATAGAAGGAACTAATCCTTTTCTTTTCAGATAATTGGTTTGACCTTCAAATGCTCCACATTGAGCTCCAAAAATACTTCCAAACATTGCTTGAACCTGAATATGTAAATGACCAGATAAAACAAATCTAACTGTAGGTTTATCTTTAACACCTCTTACAATTAATTGAAGTTCACTATATGCAACCTGCTCAATACCTTTTTGTAATCTATAAGAATAAGAATATGGCACACCACCACTCGGATGCCACAACTTAACATCTACATTTTTTAAAATGGGAACATCAGCTGAATCAAATCCTAAATAATGAATATCATTTCTTAAACTTGATAAAACTAATAATGGATTTTGTCCAGTCTTTTTAACAAATGAATAATCATGATTTCCACCTAACATATACCATTCAAATCCAGTTGGTAAATTAGCTAGACATGAATTTATTTGTTCATCTGCGCTTACAGCATACAAATCAAAAACATGACCAGGATAAACACTATTTCCAGATAAAATATCACCAGGAACAAAAACGTGTTTAACTCCTTTATGTTCACATATTTTAGAAAATTCATTTAAAGCAGTAATTTGACATGCTTTAGATCCAAAATGAAAATCAGATGCTACACCGAATGAAATATCTTTAGATTCTAATTGTTTAATTTTTACAACATTGGGCATAGAATCTGTATTAAATATTATTTTTCCTGATTCAACAATTATATCATATCCATTTAATCTTGAACGTTCTATTAATTCATATACTGTTTTTGGACTACAACTAAATTCACTTTCTATATATGAAACATTACAAACTTTTAATCTCTTTATAGTATCAATAAAAAGATTAAGATCAATTTCTGCTTCATTAATTTCTTCATTTTCAATCTCTGCTTTAACTCTATAAATAAATCTTCTAAAAGTTGAATAATCATGTGGATAATTAAGATAAGATGCCACGTAATCAAACATATCTTTTTTTGGAGTATCATATAAATGTTTAATTATGTAATCTCTTAATGAAAAGTAATCAATTTTTTTATTCACCACGACAATTTACCTCCACTTTTTTATCATTTGTTCTTCATAAAAAAAGAAGTATCTCAATGAAATAAAAAGGTTCTGCTTAAGCAGGTATCTTACTAGGGTTGGATTCAAACTTGAGTAACACGAATAGTGCAAACATCATTGAAGACAGGAGAATCAAAAAATAATCCATCATCAAATTCATTCCACCCACCATCTGTTAAAATTTCAATTATTTCTCCAGATGTTGAATCGGTTGTATATTCAACTGAAACTATACTTGTTGAATCTGATGTATGATAATTATAAATATCATAATAATGATCAGTTATATAAATATCAGGATCATCAATTGGTGGAGAGTCAGAAGAAGCACCAATATCAAAATATGAACCTGTATCCATTAAATTTCTAGAATAATATATTCTAGCTGTTGAATCTATTGGCCAAACAAGTGGATTAGAGTCATATATAATAGTAAATTGATTTAATGAATTATAATATATATCATTTACATAAAAACAATTAGTAGTAGGATTACTTAAAACATAAGAGGATATTCCACCTATAGTTTCAGGAACATCTGAATATTGAACTCTTATCTGTTTAGTTCCAAGATCATAAAATATTCCATCACCTATCTCAATAAATATATCTGAAATTCTATAACATCCAATGGGTGGAGTTGAGGTAACTTTAACTGATGGATAAGTTGGTGTGTCTGTATAAGTTGCTTTAACTAAACCTGCTTGGTCAATATATATATCTAATATTTGTTTATCTGCTTGAATTGGAGGAGTACTAGTAACTGAATTACCCATAGGTTGAAAATCTTCTAAATATCCTGGTTTACTATCTGCTGTATCCCAATCAAAAGCTGATTCAATTATGGTTGTAAAAAAAGAATCTTCAACTTCAATAGAATTTTCAAGAGGATTATCAATAAGATATACACTATCACTAGAAATTAATCTTGCTCTATATGGTTTGAAGAAATTAATTTTATCAATAATATAGTTACTAGTTGAAAATCCAAAAACTAAATTTGCTAAATTTGGATATGTTGAATCAATATGATCTGAAACCCAATAAGATATATCTAAAAGAATAGCAATTAAAACATCTTCAGATTTATTAATATTGAATTGATTATCTATTAAATTTTTTAACGAACTATTTATTAGCTTTAATTTTATTCCAGCAGTATTATAACTTGTTAAAAAGTTATCAGACATCAATTTAGTAAATAAGTTTTTAACTTCTTGATATCTTATTTTTCTATCAGACCTACTTGAAGGTCTTTTTATTAAACTATCTGCTTCAGATATTACATCTGGAATAGTAATAAGGGGCATACTTATTCCATCATAACAATCATATGATAAACCAGAACTTCCAGTTGATCTCTGATAATATAAATTAAAGATATAAATATATGATAAATATGCTTCTAATAATGAAACATTAACATTTCCTAAATAGGATATTGTAAAATCGGTAGGAAGAACTTGAGTAGAAACCCAAGTATTATATTCATCACAAATGTATCTTGAAATAATTGATGAAACTAAAAATTGACCTTTTCCTGATTGTTCTAAGATTGGACGTATTCCTAAATATGGAGTTTTACTTGGAAAACTAAGTTTTTTAGTTATAAATTTATTATCTATTTGCTCTTTTGTTAAAAACCAATGAGGGTCTAATTCTCTTATAGGCTCAAAGTTAATAATTTCAATTGGAATATCTCTTCCTGTTGTATTTGATGAATAAACAACAGATGGTCTTAAAACTAAGTTTTTTGAACTATCATATTCCATCCAGTATTCTAAAACTTCTAAGTTTGGAATATTATAATATTGTAAAATCCTTCCTATTGCTTCTGGAGTTCCTTTTATTTTATATAAATTTACAAGATCAAAAAATAAATTAATTTTATTTTGTTTTGGCATTCTTAATAATGTCTGAACTTCAAAACCAAAACTCTTTATTAATTCATTTAAGTGATCTTCAGGTAAACTATATATCATTGAAGCATTTTTTTGAACTGTTCCTATTGCTTTTAATGATGAGTACCAATCAACTATAAAATTTTTTAATTTTTTATAATCATCAGATGAAAATGATATTTGATCTAAAGTAGAATCAAAAAAATCTTTTGTTTTAGTTTGATCTGATAAAAGAGTTATTAAAAAAGTTGGATCCAAGTCATTTATAGGTAAGTCGGTTGACCCTTGATTTTGTAAACCCCTAAGGTTGTTGAAAAAATCCAACATCTTTAAAAAATCATTTACTGTAAACAAATATTATCTCCTTTTAAGTAACATTATTTGAAATAAAATTAAATAAAGATTCACAAATATACATTTCATAACAATTTTCTAAAAGATTAGTATCTCTACTCAACGGAATAGCATTATCAAAATTTGAATAGTTTTTATTTATTTTCAAATCCAAATATAAATAAATTAATTTAGAAAGAGAAGTTGATAATGTTAAATAATCTATATCTATAATTGTATTACCAGTTGAATCTAATCTATAAGATAATAACCTATCTAAAAGAGTTATATCATCTGGTTGTAAATTAAAAACATTTAAAGTTGTGATTGATGTTGAATCTGTGCATTGAAAGTATTTTCCAGAACTAGGATATAACATTAATCTGGTTCTAAAATCATATGGAATTATTGATTTATTTGTTATATCTTCAAAAAGATATGTATATGCTGTTAATGTAGTAGGCCAATTATCATCAAATAATAATCTGATAAAAGATTTGTTTTCAAGCAAAAAATCTGCTGAAAGTGTGGAGGGAAGTTGCGTTAAACTCTTATTCATATTACTAGTTCGAACAAATACTTCAAACCAATATTGTATATCGGGAACAAGGTTTGTAGAATTAATCATTTTTTCTCCACAATTTTTAAACAATTTCTTGATGATAACATATCAAGTGTATGTAGAAAAGTTATTTCTGGTGTAAAAAACCTTTTATTAAAATTACTTTCTTTAGCTATAGGACTCCATTTTCCATCGTGAAAACGAACAGCAGCTTCTAATGACTCTACTTCACTTTCAGTTAAAATTCTTAGAAAAACATTTTTATTATCTTTTATTTTATCAGCTGTTATTTGACCGTGTTTTACTTCAGTAAACTGACATGTTTTACATAAACCATATTTATATGAATCGTGCAAAATAATAGAAAGAAAAATAACATCTTTATTTATTATTCCTTCAAACATATTAATTATTTTATCTGCTGAATATAGCATTTCAAAAGTATGTTCAATTACACTTGGGACCCTACCATTTTCTTTTCGATGATATTTATTTGTAGAACTTGCTGATTTTTCCCAACATGGGTTTGAAATATGATCTCTCAATTTTTCCCATAATTCATATGCTTTTTCTGAAAGATTCTTTTTTAATATACTGTTTGATTCCTCCATGTAATTCATTTGTTTAATTAACCTTTCTTTAAATCACTATTTTTAACTAGGAGTTTCAATCACATATTTAACTTTATTCTTTGATTTTATTGATTTAACTCCAGGTTTTACATTTAAATATGATGAGTCTAATTTTCCTGCTTCATTGTAGAAAAAAATATCTATAGGGAATTTCATGTCAATAGTATGAAAACTAGCAATTTCTTCATCTACAAGTATAAATAAAAAGCACTTACCTTCGGGTGGTTTATTAAATCTTAACATCCCAACTTTAATATCTTCTGGTGAAGTAAATGTAACGACATTATACTTAGATAATTTATCCGACATATCACTTTTATTTAAACTTGAAAGATATTGTTCAATTATTTTCATATTTTCCTTTTTAATGTAGTAAAATAATTACAGCAATAATAATAGCTCCTGTTACCCCTCCTACTCCAAAAACTTCCAGGTTTCCTTTTAATCTTGACCAGAAAGATCCTTTAGATTCTTTTATTAACTTATCACATTCTGCTGCTTGGTCTTTAATTATTTTATCTTTTGCATCAATATCTTTAACATATGTAGATTCTTTAACTACATATTCTTTAATTTCTTCCTCACATTTATTAATTTCAGTTGTTTGATCTTTTATAATTTTATTAGTAATAACAAGCTGATCACTACAAACTTCACCTTGTTCAAGTTTAACTGTAATCTTTGCGGCATCTATATCTGATAAGGTTACATCAGCAAAACCATTACTTGGGAGACAAACCAAAATGCTGAAGACGAGTAACAGTTTCAGATTTACTTTTAGGTTCTTTAATACTTGCATACTTTTTCTCCTTTTGCTTTAGTTGATCTTTAAGATTAGAAATATTAGTATTTAAAATGATTCGTTCGCCTTTAAGTGCTGCAATCTNNTTACTATCTTTAATATTTTTAGCAAGATCAACTTTCAATTGTTCATTTTGGGTAGTTAGTTCTTTCATTTTGGTCATATCTACATTTGGTTTAAAGCTGTTGTAAAGAAGAAATGAAATTACTAAAACTAAAACTATAAGTCCAGCAACTTCTACATTTTTAATTGTAAGATAGTCTCCAAATCCTTTTTTTACTTTGGTGATAACTTCTTCTGAAGTAGTCATTTACTTTTCTCCTTTCTCATTTTTAAATTAGTGCTCCAGTTGCACCACGAAATCTTGCTGCTTTAACAATTGCAGCATCCATATCAAGTTTTCCTCCACTTCGTTTGATTAAATTTTTAGCTATTGCAACAATTTTTGGATTTAATTTAGCTGCTGCCATACTAAATTGCTCTTTTACATCTTCTGGTTCTTCTTCATCTTTTTCTTCTTTACCATCACCTTCTTTATCTAAATCTTTTTCTGAATCAATATCATCTTCTTCATCATTCAATAATTTAAAATCTTCTTCTGTGATATCATCAATGATTTCTTTTTTTTGTTTTTCACCTTCCTCTGGTTCTACTCCAGTTTCTATTGCATTTTCATCACATTCAAAAATTAAATCAATATAATAGTCCACTTTTTCTGATATCAGTTTTGCATTGATCTTCATGTTATCACACTCCTTATCTTTTATTAGATTATTTTAGTTTCTCCTGGTTTTACTTCTGGTGCTTCTTTTCCTTTTTTCATTCCATATGTTTGAATTTTATTAAATTTTCTCTGAGCAAGTTCAACTTTATATTGAGCTTGCTTCATTTTACTTTGAAGCATCTTTTTGCACTTATCAGGATTTTTAGTTTTATTACATTTTCCAATTAAATTATTAATTTCTTGAACTTCTTTTTGTGCTACCATCATTTTGCATTTAGCTAAGCACATTTGTCTTTTCAAAGTATTTAGTCCTAAGATACCACATGATCTAGCACATTGACTAAAAAGACCCTTCAATGCTCTATAACCAACATACCCAACACCACCAGTTGATAAAATGGAACCAACTGCACCGACAGCTGAATGAACTGTTTTTCTTTTATAAGTTAAGTCACCTTGTTCTTTTAATATTTCAATTACTTTCTTTTCATCCATTTTTTCAACAAACTCTGATATTTTTTTATATTTATTATATGAAATTTTATCATTCATAAAAGAATTAAAAACCATTAACTCTATGATTTCTTTATTTTTCATAATTGATTACTCCTTAACCTAACATATTTAGACGTCTTGTTAAATTCATAATTTCTTTTCCTATACCAGGAGCTAAGTCGGGTTTAATTCTTGCTACATCTTTTAAATGAGAAATTTGTCCCATAATAGCTCTAGCTGCCACAGCCTGTTCATCAACATCTTCTACTTCTTCTTCCTCTTTTATTTCATCACATTCCTCTACTTTCTCTTCTTCCTCTTTTATTTCATCACATTCTTTAACTTTATCACATTCCTCTACTTTACACTCTCTTATTTCTTTTATTAATTTTAACTTTTGTTCTAGAGAAATATCATCAGATTCATAGATGATTTTTGCAATTTTTAATTTAATAGACATATCTTTTATCTCCTCATTTAATTATTATGCCATTGATATATTATTTAACCGTGACAAAGATAAACTATCTAATCGTCTGGTTAATTTTTGAATCTCTTCACCTAGTCCTCTAGCCATCTCAGGTCTAAGTTTTAATAGTCTTTTTAAATGAGCAATTTGATCAACAATTTTTTTAGCAACAACTTCGTTAATTCCTTCTTCTATTTCGTAATGCTTTCTTATTTCTTTTATTAACTTTAATTTTTTTTCAGGTGAAATATCGTCAGATTCATAAATGACTCTTGCAATTTTTAATTTAATTGACATACCTTCCTCCGTATATATTTAATATGATTACACCACCTTCTTAGCTACTTTTACACCAGCTTTTTCAAATCCTTTTGCTATATCTTTTAACCACTTTTGTCTAGCTAATTTTTCCGCTGCAGTAGGAGGATCTATTCCAGGCCAAGCTTCTTCTACTTCTTCTTCCTCTTTTATTTCATCACATTCCTCTACTTTCTCTTCTTCCTCTTTTATTTCATCACACTCTCTTATTTCTTTTATTAATTTTAACTTTTGTTCTAGAGAAATATCATCAGATTCATAGATGATTTTTGCAATTTTTAATTTAATAGACATATTCTTTTTCCTCCATATATTATTTAAGATAAATTAATAACTCCAATATCTTCAGCATAATTTAATATCTTATCTCTTATCTTTAAAGCATACTTATGAACTCTAGCTTTACATTCAACAGGATCAGTTGACTTATTACATCTAAATGTTTCTTTATTTAAAACTTCCAATCTCTTTTTTAAAGATACTACTTTTTGAATCTTTAAACATTTTTTATATTTTTCTCCAGTATATTTTGAACATTTTTTCCTAATTAATTTTTTACGTTCTCTATATACACTATTTGCATATGTAATAATCAAAGCAGAAATAATAACGGCAGCAGCAACTTTTTTAGATTTAGAAAATAATTCTTTAGCATCTTCTAATTTTTTAAGTTCTGCAGTCTCAGCTACTTCTAATAATTCAATTTCTTCAGTAAAGTAATTTGCTATTTGATTTATTCTTTCATATATTCTTTGATTGACCTTATCAGCAACTTCTTCATCTACTTGTTCCTTAGAAAAATTAAGCCATGTTTTTTTATTTTTAAGATCAATTAATTTTTGTTTATATTTAGCTATAATATTTTTCTTTCTTTCTCTAAGTTCTTTTTTCTTTTCCGCATATTTCGCTTTAATCTTATTCTTTTCTTTTTCAAAAAAGTTTTCAGCGTAAAGTTTTTCTAAATATAATTTCATATTTATAATTTACCCATTAAATTCATCTATTTAACTCCATTATTTTTATATCTTATTTTTCCTTCATTTAATGAATCTATTTTTATATTTGAAGTTACTAAACTAATATGATCATCTTCTGTAATTACTATATATCTTATAGTAATTTTCATTTCATCTTCATCAAAATCTATATCTTGAATTCCAGATTCTTTTATAATACAATTTTCTTCATTAATTTGCTTGAGAGCTCTCTTATGCAACTCATTTTTAATATGTTCTAAATTAGGAATAAGAGAGTCTAATTGATTTTCTGAAATCATATAATTTAATTACTTCTTTCTTAATCTGGGTGCTCTGGTTTTTTTGGATCAGCATTTATTCTATCAGCTACAGCTTGACCTACTTTACCAGTAAAAGCTGTTATTATTAACGTTACTGCTCCCCAAGGAACATCTTCTATTCTTACACTTCTAAAACAAGCGATATTCCAAGATATTAATACATCTAGTATAATAATTGTTCCCATCCATCTGGTCCATGATACAGAAGGGTCATTACTAAATAATTTCATTATATATTCTTTTAACCCTTTAAGTGTTTTCATCTCCTTTCTCCTCGATTTATTGTTGAAAAATGTGAATTTTTATTGTTGAAAGACATGAATTCTTTTTACACCTACAGGAAGAACCATAGCATCCATATGAACCCAAGCAACCTTGTCCTCAAGTCTCATAATATTTAATAATAAAGAATTATTTTGGTCTGCTAAAATTCTTTTCCTTGCTTCACCTGCTGTCATTCCACTAACATGAACATCAAAAGCATTTCCTAATTTATGTTGACTAAATTTAGCTCCAATTGGGCAACTCTGTGGTCTAAACCCTGATAGTTGTCTAACTTCATAACTACCATCTGACCCATACCAATTGTTTACTGAACATGGAGCTCCAATAAACTCTCTAAAATTATCTAACATTATAAGAGCATTTGGTTTAAATAAATCCCATGCTTTATCACCCATTGAATCATATACTTCTTTTGATACCAATTCATATAATTGAAAATGTTTCATATCATTTCTCCTTACTATTTTAATATATCATTACTTCCAAACTCGAAAAAGAATCTGTAAAATAACCACGAAAACAGATAATCCCCCTGCAAAATAGGCTAACTTTTTATCCACCCCTTTTGACCAAGTATCATAAAAAGATGCCTTAATTTCATAGGTTTCTTTTTTAAGAAACAGGTCATTAGCTTTTAATATGTCCCTTATATCTTTTTCAATAGTCTTAATATTATTTTCTAATTTGACTTGATCAGATCTATAAATTGTCAGTTGGTTAGATATAATATTAGTCTTTTCTCTCAGATCATTAAAAATTTCGTTTCTGACGAAAATTGCTCTATCTTCTATAACTTCCTCTCTTAACTGATTCAAGTGTTGTAGTTTGGTATCTATTATTTCTTTTGTTGACTTAGTGTCTTTTTCTAATAGATTTCTAGCCATTTCTAGTGCTTCTTTGCTATTGCAAGAACTCACACTAAACTCAGTCTCAAGTTTCACCAGCCGTTCAAATACCTTTAGTAGAGACAGACATTCTTCACTAGATTTATCCATAATTACTCTCCTTGGTGTTATAATTAATGATTTTCTCATTTTTAATTACCTACTTTTGGACTTGTTAAATCTTTTATTTTTTCTAATGTTTTATCTCTATCTATTCTTATATTGTTTAACTCGTTTACTAGGTCGGTTCGACCAGGATTTTGAGAAACCCATACTTGATACATTTTTTCTCGATCCATAAGAGATTGGAGTCGAAATGATTGATTTTGTATTTCAATAGTTTCTCTTACTTGATCAAATGTTTTAGCTTGTCTTTGTTCTTGAGCTTTTGCGTCTGTAACTTTTACATATCTAGAATCAACTGTAAACAACGCAGTTGTAAATCCTATAATTGTGAATATTGCTAAAATTATAACCCATGATTTCTTTAAAGATTCAATAAACTTATTCATAGTTTTCTCCTTCGCTAATTATCTATCTTGTAAAGTAACATATACTAATTTAATTAATATATTTCCTACACTACTACCATGATTTATAATTTCTAAATATAAATTATTTGTCATAACAGCATCTTCATTTACAATTATACATCTTTCCATAGCATTGGTTTGAAATTTATTTATAGCTAAAAATGTTAATACTTCATATACTGTTCCTACATATGATTCATCACCTTTAGATAAAACTTTAATATCAAAATTAGTTGAATCACATGATGTATTAAAATTATATAAATCAATTGCATATGATTTACCTGTTAATTGAGATCTCATTGATTCTCTATATGAAGGTTCTGCTGAATATAATGCAGGAAGACTAAGCGATATAAAAGCTGTAGAATCTGTTCCCATATCATATTCATATGTTGCAATTACATATTGAGGGAATGATTTAGTTGCATATGATTCAATTAAAGTTGCGGCATCCATTATTTTTTATCTCCTATTTTATCTTCTTTTTCTTCTTTCCACACATTTTTACATACTCTACAATGATAATGTAATCCATCAGGACCAATCCAATTACCAACTTTAGTGGATTTACATTTAGGGCATGTATTCATTTTTTTAAAAACCTCTCAATTAATACCTTTGGGGTCAAAGCATATACAATTTTTTATTTGTTCTTAAATATATTAATATACTTAGATTATTTTTCTACCTCTTCTTTCCAAATATGTTTACAATCGTAACAATTATAAAATATAAATTCTTTACTCATCCAATGCCCAATTTTTTCTGATTTACATACCGGACAACTTTTCATTTTTTAAATACTCCTTTATTACTCTAGCCCAAAACCCATATAGTTGAAATGAAATATCATTCATTTTTCCTATAACCTTTCCCATCAGAGTGATTTGTTCAGTATAATATTCTAATAATGATTCCATATTTGGATCTATTCTATTTAACATTTATTCTCCTTATTTTATTCATAGAGTCCCTTTTTGGGTTGAAAACTTTTAAGAATATCTTTTTTTCTTTTTCGCTTCTTAAGTGATGATAATAAAAGAAAGAAAAGAAATAATACTACAAAACATGCTATAAAAATTATATTCATAATTTAACCTACTTTCTTATCTTTTTTATAATAACTAAATATCTCAGCAAATAGTTTTTTAGGATTCTCATTTCCTACCCTTCCAATACATTGTTCTAATATTACTTCTTGAATTCGTTTGTCTTTAGTTCCATTTTTTTCCATAAATCTATAAAAATGTTCATTTGTTATTTTAGTTGAATCAACTTTCTTAGGTTGAGTTTTATTTTCTTTGATAACTTCAGCCTTCTTACTAATTGGTTTTTCTTTAGAAGAAGATGTAATAGAAGCTTTTATAACTGGTTTCTTTTTAGAATCTGATTCTATAATCTTAGCTTCAATCATTACTGGACTCTTTATCTTAACTTCACCAGTCCAAGGATTTAAATAATTACCATTTCCAAATACTTCTAACTTTGATTGAAATTTTTCATTCTCTCTCAAAGTTCTATGAATTATATTTTTTAAACTAGGAATATCAACCGATATAGATTTTTCTGAAATATCAGCAGGAAACCCATATTCAATTCCGTCAACTAAAATTCTAAAATATCCAGTTAATTCCTTAGATGAAATTCCAGATAATGAAATTTCAAAAGTAATATTTTTATCTTTATCATTATTTATCTCTAACATGGTTTCTTTAGTCTCCTGTTATTATTGACGTTATTTCAATTAAATTCTTTGATAATATATTTTCTGATCTAACATTTAATACTTGAATAACTGGTCTTTTTCTTTCTTCTGTTATCATAACTGGACCACTTGATCCTCCCCTAATTCCAGATCCAGATCCAACAGCTGGTATAAACATTCCCAAAGTCGCTATTGCTATACTCATAATTTAATCTGACTCCAATTAGTAAATTTACCAGGACCAATTCCAGTAGATGAAATTAAATATGATCCAATTACATCATTAGTTGATCCTACACTTCCAGCATTTGAATATATTCTAACTCTAGCTGTAACCAAATTATTATCATCGTCATATGTAGGCATGTCTATCATTATGTTCTCATGAATTAACCCTAACGTTCTCTTTAAATCATCACTTACTGTTTGTAATAATTCTCCAAAAGTTCCTGATATTCTATGAGAACTTCTATCAGCATCCCAAACTATTTGAGCTATTTCATGGTTTGAATTATCTGATGCATATGATAAATACCTTTCAGAATCATATAAAACATTCCCACCATCACAAACAATAGCATATTCTTTCTTATAATCATAATTTACAAAATCATATTTATACCAACCATCACTAATTTCAGTCATTACATCAAAATTAACTGATGAAGTTGAATCTGCAATATCAATAATTTTAATCGTAGGATTTAATCCTGTTCTTGGTATTCCTCCATCTGTAAAAAATGATAAAATATTCATTTATTCTTTTATTCCTTCATTATATATTATAGTATTATCCAATTAAATACCCTCTAAGAATACAGGTAACTATTGCAGAAGTAGGAACTTTAATAGAATCTAATGTTCCACTTACTTTTAAATCAACTAATGATGGAACCATAGTAGGAATTGGTAAGTCTGATGCAAAGTTGCCTCCATTAGAAACTTCCTCATGATAAGGATAATACAACTGTTGGTCTGAAGTATTTAGAAGTTCTTTATTATTATAAGTCATTCTACTAAATAATCTACAATAATGAGCTCCTCCAACATAAGCAAATGAGAAATTATATTTAGTAATATATAAAGTTTTCCCTAAAGGAACTGTATAGAAGCATGTTCTTGCTCTAGTAAAACCAGCCTCAATTATATCAGTAATTATTGTACCTGGAGTACCAGTCTGATTTGATAAAGTAATATTTCCAACAGGAACTAATAATGGTCCTGTCTTGGTTACTCTAAATCCATTTACCCTATGAATATCAGTAGCTACTGTAAGAACTTGATTTGTTCCATTTAAAGAAACTCTTTCTAATTGCTCAATATAATTATGATCTAAATAATAAATTGTAACTTCTTGACATCCAGTTCCATCTATTGTATCAAATTCACTTGATGATGCTACTCTCATCTGTATTCCACCATCGGGTGGGACAGTATATATTCCACCTGGGCCAAATAAATCAAATACAGTAGTTGTAAGCGTAGTAGTAAATCCCATCTTTTCCCAAGGTATAGCAGATGAAACATCTCCATGGGATATATCATTAAGAAACCCCCCAGATCTCAAATAACCCACTGAGTTTAAAGATCTAGGCATTACTTCAGCAATAGGACATAATATATTATTAAGTCTAAATACAGTTGTAGTAAGAGATTCGCTAGTAACTATTATTCTAGCATATATTGATATTGCTTGAACAGTAATACCAAAAGGTTTATTAGCATAATAATAAAAAATATCTATTAAATCCCAATATATATTATCAGCAGATTGTTGTACTATGACTTTACAATTCTGATCAGAAAAAAATTGCAGTTGTATTCCAGCTGTTCCTAAAATTGATGTTGATCTTCCAGTAAAAGTATAATTATTTCCAGCATTAAGATTAAATTCTGGAGAACTAGCTGTATTATTAAGATCAATTAATTCATTCTGAACAACTGAAGATGCTGTAAACATTGATCCAATAACTTCAGTTGCAGTTAGATCAATATTAGCTATTCCTGTCCATGATGTATCTGTGGTAGCTCTTATTCTATAATGGGTTATACCAGATACTATAAATATTGAGTATGCTCCATTAACATTAATTGTATTAACGGGTTGCAATAATGAAGAAGATAATACGGCTGCAATAGATTGTAGCCAACTTCTAACCCATGTAACTCCATTATCAGTAGATGATTCAACAACTAAAGTTCCAGTCCAAGTTCCTGCTATGGTAACACTACAAGATTTATGTCCTCCTAATGTAATTTCTCGAATATTATAAAGCGGAGGAGAAGGACTAACAGTATTGGTGTTAATTTCTCCTGATACAAGAGTATCGGGCATATTAGATAAAATATTAAACCCTAACCCTGAAGGAGTATTTTGTGGTTGTTTATGAATCATATGGTTTCCTCAAATAAATTAAACAATTAAATCACCCAATAGATACCAAGTATCAATAGATTCTTGTATTAAAGTAACAGCAACATTCTGTGCAGCAATTGATGTAAGATCTGCTTTTGATTTTATAGTAACCCCTGCTCCCGAAATTGTAACTTTACCAACTCCACCTTGAATTAATGTTATTTGTGTTCCTACTGCAAAAGATACAATTGCATTAATAGGAATTGTTACAGCAATTGGAGAATCATTAGTTAATGTAACAATATTATTAGCATCAGATAGTGATAACTGATAGGTTACATCGGTTTGAGGATTTATTGTATATGTAAAATCTGCTCCACTATATCCAGAATAACCTGAATTTCCACTATACCCTAGACGAGCATCATATCCAGAATAACCTGAAACTCCACTTACACTAGAATAACCTGATCTTCCAGAATAACCTGATCTTCCAGAATAACCACTATATCCACTTCCTGAATAACCTGATCTTCCAGAATATCCACTATAACCACTTCCAGAATAACCTGAGATTCCAGAATAACCAGATGCTCCTACATATCCTACTCCAGCATCATATCCAGAGATTCCTGATATTCCACTATATCCACTAACTCCAGATATTCCTGAATATCCACTTATACCCGAATAACCTGATATACTGCTATAACCTGATCTTCCAGAATATCCACTAATACTACTATATCCAGAAATTCCAGAATAACTTGAATATCCAGAGTAACCTGAAATTCCTTGATCTCCAATATCTCCAATATCTCCAGAATAACCTGAGTAACCAGATGGTCCACTATAACCTGCTTGAGCATCGAAACCAGAGTAACCTGAAATTCCACTTATTCCACTATAACCTGATTTTCCAGAATATCCACTTACACTAGAATAACCTGATCTTCCAGAATAACCTGATCTTCCAGAATAACCAGAAGCTCCTACATATCCTGCTCCAGCATCAAAACCAGAGTAACCTGAAATTCCTTGATCTCCTTGATCTCCACTTATACCAACATCTCCACTATATCCGCTTATACCTGAATCTCCACTATATCCAGAAGCTCCTGTGTTTGGCGCTCCAGATAATCCAGAATATCCACTATAACTACTATATCCAGAAATTCCAGAATAACCTGAATCTCCAATATATCCTTGACGAGCATCATATCCAGAATATCCAGAAATTCCTTCAAGTCCAGATAATGAACTTATTGACAACCATAAACGATTTTGTCCTAAAGCTAAGGGAACATTAGTAGTAGCTCCAGGCGCCCCATAAAGGGTTATATTATCTCCAGCATCTAAGTAAACTATATCATTAATAGTACCTTGTGGATATGCAGTATCTATAGTAACCTGAGAATACATTACTCCATTGACATAAATAGCAAGATTGAATGTAGTTACAGAACCAGTAGCACCCCACATACTAGAAGTAACAAGATAATATCCACTATTTTGAGCTACAAATTTATAACCAGTTGTATCAAATTCAGAAAGTGTATCATAGGATACACTTGGAAATATTATTTGACTCCAACCAGTACCATGTGTGAGTGTTTGCGCTATAGTACTATTATATGCTCTAACATTTGAAGTTGGAACTTGAATAGCTTGTGGTCCAGAATAACCTGAGAAACCAGAAACTCCATCATCCCCTTGTAGTCCAGAATAACCACTTATGCCTGAATCTCCACTATACCCAGAAATACCTATTCCATTAAGACCACTATATCCTGATATTCCTTCTCCGCTACCTCCTCCACCACTATATCCAGAATATCCAGAAATTCCTTTTTCTTTATAGATAGGTTTTATTCTCATAATTTTCCTTATACAACTCTATCCTCTATTACAATATATACTAATTGAATTAATACATTTCCAACAGTTCCTTCATTACTTATAATTTCAACATATAATTTATTTTGAATAGGAGTATCTTCATTCCCAATTATAAATCTATCAAGAATATCTGATGCAGTTTTATTTAGGGAAGTATATTCTAATACTTCATGAATAGTATTAACTTCTGACAACTCTTCTTTTGTTAGAACTTTGACATTAAAATCAGGTGAATCACAAGAAATATTAAAACTACATAAATCAATTACATATGCTTTTCCAGTTAATAGAGCTCTTATAGGTTGTATGAGTGAGGTTTCAGTTAAAAGTAATGCAGGGAGATCAATTGAGAAAAAGCTTGTTGAATCTGATCCCATCGCATATAAATATTCTACCACTATATATTGTGGTGTTGATACTGTTGCATATGATGATGTTATCGTAGCTTGATCCACTTTTTATCTCCTATTTTTTCTTTTATATTTAATTTAAGAATTTTAAATCTATCCAATGTTTTAATGCTGATTTTACAAAATTTATTAGATAATGTTTATTAATAATCACCCCAAAGAATTTTGTTTTATTCACTAATTTTAATACTGAAAAAATACTATCAACTGAAGTTTCAGAAGCTTTTACATAGTTAGGAAGATAACCAATTTCTTTTGAAACAACTACTGGAATATTATTATCTACAGAATCAGCAATTACCATATTAAAAGTTTCAGACATTGATACTTGCATAGAAATATTCATTTGTCTTAGAAGAAGAATAAAGTCATGATGATTCATCCACTTATGTTTTACTAATAAATGTTCTGGTCTATTTTTAAATAGTAAATTAAGATTTTTTAAAACTCTATCTCCGAGTTGCTCTGGTCTATCATTTATATGAAACCTTAAATGTAAATCAAGAGAATCTGCATATTTAATTGCTGCTACTGCTTGAATTAAAGTATTTTTTAAAGGTCTTATAGATCCAAAGCATCCAATATCTATCCAGTAGTGATGATGAGATTTATAATTTTTTGTATAATCATGAATTGTATAAAGATTTGGAAGATATATTGCTTCTTTTTCAATTAAGTTTGAAAACTCTTTATTTGTTTCTTTACAATTAAATGAAACATGAACATTTTTTCCAATTTTTGAATAATCAAAAATCCAATCTATAGAATTTCCTTCCATTGATAAAAATGGTATTCTAGAATGAGTTCTTATAATCCATTGTCTATCTTTATGTCTATATAAATTTTTCAATTCAATCATTTTAGCTGGAGTAACCCAAATAGCTTCTATAATAATATGAGTTGGATTATAATTAGTTACTTCTTTATCAATTGAATTTGCATCTGTAACAACAACCATTTTTCCTTCAACATTATTCTCATTGAGGACATCACAAACCATCTTCGCAGAATTCATTAGACCGAATGATCCATAATGTCCATACCCTTCACTACTTCTATCTTTACAAATAAATAAAATTTTCATTCTTACTCCATATTTTTCTTTTAAATCTTCGCTTGCTTCAATTTATTTATTTTCTCATTTTCAATTTTTTTATATTTTATATAACCTGCATACATTAGTCCAGATATAATTGCTGCTGTTATTATAAATTTTCCTTTTCCAAATTTCTTAGCTTTTTTTAAAATAGTTGTAACTGGTTTAATTTCTCTTTTTCCTAATGAATCTCCACTACCAAAATCTCTACTAGATGGTTTACCTTTTACTTTTCCATTATGATAATCAACCCAACTTTTTAGATTTTTCTTATCTTCAATTAAATCTTTTTCAATTTTATTTTTTATAGCTTCATAAGAATTTTTTGCTTTAGAAGCATATTTTTCTTCTTTTTTAAGTAGTTGATTAATTTTAATATTTCTTTTTAATGTTAATTCATCAGCATATTTTGAACTTCCAGATTTTTTAATCATTTCTGCATAAGAATCCATTACTTCCTTACGTTGCATCATAAATTTCTTTGCTATTTTGTCGTGTAAAATTTTAAGTTTTATTTTAAGAGCTTCTAGTTGAGCTATTTTTTTACCTATCATATTAGATACTTTTTTAATTGATTCTTCAACCATTTTATAATTTTTCCCTCCATCTATTATTTTGTGAGGAACTCATACCAGTGTAAACAAGTTTTTCTTGACTCAGATAATCTCTTGGATTTTAGTTGTGGATAATATTTCTCACACAATTTGTTAAATGTTTTATATTCTTCTGGAGTTAATTCTCCATTATGTTTTTCAAAAACCATGAATGCTCTATCAGGAACTTTACAATCAGCACAACTGTAACCGTAGAACCCATTTTCAGACCAATCCTTTCTTTTAGGATTACAAAGATTACACATTAATTATTTTCCTTTCTATTTATATCTTTCTAGCTATTTGTCCAACTAAAAGTGGTATATCATCAGCGACATTAGCAATTACTGTTGAATTCTTTTTAATAAATTTACCTATCTTTTTAAATTCAGAATTTTTCTTTTTTTGAACTGGTTTCTTATTAATATCTTCTTCGTTTAAATAATTTAGGTAAACTCCTAAGACATTCATTTATCTTTATCCTCACTCATTTTTATTGTAATCTCAAAATTTCTATTTTTTCCTTCTATTTCTATTTTTAAGCTTACATATTTATGTTTACCATCAGGGTCAGATTCTAAATTATTAAAGTGATTAATAACCTTATCTTTTATCTTAGGCATTATTTTAAATATATGATCAATTTCATCCATCCAAGCATTAGTAGAATATCCAGCTTTACTTTCAGGAGATAACCTAATTATATTATCATCTTTCATTTTGAAGTTACCTCCTTTTGTGTGATAATTTTAATCTAGTTTAAAATAGAATTCATTTTTTATCACATTTTTATTATAAATATTTACATTACACTCCTTTTTAAAATCCCAAATTTTACAATTTTCATCTCCATGTTTACATTCAACTCCTAAAAATTCACACTTATATGTACCATCCTCACATTTTTCCCAATAAATACAAGGAGAAATAACAATATTTCCACTCTTAAAATCCACAATTTCAATCAACTCAAAACATTTTAAGCCATTCGGAATTCCTTCTTCTGATAATGGTAATGTAATCATCCTGTTCCCCATTTTTTAGGCATATAACTCATTGATATTAATAATAAAAAAATGCTAACTTTTGACTTTTTCTAAAGTTTGGAGTTAGTTAAAACCCTATAAAAGTATTAAGTGGACCATTAAAAATAATAGCAGCAACATTCCATGTAACATGAATAAAAATTGCTAAGATATATCCAATTTCTGTATTTTCAGTAGATATATTTCCTTCTTCTTTATCTTTATCATAAAAATATTTTTGAATTAAAGTTGTAGAAAAATGCATCATTAAAGCTGAAATTCTTAAAATTAATGTAGGAATTAAAAGACTTCCAGCTTCAACAAGAGTAAAAACATATTTTATTAATTCTAATCCTGCGAATATTCCAGTATATACCCAAGGCATATCTTCTTTTATCGCCCATCTTTTTGCAGTTTCTTCGATAATAGGTCCAAGTATAACAACCAAAAGAATAGAACCTAGTCCAAACAATATTCCATTCAATATGGTAAAAATAATAGTATTGATACAAAATACTATTAAAAACATTATAATACTATAAATGACTTTTTCTGATAATGACTTTTCAACGAAAGAAGATTTTAAAGTAGTAAGCTCATTCTTTACAATTTTTTTTATCCCTATCACAATTTTATCTTGAATAACTTGTGGATCTTTTCTTTCATTAAAATCTTTCTTTATAGATTTAGCAACTTTTTCAGAATCTATTTTTATTCCTTCAACATCAACTCCTTGTTTTAATAAATATTTTTTAACTAAATCTATATTTATAGAATAAGCTTTTTTAAGTCTATCAATAGTTGGATCTGATTTTGTAGGTTTATTATACTTTTTAAATTTACTATAAAGATCAGAGAAAAACCCATCTTCTAAAATAGTTTCTAATTTAATTAAATCTTTATAATACATTTCATCAATATTAATACAGTCTTCTTGTAAATATAAATTATTTAATTTCTTAGAACTACTAACTCTTTTAGTCATATTTTGTTAAACCCATTTTCCTATTTAAAGTATCTATCTGGGCATTATTAAACTTAATTTTATATTCTAATTTGGGAATTAATTGAGTATAAAATGTTTGACATTTTTCAGGAAATTGGGTATTGCTACATTTTTCAGCTGCATTATTTAATCTCTGAACTGTTCCTTGTAATACAGGAAGTTCACATTGATATGTTCCTATTAATTTTTTCATTTTTTTGGGATTGTTTTTAAATCTATTAAAACATTTTACCATTCCTTTTTTATGGATCATCATAATTTTCATACGATCTTCCATATAATTAAGATACCCAGTAATAGGAGCACCCTCAGATAAATATTCTTCCCAAAGTTTCATATATTTATTTTCCTTGTTTTGCTTTCTTTTTTTTAATTGCATAAGTTCCAGCAGCGGCAGCAGCTAATGCAGCAGCGGCTAATGCGGCTTTTCCTTTATTCTTCATAAGAGTTTTTCCAGCAGTTTTTGAAGCTGCAGTTAAAGATCTCTTAGCTTTAGTAAGCATTCGATTTCTTGCTGCACCATTACCTAAAGCAGACTTTTTAGCTTTATCAACTATTTGTTGTTTTAGAAGTTTCAATTTAGCTAATTTAGATAGTTTAAGTCCTTTATTTAAAGATGCTGGTAAACCTATATCTCCTTGTTCTGTTAATGCAATTTGTTTATCAAGCCATTCCATTAATTTATCTCTATCTAAAGATTTAATTTCTTTTAAATAATAAATTTTAGCTTTATTCGATACTTCCTTGTTTTCATAAATAACTCCTGCAACTATTAATTTTGGTGTTAATTTCATTTTATATTCCTCCATTTTTTATTAGTCAAACAATACTGACGAACCAAACTTATTTTCATTTTCATACAAACTACTAAGTTTATTACCTTTGACTTTACTCGCTGTAGCTTTTTGAATATATTTATTTAGGTGGGATTCTAGGAGATTTAGTTTTTCTATATACTGATATATAGATTCTAAAAGATAAACTTCACTTGGATCTGGATCATTCTTATCCTCAAGACTTTCTATTAATTTATTTAATGAGTCAGATGTTTCGCTTGAAATAAATTTACTTGATTCCTTGAGGATTTTTTTAGCAAGAATAACATTATTACTCATCGTTTAGTCTCCTACCGCACTATTTTAATTGGTGAATAAAGGTCAAAAATAGATATAAAAAGTAGAAACATATTTTCTACTTTTAAATGGTAGGAGAAAGATGGATTTGTAAAAAATTAATGGATAGTTAAAATAGCTTCTTCTCTTTTTAATGGTTTCAATTCTTTATTTTCTCTATAATCAATTGGGGTTAATTTTATATTTTTTGAATCTATAACAATTTCATTTCTTTCTTTATATTGAGCATCTATTTCATAATCTTCTGCATGAAATTTAACTTCCACAACCGATCCAAAGAAAAAAGATACTGTATCCTTTGATACTCTATAATATCTTTCATTATCATCTTGCAATTCTAGATAACAATTTCCCTCTATCTCCTTACTTATAATATCTTTTAATACTGGAATCTCTACAGTTATAGTTTCTTGAGGTATGTTTATTGTTCCTGGATATGTATAACCTACAAAATTTGAGAGAAGAATTGTAAAGTTAGCAGCTTTAATTTTTTCAATGTTTTTTACATCAAAAACTAAAGTTTTTTTACTTTTTAAATCAATTTTTACCATATAGGTCTCCCAAATATTTATTATTTGTTCTATATATTTGGAGAATTAGTTATTCACAAACCTCCATCTTCTATAATCTACTTAATAACTTATTAACCTCTTCAACTACTTCTTTAGCAGTTACAAAAACATTAGCATTAAATGGAAAATCTTCATACATATCAAATTGTTTTTCTCTTAAATACATATGACCTTTTAACATATTTACATTTTCAGGATAACCAAATATGTTAGGATCAGATACTCCCCATATAACAACTCCAGGTTTTAAAATATGATGAGCAAGATGTTGTAGAAAATTATCTACAGACACCCATATATCACATTCTTTAATTAATTTTTTAACTTCATCTAAAGGTAATCCTTTTCTAAAATCTTGACATAGTTTTTTTTCACCTTCAACTCCTATTTGAACTATATCATTTTTAGTTTTAAGTAAATCAACAACTTCTCTCCAATAAGGAAAATTCTTAGGATTGTTTTTTCCATTTCTTAGTGGCCGAGAATAAGGACTAATTAAAATCATATTTCCACCTCATAATAAGTTGCATATGCTTTTGCAATACTTTCTTTCCAATTATTATCCCACATCCACTTATAAATATTTTCATCATTAATTGGTTCTGATTGAGATATATGTAATAATGTTATATCAGGATGATCTTTAAATACTTCTGGGAAACATGCTCCAATGATTAATCTTTTATATTTCTTTTTAAGAGCAGGTAATATATTTAGAAATGCATAATGATCCCCTAATCCAGAGTTCAAATTAATTAGCTTATACCCCCATGATTCCATCTTTTTGAGGAATAGTTTTTCATCATGTTTATAGAACCATTCATTATTATGACTTCTAATTCCTGTTGATTGTTGTTTTAAATGATGGATAATGATATTTTGATCTACAATTATTTTATATCCTTTTTCTTTTAAATCATGAGTAAACATTGTTTCTTCTCTATGAGCTACAGGAGATAAATCTAAATTGTAATCAGCTATATTTGCTCTATATAAAAAGGTGCTATGTAGATGATCAACTTCAATAACTTTATTACCCATACTCCATTGAATATTAGCTTTAGACCATATATCTTCTATTTTTGTAGAATATTCCCCACCATATCCTTTTGTTAAAACAACCCCACCTACTGCACCTACATCATCTTTCATATGAGATAATAGTTTTTCTAAAGAATCTGGTTCAGCAATTTCATCATCATCAAGTCTCCAAACAAATTTATATCCTCTTTTATTAGAAATCTGATGACCATGATGTTGACCTAGTTTTAAACCAAACATTATCTCCCATTTAATTTTATATAAATCCATCATTTCAAATAAATATCTATATGTTTCATTTCCTCTTAAATCAATTCTATCTGCATCTAAATTATCATCATAAATTATAAGTCTATCTGGTTTAATAGTTTGCATAGCTATAGATTGAAGAGTTAATGGAAGAGTAGAAAAATATCTATTCTTAGTAGCTATAAAACAAAGAACATCTTTTCCTAATGAGTTATCAATAATTCTATTGGTTACTATTGGTGCTATATTCTTTTTTGGTTTTAAATCTTTACTATCTTTTTTAATAATACCAATTCCCATACTATTAGCAGGACAACCAGCATATTCATTTTGATCTATAAATCCCCAACTTTGATATGAATCTTTTATTTCATTCCAAAAATCAGAAACACAACAACCAAATGATCTATGATATTCTGAATCAACAATATCATGAAATATTATATAACCATTCATCTTAACTTGAGAATAAAAATTTTCAAAATCTTGTTTAACACCATCATAGGAATGGTCACCATCAATAAATAATACATCAACAGTTCCAACCTTAGACTTAACCTCTTCAACAAATTTTGGATCGTGACTATCTCCTTGTATTTCTGTAACAAATTTTTCATGTGGAGAATCATTATAAACTTGTCTTCGATATTGTTTAACTTCTTTACCTACATATCCATTATCTTGAAAATTACCCCAATCAAATTTTAAATCACAACAAAATACTTGACCATTATGAGGTTCAACATAATGACACCATAGCATAGCTGTTCCACCACGATATGTTCCTACTTCTAAAACTTTTTTAATCTTTTCTTTTTTAAGAAATTCTTGAATCATCATTAACTCATATTTCTTTTGAGCAGATGGCCAAGTTATTTCAATTTCTTTATTTTCAAATCTATTATGCCCATACCTATCTTCTATTATTTCTTGATTTCGTTTAAATAATTCAGTATTCATCCATTCTCCATGTTGATCAACATGATAAATCGGAAAGCTTCCAGAAAAAACATTTTCGTGAGCTTCAACCAATTTTTCTAAAGTTTTTTGACTAGGAACTTGAACCAATTTCCATCCTTTGTCTTCAGCTTTAACACAAAAATCTATATCTTCAAATCCACCAGGATTAAATACTTCATCTAATAAACCTATTTCATCAATTACTTTTCTTCTAACAGCTGCACAGAAAAATAATATAAAATCTCTATCAATATCTGTATCTGGTCCTTTTACAGGTCCTGTAATTCCAACCTTTGGATCTTTAAATGGTTCAACTAATATATCTAACCAATAATTTCCTAGAATTATTGCATCTTGATTTAATAAAATAATTATATCTCCAGATGAATATTCAATTCCTTTATTTAGAGCAGCTGTTGCTCCTAATGCTTCATCAAACCAATAATATTTACAAGACCAAAGAACATTCATTGTAATATCATCACATAACATTCTAATTGATTCATCACATCCATTTGCAATAATAATTATTTCAACTCTAGACATATCTGTATTATTTACAATACTATTATAGCACTTTTGAAAATCATCAAAATGATTTCCATATACAGGAATAACAATAGAAATTTTCTTATTTTTTGTTCCATATCTTTTTTCCAATATATTAGCATCTGCTTTCATTATTCTATTCCATGCTGGTAAACCATAATAATCATGAACAGTTGCTTCTGCTTGATGCCAAATAGGATAAACTCCAGTATAATGTGTGGGGTTTGTAGTATCTAATCTTGCTTCTGATGGAACTTGAGCAATCTTATATCCTTTTCTTTTTAATTTCATACAAAAATCAATATCAACTCCACATTTTAATTGTTCATCTAATAACCCAATTTCTGTAAACATCTCTTTACGAATCATTGCGCAGAAAAATAAAATAAATCCATATATTGCATCTTCTTCTGATAATGATAATTGTCCTGCTTCACCAAGAATTGGTATCATTCTAAATGGTCCAGTGCATCCTATTGATGAGTCCTTAAAAGGTTTCAATAATTCAATCAACCAATAATTCCTTTCAGAATGTAAAATTTCACAATCATCATTTAATAACAAAACAAATTCACCTTTAGCGACTTTAATTCCTTCATTCAAAGCAATAACAGCTCCCAAAGGTTCATCAAACCATAAGCATTTAATATTAATATCATGAACAATTGCAAGGTTAGAAACATAATCTTGTATTTTTGGATCTGCTCCATTTGCTACAATTATAATTTCAACATCATCATTATTTAAATTAGTATAATTAATTATTGATTGAACACACTTTTTTGTTAATTCAATATTCATAGTTGGAATAACAATACTTATTTCAGGATTAATATTCTCATTATTAATAGCTCCAATAATTCCTTCTGCTATCATTCTACTTTTTCTCCCATTCTTTTTTTATACTCGAACCAAAGTTTAGTTTGTTCATCTTCTTCATCAAATGGACGAACCATATGTGAAAGATCAACAATTACTTTTTTAACTTCTTCTTGATGTATTATTTTTCTACCTGTTTCAACTTGAACTAATATATCAATATCACGTCTCATACATTTAGAAAACCACCCTGCTTTTGCATTTTTCTCTTCAAATATTAATTCTTTTGTATCGTTATTAAAAAATGCTATTCTATATTTATTTGAATCTTGTCTAAATCCTTTAATTGGTTTAAGATCGACAAGAACTCCATCATTTAATTGTGTTACTTTAATATCTATATTATTTTTCATAATCCTGTAAAAATCCTCTCATAGGTCTTTGTTTAGTCCATTCTCTAAAATTTAATTCTAACTCCCTAAACTCTTCTTTAGATAACCATTCTGTATCAATAGTTATTCCACCTGTTCCATCTTTGGATACTTGATAATATTGGTTATAATCTTTTGACATATTAGATATCCCATATTTTTCAGGATTATCTCCGACATCTGTTGCTGGATAAGGAACCATACTGCTCACAAAAATTTGATCTGGATCAGAATTTTCAATAAATCTTTTTGTTTCCTCTATTGTATCTTTAGTTTCACCTGGGAATCCAAATATGAAAAATGCTCTTGATGTTATTCCATATTTTTTTGCCCATTTAATAACATTATAATTATCTTGAACTTTAACTTGTTTATTCATTCTATCAAGAATAAGTTGTGAACCTGATTCTATACCCCAGCTGATATCCGAACAACCAGCTTCTGCTAATTTTTCATAGGTTTCTTCAGTATCATAATTTGCTCTTCCCATGCACCTAAATCCAATATTCAAAGACTTAATTAGATCTAAAATTTTGAATAACCTTTTTCTGTTCAATGTAAATATATCATCTTGAAAATTAATTTTATCAATTCCAAAATCATTTTTTATTTTAGATACAATATAATATACATCTTCTGGAAATAATAAGTTTACAATACTTCCTGTTAGTTTATGCATTCTTTCGAGACCACAAAATGAACATTTATATGGACATCCTCTTGAAGTTAAAACAGGTAATGAAGTTTTTCCACCAATTTTTCTATGATATGAAAAAGGATCAATTAAATCATATGCTGGATATAATATAGGATTAATGTTTTGATATCCTATTTGGATTCTATTGATGTTACTTCCAGATACAATATCATACATAGCTTTTTCACCAAATCCCACAACCACATGATCGGCATAAGGAAAATCTTCTGGACAAGCTGTAGCATGAGCACCTCCTATTACAATTTTACAGTTAGGGTTTGTTTTTCTACATGAATCAGTAATTTTCTTAGTTATTTCAAGAGTAGAAATATATGATGTTATTCCATAGATATCAGCATACGGAATTATCAAATTAGGTTGACCAGATAGATCACATACTTCTACATCAATGTTATTTTTTCTAAGATATGCTGCTATATAAAGAAGTCCGAGAGGAGGATCAAGGCGGGAATCAGTTGAGTTCTCATGATCTGGATGAATTAAGACAACCTTCACAGAATACTCCTTTCACTTGATTTATATATTGTTCTTGATATTATTTTAACTTACTACAAATTCCTTCACATTCTTCATACACTTTATTACATATTAAACAACATCTTGGTAGAACACAATTTCTAAACTTAGTAGTTCTATCTTCACACATTCTATCAAATATTAAAAGAGGACATTTATTTTTTCCAGTCTTCAAGGATTCTATCTTTTGAAGTAGTGAAGGTAAGTTTTCCATTTTTATAAAATTCCCATTTATCAATCTCGTCATTATAAATTAAAAAGAATAAGGATTCTCCATTTCCTCTTGTGTCATCTATAGAATCCCCTTTATAATACTCTATTGAATAAGTATCTCCATCATAGTTTTCTATAATATCTAGTGCTTCTTTTTTAAAATTATCTATAGTTGTAGAATATCCTATAGGATATATAGAGTCGTTTCTAACCTGTCCACAACACCCTACTCTTGCATGTTTAAATTGTAGCCTGCCCAAAATTACTTTTTCTATATTAGAACTCTTTTTTTCATTAATTTGACATTGAGTAGTTTCGTTTTCTTCTGAAATAGATTTTTTCCATGTAAATTCCATAAGTTATTTCCTTATCTATCAATCATAAATGTAGCTGTAGCATGTGCATATAATATATTTTCAGTATCTTTTAATGTTCCTTCACACATACCCAATCTTTTCGATAAATGAATAACACGACTTTCAGCTATTAATTCCTTATTGCAAGGAACAACTTTTAAAAATTTAACATTTAAATCAATAGTATTAAAATTTTCATTATATTTAAGCATAGTTCTTAATGCTCCACCCATACAAGAATCTAGAATTGTTGATGTAAACCCACCATGAACCTTTCCCATTGGTCCTGTAAATTGTTCATAAGCTATTGTAGATATTTTTCCAAATCCCTCTCCAACCTCAATGAACTTCATAGGAACAATATTTGTTATAGGAAAGTGAGGAGTTTTTTCATCTACTATATTATTCATAACCTGTAATCCAGATAATTTTTCGCGTTCCATTTTTCTTCCTCATTTCTATAAAATATTCTTTCATTAATTTTAATAATATGTTCCTAGATTTATCATACTTAACAGCTTCCTTTACTGCATTATCCATAAAGGGATCAAAATCATCAGAAAAATAATTTTCAATATAGTCATACCCCTCTGGTGAATTATGATTTACAACCCAACAATCTCTTTTATTAAAATTTATCCAAATAAAATCTTGTGGAAATACAGGAACATCTCTATTTCCATTAGAAGATATTGCTAGAATACATCTCTTTTTATTATAATCTTCTACTGTTGCATCTCTAAATAATAATGGTTCATTAACTCCCATAGTTAATAGATAATAATTACAATTAGGTAGTTGATTTTCATTTATTATTTCCCATATTTCTTTCATATCAGAAATTTGCTTTGGAAATTCACAAGGATCAAAGCTTCCATAATTAGGATATTTTGTAGATCTTAAATAATCCAATTCTCTTCTCGGAGCAAACCAATGAGGATCTCTCCATGAATAGCACATTATCCTATTTTGTTTTTTAACAGTACTTGCATAATCTTTAATTCCTTGTGGGATAGTTTTAAGTTTATCTATTCCGCATCTATTATATAGTTGTAAATCTGCATGAAAATCTCTATTCCCTTTTATACAAGTAGGGGTTACACCAACATGTTCACCTAATCTTTGCATATCCATTATATTAACAGAACCATTAGCTGCAAATATTAAGTTTGTAAATGACCCATTTAATAAAAAGTCATCTAATTTTCTATGTTTTTGAAGATATTCATTATATTCTCCATTAATAAAATTAATTATTTCTTGTTTTTTATTACTATCTTCATACTTTAATAAGTCTTTTGGAAAATATAAATAATCAGTACAATAATAATCTGTATTGTTTCTATAATCTGCTAAGATTTCTTTGTAAGTAAATTTTTTAGCTAAGGATGGATATATCAAAGGAATAGCTATAGTTTTTTCACATTTTTCCGCTAACTTAATATGAGCATAGGAATGACCAGGATGAACTCCATTGATAAATAAATTAGAAAACCCAAATGATTTAGGACGTAATGCAGAAAAGACTTGAACCAATTCATTAAAATTCACAATTATTTCTGCCATATAAGATCACACTTTCTTTTTATATAATAGTTTTGACCAATAATAAGCATCCTTTCGAACTATGAATCCAGCATTATTAATAATTTCTTCCATTATATCATTTAATCTTACTTGAGTCGGATTTGTAATTTTAAAATAATAGAAAGAAATAGCTTTATTTCTATATATTCTTGTTTCTGAATCTATTGGATAATCAGGATAAAATGGAACATAAACTGGAATTTTTTCACAATCTTTAAAGTCGGGTTCAAAGTTTTTTTCATTAGCAGTATTCATACATAACTCATTCAAATCCATATGAATTTTAGAACAATCAATCTTTTTTAATGTACTTGTAAATTCCTTAACATCATCTACTATTAAAGTATTCAATCTTATCAAAAGATTTAAATGAATTATAATATTAAGTGACTGTAGGAAATTTATAGTTTCAATATATTCGTTTAAGTTTGCTGCCTTTCTTATATATTTTAACATTCTATCTGATAAGAACTCAGCACCAATTGAGAAAGAAATTCTTTTAGGATCTTTTATCTCAGAGATTATACTTTTAAATTCATCCATTTGATTTTTTCTTATAGCAGATAAATATCCTATATAAGAAATTCTAGTATCATAATTAAAAATGGGAACCAATTCTCTTAATTCATCTAATGTAGTATCAGGAAATCCCATAGTAATAGTAGTATTTTTGTAATTGGTTAATTCTTTAGGAAGGAATTTAATTATATTTAATATAGGATCACCTATAGTATTTATATGAGAAAAGCAATGATTTATATGACAAAATTTACATCGACCCCAAGTACAAGATCTTGTAGTATCACACATTACAACTGATACATTTTTTATATTTTCACCCATTTCGGGTAAATTTAATCCCCATTGTTTTTCATGAAAATTAGAAGGAAAGATTGATTGTAATGATTCGCTTGATAATTTGAAATTAGGTAATATTGGAATTTTTTCAGATGGATAAATTTTTGTTAACCAAATTGCTCCAGATCCACCAACTATAAAATTAATTTGAGGGAACTCTTTAGCAACAATATAAATGAAATAAGCATACCATGAAAAAATAATAGTTGTATAAACAGTATCATATTTTCCAGAAGATAATATTTCTCTTAATTTATTTAATGTATAATCTGGACCATCTGGTTTTATTTCTACAGCAACCATATTACTACATAAATTATAACATGAAGAAAAACTATTATTTAAAACCATTGTTGAGTCATCTAATATATAGTAGAATTCAATATACAGTTTATTCATTAAAAAATCTCCATATTATCAGTTTCTTTAAAAAGATTATCAATAATAAAAAAATAAGATTCTGGTGGTAAATATTGTATATATGTATTATAACTTATTACTCCTCTAAGATAGCTTTTAACTCCTCTATAAAATTTTGCCGAATTAGAACAAATATTTACTGTAACATCTATTTTATTTTCTTCAAAAATATCTAATAAGTCATAAATATACATAGTACTATTTATAGGAGATACATATCCTCTATTATGTTTATAAAATATTCCCTCGGTTTTCATATAGTTTAATATTGTATTAGGAAACACTTGCAACTCAGGCATATTATAATGTGAGACTCCTATATCATATAAAGGTTGAATCCATTTTTTATAGTTTTCAAAAGATTTCTTAAAGATAGGAGTTTCAACAACTATATTATTAATATATTTTTTAGATAACTCCATCTTTTTTATAATATCTTCACTAAAATTAGAAGCTTGTAAATCAAATCTTAATTCATTAAGTCCGCAGTCAACTAGTATTTTTAATATATCTTCTGAAATAAGAAGACCATTAGTATTCATCCATTGATATATTCCAAGATTAGATATATATGGCATCATCCTTTTAATCTTATCAATTTCTAATAATGGTTCACCCCTTGATGCCCAAGCAATTCCTTTAAAGAATTCTTTTTGTTTATCTAAAGTTACTTTTAAAGCAATTTCTGAGAAGTTAGAAGACATAAAATTATACATATTTTTAATAAGAGGTTCTACAATTTTTCCTTTTACATAACAAAAATCACAATCTAATTGACAAGAAGTGCTAGTTCTTAATGGAACAAATTCATCTGTTAAACATATTTTACAACTTGGTAAATAATCACCATTCCATATAGCTACAGTTTTATTAGAATCTAAAAATTTAAGCTTCTTTAAATTAGATTGCCTAAATTTTATTAATTCTAGTACTAAATCACATAATTTTATTTCTAAAAACGTAAGAATCTCATTACCTTCATAAGATGCTTCTTTAAAATCTTCTTTAAAAATATTTTTAACAACATCAATTAAATCATTTTTTGAAAAATATTTCTTACTATAGTCATTCACAATTACTAATCCTTTCTTATTTCATCATATAATTTACATATTTCTATTTCGGTTGATACTACTTCTTGAAATTTATCTTTAAATTTATAATAGTTAAATTTTTCTTGTCCTCTATTATTAATATCTTCTGATATTTTTGACAAATTGGGAGAATCAATTAATATAAGATTTAAATTGTTAATTAATTCATCTACTTTATCACAACCAAAATATAATGTATCTGCCCAGTCTATCCAAGAAGGATCAAAATCATTTTGCATTTTATTATTTACTATTAGTGGAATTGTTCCACAAAAAATAGACTGAAGTAATACCCAATTAAAAGGTTCAAACCCATTATGCGGCATGATGAAATATTTATAGTCATTTATCATTTTTGGAACTTCATTTTGAGAAATCTCACCTTTATAAATTAAATTTTCACTTCTAGAATCAAATAATTCATAATAAGGTTTTAATTCTTCATTATCTAACATCTTTTTACCATAACAATCTATTTTAATATCTGTTCCTTTTATTTTTTCTATAAATTCATACGATAATTTATGAGGTAATATGTTTCCTAAGTATATAAAGTTTTTTTCTCTTTCACCCCACGGTTTGAAAATATTAAATACTTTTGGATCAGTGGGATAATAAAAATTTAATAAATTTTTTATATTCAGTACAAAATTTTCTGGAAAATTATTAATACAAAAAATTTGAGTACATTCTTGATAAAATGTTTTATTTATATTATATTCATTTTTATCAAAGCAATCTTTCATTCTCTGCCATACATGTTCTATGAGAATAATACTAGTTTCAGGAAAATATTTTTTATAAAAAAACGATGGAATATTGGATCTATCGAAGAACTCATTTAATATAATTATGTTTGGTTTACTTTCATAAAAAATATCAGATAACATCCAATAAGGGTTTTGAGTTTTTATAACATTTAGGTTAATATCATTATCAACTATTAATTCCTTTATCCATTCTTCAAAAATATTTCCAGCAAACTCAATTGCTGATCCAACATCAAAATTTACATATAATATATCCATTTAATTATACCTTTCTATTATAAGATTCCTTTATGATTATAACCTTGAGAATCAAATTTTTGTGTATGTAGATCTTGAATATAATCACNNATTTCTTCAATATAAGATTTGGTTTTAAAAGTTGGAGGAACAGTTGTGTAACCTTCAGGTGGTATTACATTTTTAGGATCAACTTCATTAAAATTTCTTCCAAATAATTCATCTAATTTTGGTTTTACAAGATTATCAAATTCAGAAGAAAAAATGTCTTTAGTAATTTCATGAGAAGGATATTTCATAATATCTCTAGATGTAAAATTAAGTGGAATGATATAGTGCTTAGTATTTACATCACTTGTTAAACTAACTAATACCTTATTATTTACAAAATCATCATATGTTACTTCTTCATACATTTTATCATTATCTTCACTAAACTTTAAAAGTTTAAAATGCATATCTGAGTTAAAAGTTACTGTTTCAAGTAAAGATACCAAATCAGGAAAATTAGCAGGAGTTATGTTACTTCTAACTAATGGTGAAGGTAATATTCCTTCTGTTTCTTTTAGAAAATTTAGATCCTCATCGTTTTTTCCATTACGATCATATAAATCGGAAATTATTATATTATCTATAGTATTAAATATAGGAAAATCTTTATTATTTGGTAATCTATTTGGAGCTAATATAAGAGAGCAAATACTATATAGAGTGTCACCATCTCTTTTTAAACTAAAAATATCATTATACAATGATGTTAAATATGTAAGTTTCCAATCATTAGGAGAAATAGAATAATTTTTATATATAGTATTTAAGTTGTTTATATCATGCAATTTGTCTGTGTTTTGATAGGTTGTTCTTACAGTTGCTGCGTCAAATATAAGATCATGATCCTGAGGATTTAAATAAAGTATATCACAATTAATGTGATTTTTAGAAAAATTATCAACCTCATCTGTTTTTATAAATCCTGGGATTACAACAGTAACATCACACAATTCTTTTGCTTTATATAAAACATAAGAAGTATTTAAAATAGTAGAGTCTTTCATCCATAATCGTGATATTAATAGTACTCCTATTTTTAAATTACTACCAAATTTATATAATTCAGTTTTTAAATCAGCTATACTATTAACAATTATTGACATCTTTTTTATCCTCCGTATCACAGAATGATTTTAAATAATGCCTGCTTAATTCTGGAATAAAATCATAAGTTAAAGTATGTTTATTATTTAACATATGTATTACATTTTTAGTATGATGTAATAAAATTTCAAGAGTAGCCCATTGATCATATGTTAATTTTATTATTCTTGTAAGTTTAGTAATCTCTTCATTTTTACCAATATTATTATTCCAATTACTTAATAATAAAGTAATATCATTTACAAAATTACAAAATCTTTGATGCATTGGAACTTCAAAATACACATATTGTAAAAATACTAAAAATGATATAATATCCTTTATGAGGTTTTCTGGGGGAGCTTTAATTTCTTTATCATTAATAGCTAAGTTAATATCATTTTCAATATAGTTTACAATTTCTATAATCATGCCCTTTTTATCATATAATTCAACTGCATATACAGAATCACAAAATTCTTTAATACTCCCAATTACTTTATCTATCTGTTCTTTCATAATAAATTTTCCTTTTCTAATGATAAAAATTGTTGTTGTTTATTATATGGAATATGACTCATTAAACCTGCCAATATTCCTGCTTCTTTATATGCACTTAATAAAGAAATTATTTTATAATGTTGAAGTCTACAAACTGTTGGTATAGGAATAAATAAATCTCCCATTTCTTCGTGCTGTGAACCAAGACATCCTTTTAAACATAAGTGATTTATTGGACAAGCCAAACATATTTCAGGCATTCCATTTGTTGAATAAACTGCAATTCCTAAACTTATATTTTTATCTTCAAATTCTAAACTATCTGGTGATAATGTAGATGTTTCAAAAATTTTATATCCTAATCTATGACATGGAATAGTTGTTAAATTTCCTAATCTTAACATTAAAGCAGTTTGAATAGAACATGCAAATCCTCTTTGTGTACTCATAAAAGGAGACATAAGAATATTAAAAGGTTTAAAATTTACAATACTTTTAATTGGATCTAAATTATTGTACTTAAAAAAATCAACAGTCCATTTAACTAAAAAATTTAAAAATTTACCTAATTCTTTACATTGGGTTTCTGTCCACTCTTTATTTCTAACTTCTAAAAGATATAATTTTAAAGGGTCTAATTTATATTTATAGAAATTTTCTTGAAACCATAGAAAATTATCTTTCCATTTCTCTATATTATTAGAGTAGATCATTGGATGAGGACCAATATCATATTCCTTAGAAAATCTAAAGAATTTATCATAAAAACTATCATCTCTAAATTTTTTAGGATCTCTAAATGGTCTATTTACTTCCATAAATTTACCATCTAAAGAAGCACTAAAGTGAAGATGGGTATTCTTTTCTTTAGATAATTTAATTAAATTTTCTACTCTAGATGTTTGTTTTTCATCTAGTAAAAAATTCATATTTGTTGGAATAGCTATTGTTTTAACTTGTTGAAAATCATTAATTAATGTTTCTATTACTTGAAATCCAATATCTTGTGAAAAAATTTCTCCACTCATTAAACAAATAGGAACATCTTTAAAATCATTTTTTTCCATCCATTTTTTTACTACTTGAAGATTATCAATTATTTTTTCATCATCTTCTGAACCTTCAAGAAACAACCTATCTCGATATCTTGTAAAATAACAATAAGAACATTTTAAATCGCATTTACCATTTATAATCAATTCTAGTTGTTGAAAGTTATTAGATGGTGTTTTATTTTTCCAATAATCATAAAATGTTCTTTTAAACATATTTTCAGCTATCATTACAGATTCTCCATTACATTTTTAATATGATATTCCAAAGCACCATTCCCATAAACTTTAAATAGATTTATAGATTGAACATTATATGATCCTGTTTCATAGATATTATCCATATAACAATAAAATTTAGTAGCTATATGTCTAGCAAGAATATAAGAATAAAATGGATTACGATAAATTTCAGAAATTTCACCACATTCTATAAGTTCTTTTATTATTGCTTGATTAATATTTATTCTAAAATTTAGATTTGAAGTTAATAAATATGCATAATGAAGAAGTTTTTCTTTATCATAAAAAACAAAATTATTCATACTTGAGTTATTTTTTAAAATCTCTGGAATTATATAATCAAATGTTCTGTGACAAAGATGAACGCTTTTATCAGGTGCTATACAAAATGAAGTTATTCCAGCAGCACACTCAGTTCTTTGTTTAAATGTTTGTAATATATTAAATCTTTCTTGAACAAATCCTTTAAACGATTTTTTAGTTCGTTTTTCCCATTCCCTACTTTGAATCTTACTATATTTTATTCCATCTTCTTTAGAATAATTTATAGTACCAGTTGCTAATTTATTATGAAGTAAAAAGTTAATAAGAATATTGTCTTTTTTATCTTCATTAATATTTTTAATTAATTTATCTGATAAAGTATGAAAAAAGTTTTGATGGTCAGGAAAATCTTCAACTAAATAATCCAACATTTCATTACTTATTGTGCTACCACTTGATATTCTTATTTTTAAATTTAAAAATTTTAAGGAATTTAAAAAATCTATAATACGATCTAAATTAGCTAAAACTTTTTTAGTTGTTCCTTTTCCTCTGAAAATATCATTCATCTCTTCATTTCCATCAAAAGAAACTTGAATTGATAATAGCATTTTTCTTTTATAATTAATAGTATAATCATTTAGTCTTTTAATAAAATCTTCTAATAGATTAATTTTACTTATAAAACCAGATGAAATAATTATTTCATCTAACTCTGAAAAAGATAATAATAATTTATCTATATCAATACAATCTAAATTAAAAAGAGGTTCAGCACCCCAAAACCCAATTGCTCTTATTTTATTTTCATAAACTTCTTCAATATCAGTTATATATTTATTTGTAGATAACCATTCTCTTATTTCTTTATTATAAGGTGCAATCTTTTTTTTATCTGGTAAATAACAATAAGTACATTTTCCATTACATTTCGAAGATATATAAATATTTATATACTCTATTCTATTCATTCTTTATTCCTTTTTTCAATTATTTACACGCACAATCAGAATAATTATGACTATAATTTCCTCCACAATAACTATAGTTTGAACTTAAATATGTTGATTGATGTGATGCTAAGTTAGAACTGTAGTGAGTTGATAAATAATTAGTATTATGATTTGATAAATATGTTGAATAATGAGTTGCTAAATGTGTCATACAATAATTTCGATCATATGTTTGATCTAATGCTGTTCTCAAATCATAAAAATCAGGACTACTACCTGCTGAACCCTGTTGTATAATACTATTTATAGCTGGAGTTCGAGTCCAAGAATATCCTGGTAATGCTCTAGCAACTCTTTCTATATCAATATTAGTTTTTAACTCACTAATATGAGAAGCTTTAATCATAGTTGATCCTTGAACTATTGTTTCAGACCAAGAAAATGGCATAATTTATACCTCACTACTTTATTTTTAGAAAAATTTAATATTAACTAACTGATGAATTATATCCACCATAATATCCATAATATCCAGCATTATTACTAGTATAATGTGTTGTTAAATAAGAAGAATAATTACTTCCATAATGAGTACCATAATGGGTTGTTAAATAGCTAATATAATTTGCTCCACAATAAAGTCTATTATTATTTAGATAATCGGCATTATTTCTTATTTCTTGAATATCTACTCTTTCCACAAGAGTGTTTGGACTTATTACTTGACTCCAAGTGAATGGCATTTAAGTTTACCTCCTATTTAACTTTAACCCAATATCTTCCGTTTACTTCAATATCGTTCCATTTTAAAAGAGGTTCTCTCTTAATGTAAGTTGCAACTAATCTCTCAGGATACTTAGAAACATCCTCACGAATCATCTCAGTTAAGTTACCATCTGATGAACTAGTTAATGGTGTTCCTGATTGATATTCTTTATCAACATATGCCAAAACAAATCCAGCAACGGAAATTGGAATTTGTTTGTTATGATTTTTCTTTCCTACCCCAAATCCATAAGTATCTGTTGCTATACCCAAGATTCCAATCTGACAATAATCTTGCGATTTTAATGCCGTTTCACCATTATAGATATAAGTCTTTCCATATTCTACAACTATCTCTTCTGGAACTTCAAAATAATCTGCAACGTCATTATAAATAGCGTTATAAACTCTAGTAGCATATAAATAACCATTATACCCCAGAACTCTATTTCCAGAAGGAGAAGAATTTAGATATTCAAATCCAAGACCACCTTGTAATATCCATCTTTTATTTCCAGCATTTGTAGTGGGTGTAATAATATATGGTGGATTTGATGTAGCTCCTGAATTTGCATTAAGAACATAATTGTATTCATAATCTCCTTGAACGCTAACAATTGCTCCATCTTTATCACTTAAAAGAGCTCCATCTAAAGAATCCAATGCTCCAGACCCACCACCTATTAAGGTTTTTGCTTCCCAAAAACCATTTCTGGATGCTCCAACTTCTATCCAACTTACATTTGTAGCATTATAGAACTTATGGGTATCTTCGGTATAAATAATTCTTCCTTCATCAGATGCTTCCCATGATGGTAATGTTGAAAGAAATTCTACTACAAAAGGTCCTTTCATTTTTAGTCCATAGCTGTCCATATTTTAACCCTCTTTTTAGTGTATTATATTTTACTCATTTATAATTTGTTCTTGAAAAATTTTAAAACTATAATTTTCATTTACTTATATCCATTAACTGGTTCCAAATATTTAATGTTTTTTTCAGTTGAAAATAATACAATTGCTAATATAGCCATTATAGAATAAAGTTGATATACTAATATATAATTGTTTCCAGTCATATTTAATAATATTCCCGATAATAAAATAATACATCCATTTAGTAAATTATAAATTATAGATATTAAACCCCATGTGCTAGAAAATATTTTATGACCCCATCTCTCACCAAATGTTGGAATAACCATTACTTGACCTGCAGCAGTTCCAAAAGCAAGTAATCCAGATCCGATTAATACTGTAACAAGATTATAGGGAAAAATCATCACACCGATTAAAGTTATTGAAAGTGCAACAATTGTTCCATACCATGAACCTCCTTTATAAGTATATCCAATCCATGACCAAAAAACTCTACCACATGTTCCTACTGATGCCCATATTCCAGTAAACATAATTATAGCATTAAGTGGTTTTACCCCAAAAGATTTAAATAAAAAAACAAAGTTAGCACCCACAAAATAAATAACACCTGACATCATAATCATAACAAATGGCATTCTCCATAATCCAGGTAAATTCCAATATTTAAAAATATTTAATGGTGCTTTAGGTTTAGGTTGATAATCTATTTTTCCAAATAAAATTATACAAGATATAGCTGAGAATACTATAAATGATACAATTCCATAACCAGCTAAAGCATTAATTAAATCAATTCCTTTACTATTACTAAAGATTAATCCAGTGAGTAAAGGAGCACAACTTAAAGCAATTCCTATAGTTAAAGAGTCCCAAGTTCTACCATATCCCTTAGATCTATTTACAAAATTAGCAATTGAAATTAAAAGAATAGAATGACCTATAGCCATAACTCCTATTCCAAAAAACATTCCATGATAATTTGTAGTTAAAACAGACATTAAAATTATTCCTAAAGTATAAGTAACTATACCTATATTATAAGAAAGAAGAGGAAACCTATCAATAAGAGTTGAAAATATTAATGTGATTGATTTAGTCCATTCAATGATACTTGAAAATATCATTGTTGAACCTTGAGGTATTCCCATAGCTGCAGATAAAGGAACAGCTAAAACTCCCATTCCTCTTCTGATACCATAGTTCAGAAGAGTAGCAATTAAATTAAATATATACCACAAAAAATTCTTCATTATTTCTTTAACTCCTCAATTAATTTTTTCGTCATTTCGGTATTCATAGAAATCAATTCTATAATTCTACCACTTGTTATAGAACCATGTAGACCATCTCTATTATAGGGAATATTGTCAAGAAGTTCACTCCATTCAGGTAATACCTTTTCAGATTTAATAACCTTCAATATCAATGACTGTAATTTGAATAATTCTTTACTACTCTCACAAACCAAATCTATAATCTTATCAAATTTTGGTTTACATGGGTGCTCATGATTTTCTACCATATTTTCTCCTTTTTCTTTGTTTCTTTTTTTGTAAGAGAGTTTTCAATAGGTGTCTTTGAAGAAAATGAAAACGATTTATAGTTATCAAAAAATGTTTTAAACTTCATATCTTTCAATATATTTACTATTGCATTATTATACATTTTCTGTTTTTCATCTATAAGTTTATATTTCCAACTATACGAATCTTTCCAAATATCTGGTCTATCTTTTATCTCGGGTAATTCTATTGGAAAATAAACCTTTTCACATCCAATAAAATCTTTAGAAAAATGTTTTTCTGTCATTGGTGTTACAGTTAAAACTCTTGTTTTCATTGATGAATTTCTTAAATCAAGTTTACTAAAATTATTATAAATATCATCTACATCATTATAAATTAAATTATTCCATCCTAATATTATTATTAATGCTAGATTTGAACCAAATTGATTTATTGTTTGAAGTGTATATATGTAATCTTCTGCTGTCAAACCTTTATCAATATACTTAAGCATTCTTGTTCCTAAAAATTCCACACCCACGAAGAAGAATAAATTTTCTGGATATTTAATCTTTTCCATTACATACTTTAATTTCTCTGCTTCTTGTCTTTCTGCTCTCCAAAAGAAGTAATGTAAAATATTAGGATCTCTATTTATAATAGGAACAATAAATTGTATATCTTCAGCTGTAAAAGAACTAGCGCTATACATTACTGCTTTCTTTAGATTCTTGATTTTATCAGGTAATTTTTCAATGAAGTTTGTATCAAAAGAATTTGTTATTGGCATATTTGAAATAGAATGACCATCACAGAATTTACATCTTCCCCATGAACAGGGTATTGTTTTTGGAATTACAAAATGAACAATCTCATCATCTCTATACTCAATATTAGGTATATTCAATCCCCATTTTTTATTATTAAAATTGTTAAAAACACTATCTAATGTATTACCTGTTATTACAAAGTTTTTTAATTTTGGTAATTCTGAGAATCTACCTTCAGTATGCATCCAAATAGCAGAAGGCCCTCCAACTGTAAAATTTACTTCAGGAAGGTCTTTGGAAACTAAATAAATAAGAAATATTTCTCTCCACCAAAATGATGTTATATAAACATCTGTATAATTTTTACATTTTTCTTTTAGTTCATTTACTGTTTTTTCAGGATATAACCAATCCATTTCAATAGCAACAATGTCTTCACAAAGATTATATACTGCAGAAAATCCATTTCGTAATAATATATTTGATGTTTTTCCTTCGCCTATTTCTCTATTATAAAATTCAATATATAATTTCTTCAAATTATTACCCTTTCTATATTTATCTTATGGATTTAAAATAGTTAATCATTTTAGTCATGATTTCTTTAGTATCTGTCATTCCCTCAACTAAATTATCTACCTTATCTGAAAAATAATTTTCAACATATGAATATAATAAATTAGGATCATATACTAATGCTGACCTTTTTTCAAAATTTAACCACATAAAATCGTGTGGATAATAAGGTGAAGTAGCATTTTCACTAGATATAACTAAAAAAGCTTTCTTATCATTATAATCTAATACTGTTGCTTCTCTCCATAAAAATTGATCGTTCAAATCCATAGTTAAAAGATTATAATCATGTTCTGGTAATTTATTAAATAAAGTCCAAAAATCTTCTATTTTATCTAAAGTTTTTGGAAACTGATTTGGATTTACACCGTTTTTTATAGAATAAATCTGATCTATTCTTCTTGGTAAAAAGTTATTGGAGTTTCTCCAGCTATAACAAAAAACTCTTTTTTGTTTTCTAATTAATTTAGATGCTATTTTACTATTACTTGGAACATTTAATTGATCCATTCCACACCTTAAAGATATTTGAAGATCAGCTTCAAAATCTTTATTTGCTCTAATAGAAATAATTTCAGCACCAGTAAGTTCAGATACAAGCTCCATATCTCTAAAACTTATTGAAACCATCGGAGAAAATGAAAATATTCCCCTATATGCTTTTTCTATTAAATAAGATGGTATTGAATAAGTTTTGCTAAGATAATCATTCCATTCTTTCCCATTAGAATATTTTGAAATTTCATTAATTATATCTGGTTTATTATATATTAAAGCATCTTGTGGTAAATAAATATAATCAGCTGGAATATTTTTAGAAATTGATGTTACTTGAGCTAATGCTTCATCAAAAGATATTGTTTTGTTTATTAAAGGAATAGCTATAGTTTTTTCACAGATTTCAGATAATTTTAATAGAGCATAGCAATGACCAGGATGAACACCGTCATAAAACATACTCATATATCCTATCTTTTTTATCTTCTTAGATTTTATTTTATTAATTAATATATTAAGATTAGTAATTATCTCTTGCATTAAAATACCTCCCATTCAGAATTACCAGAATTAGAAAAATATTTATCTATAATAAATAAGTATGAATGAAAAGGTAAAAATTTCATAAAAGTATTATAATCTATAGAACCAATAATTTTATCACTACACCCTCTATAAAATTTATTAGAATTAGCACATGTATTAACTACTACTTTCCAATTTTTATCTTCACATATATTCAAATAATCATATATAAAAAGAACACTACTTATAGGTGATACAGATCCTTTATTATATCTATAAAGTAATCCTTCGGTATCATAAAATCTATCTAAAGTATTCTGAAAAATCTGTAATTCTGGAGTATTAATTTGGACAACACCTGAATCAATTAATATAGGAGTATATTTGATGAAGTTTGGAAAACTTAAAGAATACATTGGAGATTCTATAACTAATAGATCAAAGTACTTTTTACATAATTCTAATTTTTTTATAATATCTTCACTAAAATTAGAAGCTTGTAAATTAATTCTTAATTCATTTAATCCACAATCTACTAATAGTTTTAAAGTATCTTCATCTAATAATACACCATTAGTATATATCCATTGATAAATACCTAACTTTGAAATAACTGGCATTAACTCTTTTATTTTATCTAATTCTAGTAATGGTTCTCCCCTTGACACCCACGCTATTCCTTTATGTAGACTAGACTGTTTAGTTAAAAATACTTTAAATGAATCAAGACTATGTTTTAAACCACTAAAAATAACTTGATTTTTAGATAATGGTAGTGTATCGAGATTTGTTTCATTAGTTAATAAATTTGTTGCGATAACGTCTGTGCAAAAATCACATTGTAATTGACATTTGGTACTTGTTTTAAGAGGAATCAATCCTGAACTCAAACAAATACTACAGCCTTTTATTAATTCACCATTTAAAATCGCTACTGTTTTTGTTTTATCAAGAAAAGATAAATTTTTTAAACCTTTTCTTCTAATATCAATTAAAGCATTTACATATTTACATAATTCCTCTTCTAAAAAATCGGTAATTTCGTCGTGACTCATTGGTCTGGGTTTTTCAGAAAAACATTCTTGTACAATAGTTATTAACTCTTCTTTAGAATATTTTGTTTTAATTCTATTATTCATGTTTTCTCCTAACCATAAATTGTTTTATAATAATTTAATAAATCATTTTTTAATGTAGTCTGTTTTGAATCTACATCTGTATAACTTGTTAACTTTTCATTTATAAAATCAATTAAATCTTGTTTAAAAAAATTTCTAACTATTGACCTATTAGGATAAAATTCTAAACAATCTAATAAACTAAAATTTACTATAAATCCTTCTCCAGGTGAATTAAAATAAACTTCTTTTCTATCAAAATTAGGATTCCACCAACCAGGATGAAACAATAGAACATATAAACTTCCATTTTCTAGATCACTAAAAGTTGCTTCTTTAAACGTATCATCATAACTAAAATTAACTGATAAAAATTTACATTGTGTGTTACCTTGACAATTATTAATTATTTCATTTTTAAAATCATCAAGGTTATTATATGTTTGTATATCAAATGTTGATTTATATGGATTTTTATACGTAATAGATTCTTCGCTTATAAATTTATCATTGTCAAATTTTGGAGAATACCCTAGAGTATCTCTAAAATCTGCTATATAGTATGTCTTTGAATATTTATCTAATAGTTCAGAAACTTTCTTTCCTTTTTCACCAATAAAATTTCTAAGATTTGGGGATTGAAATTTAGAATCAGAAAACAGTTTTGATGTACTTTTAAATCTTATTACTTCAATACCATCTCTAATTAAATCTGTTATATCCTTATGGTATAATATATGTCTATCAATATGATGTAATCCTGTAGTAATAAAATATCCCGTGGGTTGTGGTTCTGGAAATAAAGAACTATCTATAGGTATAATTACACTTGATTGATTTTCATTATAATAAACAATATCACAAGGCAGGTCATCTATTATATTTTGTAATCCAGATAGTACTTCATCTTTAGGTACATCAGTTCCGGTTCCTGATAATAGTGTATTATTTTGACTATAACCTGCTATACACATTATAGTTTTATTACATATTTCTTTCATTTTCAATAACATATAAAAATGACCAGAAGTATAGTTTGTTAAATAAGTAAAAAAAGATACTCCAATTTTTATTCCAGATGTAGAATCTGCAAACTCTGTTATTAAATCTTCTGGTGTGGTTATTAGTTTAGCCATTTTTATCTTCCTTATCACAAAATGCTTTTAAGTAATGTCTGCTCATTTCTGATAAAAACTCATAATTTTGCTCCCTTGAAAGTAAGTACAATATTTTTTTAGATTGTTCTAATAAATCTTTAATAGTATGATGTTGAAAATATGTTATATCAGTTTTTTCTGCTAAGTCTGATAACTCTTTATCTTTTCCTATATTATTATTCCAATTTATTACTAAAAATATAAAAGAGGAAACAAACTCATAAAAATTTGGACTTATCGGTATTTCAAAATATAAATTAAATAAAAAATTTACAGATGATTTAATATCAATCAATAATTTTTCATCAACATCAACAGAAATATCATTTATAGCATCTGAAATATCTTTTTCAATTCTAGTTATAGTATCATAAAATGCTTCAGATTTAAAACCAAGTGTTACTATTTCACCAGACTTCATAAATTTGTTTATAAATTCCATTTTATTTTTTAATTCATCAATCATATAAATATCTCCCTTTCTAATATCACTATTTGTTCTTGTTTAGCTATATTAACTTTTTTAATTATTTTTGAAAGTAAACCAATTTCTTTATATGCTTTAATTAAGGAATAAACTTTATAATGCTCCATTCTACAAACAGACGGAATAGGCATAAACATATCCCCCATTTCTTCAAATTGAGATCCAAGGCATCCTCCAACACATAAATTATTTATTGGACATGAAGCACATACTGGAAAGGTTTTCTTTTCTGCACCATATATAGAAATACCTAATTCAGAATGATGATCTTCAAATAGATTATTTTTAGAATTATATTTTGCAGTCATAAAATCAGGATAAGTCAATCTATGACAAGGATAAATTGACAGATCTCCTAATCTGATACACAACATTGATTGTATTGAGCAAAAAATACCCCTGTTAACTTCTATAAATGGAGATAATAATACATTAAACAATGGATTATTGTTTAATGTTTTCATAAAAATATCTTCACCAATATTATTATAAGTCCATTTAACTAAAAAATCTAAAAATTTACCTAATTCTGTACATTGATCTTCTGTCCATTCTTTATTTCTCACTTCTAATAAATATAACATATTATAAGAAATATTATATTTAATAAACTCATTTTGAAACCATAGAAAATTATCTTTCCATTTTTCAATCTTGTTCGAATATATCATAGGATGAAAACCAAAATTGTTTTTTGAGCAAAAGTCAAACATATTTTCGTAAAATTTTTCATCCCTTTGAGTTCCAGATTTAATTTCTCTATTTTCTTCCATATACAAACCATCAACGGAAGCACTAATATTAATTATTTTATCATATTCTTTTGCTTTATTAATAAGTTTTTGAACTTCATCTTCTCTATTAAAAATAAAATTCATATTAGATGGTATTGTAATTGTTTTTATAGGAAAATCTGTAATTAATAAATCAATTATTTTATAGCCTATATCTTGTGAAAGTACTTCACCACCAAATAAAGTAATTTGAACTTTATTCATTCTATGAGATTTCATCCAATATTTTAAATCTAACATATTAGACATTATCCTGCTCTCATCTTCTGTTCCTTCAGGAAAATAATCATCATGATGTTTGTTTATATAACAATATTTACATTTTTGATCACATTTACCATTTAAATATAATTCAATTGTATTAAATGGTGATGGTCCTTCTAATTCAAAAGACGGATAAAATGTATTAGTTAAAAATGTTTCAAATAGCATTTATATCTCCCAAATAATGTTTCATATATTTCTCAAAAAGACCATTAGCATATACTTTGTACAAATGGGATGATGTAACATAAGGAGAACCTGTTTGAACTAAATTATCAAATGCACAATAAACAGTTGTATTAACAAATTTAGCAAGAATATATGCACAAAAATCATCAGCGAAAAGTGGAGAAATTTCACCGCTTTTAACTAAAACTTTTATTAATGATGTACTAAGAGACATTCTAATAGGCATACTCCCAAAACTAATATACTTACCTATATGAATAGCTTTATCCTTATCTTTAATATCGTATATATAATTTTTAACTAAATTACTTTTGCTTTTATAATTATCTAAATTATATCCAAATGTTCTATGACAAATATGTATCTTCTTATTAAAATCTAAAGCTATCCCTGCTCCACCTGCTGCACAATACATACGACAAGTCATTATAACAGGTATACTAAACCTTTCTCCAACCTTTAAATCTGACTTAGTTAAAAACATCCAATCTTGTAGTTTAGAGTATTTTTCTCCATCTGATTTAGTATAGTTTAATCCAGTAGCTATTCTGTTATAGTATTTAAAATTAGCAGAAATATTTTTTCTCAAAATTTCTTTATATTTAAAATCTAAATCCTCCATAAATTTCATCTGATTTTCAATTTTACCAGATAAAAGATAATCAAAATTATTATTACTAATAGTAGTATTGTTTGTGATATCAAATTTAATATGAGTTTCAATACTATTAAGGTAGTTTAGTAATGTGTCAATATTATTTACTATAATTTTAGTCGTTCCTTTTCCTCTATTAATATCATTTATTTCTTCGTTACCATCTAGAGTAATTTGAATTTTTATTTCAAACTTTCTATCTTTAATAGATTTAATCATTCTATCAATAAAAGATAATATATAATCTACTTGTAAAAATCCTGTTGAAAGATGAAGCAATTTAAGGTTTGGAAATGAATTTAATAAAATTTCAGTATCTACGTAGTCAAGTGTAAGTGTGGGTTCAGCACCCCAAAATCCAATTTCCCCTATTTCACAACCAAAAGCTTCTTGAATATCTAAAATATATTGATTACTTTCTACCCATTTTATTGCTTTATATTGATATTCCTTCATACATTCTTTATCTTCTATATAGCAATATGTGCACTTCATCCTACATTCAGCGGATAAAAATATAGCTACTGCTGTAGGTTTTAAAGCAGCTAATCTTTGTTCTACTTGCATCCACACACTCCATTATAACCACCATTATAACCACCACAATCTCCATAGTTTGCAGCATTAACTGCATGACAATAAGTACTATTATTAGCTTCATCTAATGCTGTTCTTAATTCAAGCCAATTAGATGCTGAATCTGTAGCATATTGTGGTATTGAGGTCCAAGAGTACCCTCCTAATCCAACTTGTCCTCTAACCGTATTAATGTTAGTTCTTAATTCAGTTAAATGACTAAATTTTTCTAAAGTAATATTAGATGTTAAAGTGTCTGCCCATGAAAACCCCATATTTACCTCCTATACTCCATAACTACAATAACCGGGATAATTACCGTTATAAGCATTATAACCACCACAATAAGCACCGTGACTATCATTTTGAGAATCTGTTTTTGCTCTTATTTCATTAATAGCAGCTTTCGCAATTGGGGTGCCTGTTGAAATTGTTTGAACCCAAGAAAACGCCATTTTTTATCTCCTATGAATCTTTTGAATATGTATTTGATAAAACATCAGAAATTACTTTTATAAATCTTTGTTTAAATACTTCATAATTATATTTTTTTGATATAGAAGAAGAAATATATTCAGATATCTTTGTTTTATCAGTATTATCTGCAGCAATTAAATTTAGATTATTAATCATTTCATCTGATGTATTAGAACCATAATAAAATCCTTGAGCCCAATCAATCCATGTATAATTAAAATTTGTTTGACTTCTATCATTTATAACTAATGGAATTATTCCACAAAATATTGCTTGTAACATTGTCCAGTTAAATATCTCAAATCCATCATGAGGTATAATAAAGTACTTATAATTATTTAATATTACTGGTACTTGATCTTGGGATATTACTCCTTTATAAATCAAATTAGAATTTGCTGAATCAAATGTTGTATAATAATCAGTCATAGAAATATCTCTAAATGACCAAGGAGTATATGGTATTTCATCTAAACGATTTCCATAACAATCTATAATAATATTTGTACTTTTTATTTTACTAATAAAATCTACCCCTATTTTATGAGGAACAATATTTCCTACATAACAAAACATATTTGGACGATTTATCCAAGAAGTTGTTATAGCAAAAATGGGTGGAGTTGGATAATAAAAGGATTCCAATTTATCTTCACATGATATTGCTATATCTGGTAGTTTACCATTTAAATTAAATATAACGTCTGAAGAATCAATTAAATTTTTTAAAGTACCTGATACCTTTTGAGCTTCTCTTAAATTAAACCAATTATAAGAAATATATATTATTTTAACATTTGAATTACTTATTTTATAAGTTAAACTAGCTTGCGCTGAGTTTATAATAAAATCATTCAAAATTATTAAATCTGGATTTACATCATTAAGAATTTGAATAAAAATATCTTGACTTGCTAATGCTTGTACTTCAGTAATTGTATATTCAGACGGAATAAATGATTTAATTATACTTCCGGTATATTCTACAGAAAATGAGTTTCCTCCTTTTAAATTAAAATATACGACTTTCATTCATTTTTATTTCCTTCTATTAAAGTTGCTAAATAGTTTTTAGAAAGTTCAATTGTTGGAATAGTATATTGATTTTGATAATTATTTATTTGTAATAGTTTTCTTCCCATAATAATTAATTGTTCCATTGTCATTCTCATAGAATATAATCTTGTAATAATTGTTGCTTGGTTTTCAAGATTTTTTAATTTAACAAGATTATCATTCCAATTATAAACTAATAAAGAATATTCTTGACTAAATACTGAAAAATCTTCAATAAATTCTTTATTAAAGAAAATAGATTCAAGTTTTAATAATGTTTCAGTAACTTTTTGAATTTTTTCTTGTGAAATTTCAGTGGTCTTTTCACTAGATATAAATAAAAGAGAATCCTCTATAATAAAAACTATACATTCTCTAAATAGATTTTCTTCAGGTTCAATAAATGGAAGAATTTCTCTATTAAGATAACTTAATAAGTCATTTTTCTTTTGTTCTATTAATTTTTTCATATTACTCCTCTCTAAATCATTCCTTGTTTTTCTAAATTATGTAAAGCTGATATTTTTTCATCCATTAATTTTGATTTTAATTTGCTCCAAATATTTGTTTTATATTTTAATGTTTTAAAATATGAAAATATTTTAGCATGTTCCATTCTACACATTGTTGGAATAGGGGTAAATAAATCACCTGTTACTTCATATTGAGCACCATAACATCCACCCAAACAAAAATATTTTATTGCACAATTAACACAATATGGAAAATTGGTTGTCAATGCAAACTTAGTTGCCAAATATAATGGATAATTTATTACTTTTGTTCCTATTATCTCATTATCACAAACTTCCATTTCAGCTAATTTAAATTGAGGGTACATTGTTCTATGACACGGAACAACAGCCAAATCTCCTAAACGAACCATGAAAGTACTTTGAATTGAACATGGCATTCCTCTTGGTATGTGTATTATTGGTGATGATAATAAATTAAAAGATTCATCAGCTCTTAAAAGAACTTTAATAAGCTTGTCATCATCATTAATAAAATCTCTCAACCATTCTACTAAAAATTCCATAAACTTCCCGAATTGGATACATTGCTCTTCATTCCATTCTTTATTTCTAACTTCAAGCATATATAACCTATGATAAGGAATATTATACTTTACAAAATTATCTTGAAACCATAAAAAATTTTTAATCCAATGTTCAATTCCTTCTGAATAAACCATTGGGTGAAAACCATGACGAAGAACTTCATATGTAGAAAACATTTTTTCATAATAGTTATCATCACGAATCTTACTGCTTATAAGAGGTCTATTAGAGTCTACAAACTTTCCATCAATTGAGCAACTTAAATGTAAATTTTGTTTACTATCAGAAAATTTCTTTTTAAGATCATATACTTTTAATATTTTTTTATCACTAAATAAAAAATTAAAATTACTAGGGATTACAACACTCATTCCTTCCCATCCCAGTTCATTAATTAAATCTAGTAATTGAAACCCTATTTTTTGGGAAAATATTTCAGCTGAGAATACTTCAATTTTGGGTTTAAAATTGTTTTTCTTTAACCATTTCATTAATAAAATAGTGTTATCAATAATTTTCTTATTATCTTCAGAACCAACAGGAAATAGTTTATCTCCAAAATTTGAAATATAGCAATATTTACATTTTTGGTTACATTTTCCATTAACAATAAATTCTATAGATGGACACGATGAATTACTATCATTATTTACTTTCCAATTTTTATAGAATGTTTTTTCTAATAAACTATTCAGAAGTTTTTGGTGCATACTTTCCCTCAATTATATATTTTTCATATTCCACATATCCCCACATTCTAAGAAGATCAAGATTTCTTAAATGTATAGACCCTTGCATAATATTATCATGAGGGCAGTTAAGTACCCACACACCCATAAGTGCCAATAAATTTCTTCTTTCTATATTATTTTTATACACTTCTGGAATAAATCCATTTTCTGCAAGTTCATTAACCATCATTGTTGTTATACTGTATGATAATTCTGGATAAAATATATATCCACCAACAACATATTTTATACGAGCTTCTTCATCTATTTCTGCTATACATATGTTTCCTTGTTCTGTATTATCTGATTTTCTATCTGGAAAAACAGCATGACAAAAACATAGTTTTCCTTCTTCATTTATTCCAAAAGAACTATTACCAGCTGAGCAGCATCCTCTTTCAAGTAATGACAGTGCTTTTGTATTAGAATATAAAGAACTAATAAAAGAAAACTCTTGAGGATATGTTACAACCAAATCATTTCGTGTCAATCTTGCTTCCTTTATCAAATCACATACTATCTTAAAATTCTTACAATCTTCTTCATTATAATATCCTGGTATTGCAAATGAAGGAGAACCCCATGAAGGTTTATATCTTTTAGTAGTAGTAGTGATTTTGTTTATATTATTACTAAGATTGGTCATAAACTCATAATACTTTTCTACCTCTTTTTGATTATCTACAAAATATTTAAATGTTTCCCCATGCCAAGTTGGTTTAGGAAAAAACTCAAGATTTAATTCTTTATCTTGTAACCATCCCAACATTTCAGATATATTTTCTATAATTTTATCTGTTAGTGGGGCACACCCCCCACATCTATTTAATGAAGTAATCTCTTTTTGACCATCAATAGAAAATTGAACTGAAGATTTTAAATTAATTTTTTTCATAGATAACAAAAATCTTTTTAGAGGTTCAACATTTAATAAATTAGTAGAAAGAGCTATTTCATTAATAGTGGGAAACTCATGTTTTATTTTAGGAAGTAAATTGGTTATAATATCTAAGGTATAAGTAGGTTCTGCTCCCCAAAGACTCAATATTTGAAGGTTAGGAGAAATCCTTTTTATATCCTTAATAAATTTTTCAGATTGAATATAATCTATAATGATTCTCTGTTTATTAATATCATTATTTTTAAAATCGCAATAGTGACAACTTAATTGGCACATAATAGATGAAAATAATGATATAGCTATAGTTTCCATTTATTATCCCTTTGCATTATAAGCATTATATCCTCCGCATCTACCAGAACAATATGCATAATTACCAGAATAATATCCATAGTTAGAGGCATTTTCTGCTGATAAATATGAAGCATGTTGTGAAGATAAATGTCCAGAATAATATGTTGAGCACACATTTGCATTTTGAGCTTGATCAAGAGCAGTTCTCAATTCTAAAAAATGACTTTCTAAAACTGGATCTCCTATTGCTGGTGAAGTTATCCAAGAATAAGCTGTTAACCCTACACTTGCTCTATCGGTATTAATATTTGATCTAATTTCTGTAAGATGACTCAAATAAATAACCGTAGTATCTGGTGCAATAGTAAAAGTCCAGCTAAAAGACATATTTTAAGATCCTCCACTTGGATAATATCCACCACAATAATCATAATTAGCACCACAATTTGCTGAATAATTAGCAGTTAAGTTACTACTATAATTTGTACTTAAATGAGAGGTATAATGAGAAGTACATTGGATAATATTATTTTTTAAATAATCAGTTTTGGCTTTAATTTCATTTACACCAGGTGCTAAAACTTTTCCATATTGACTGATACTTTCTGTCCAAGTAAATCCTGCCATTTGTTCTCCTCATTATTGTAACATATTTAATCTTGGAAAAATTTCTTTATGTAATTTACAAAAAGCATATGAACCGGTAAGTTTTTTTGTTCTATGAACACGATCAAAAATACAACCTCCCTGACAAGTATTTTTTACAATACAAGTTAAACATTCTTCTGGATGACCTATTTTATTATATCTAACATGCCAATCTTTTCTTGTTTTAACTTTAGCAAGTAAACCTTCATCAAATATTGTACCGATTCTTGAATTTTCAAGATTAGGTTCTCTGGTGCATACACCGGCTGAACCATCAGGTTGTATTGTTATAAGTCTTGACCCACAAGGAAACTGGGATACTGGATAATCCCATTTTACAAATGCATCTAAGAAAAGATTGCTAGTCATCTTGTATTTTTCTAACAAATCAACAGCATCGTGCATTCTTTTTAGTAAATGTTCTTTATAAGGTTCATCTTCACTTCTCGTATAATCATGGTAGGTTCTAAGAGCTATATTTCTATCCCGAGCGAAAGAAATAAGTTCCTCCATTCTACTTAAATTATACTCATCCCACACAATAGCTATACAACTCGGAACTCCATTAAATAAATTCTCTCCATGTGATAAGATTATATCAAGCCTTCTTGAAAGTTCATCAATATCAGTATTCCCTGATTGAAGATGCCAAATATTTATATTATCAAGATCATCCCAATTAACACTGTCCAAAAGGTCTGCGTTAGTATGTAGTAAACCAATCATACCAGGCGTCTTTTCAAAAACAGCATCCATAATTCTTTTAATATAAGGAGTTAATAATAAAGGTTCACCACCAAGAAATTGAACCATACAAAATAAATAATTATGTTCATAATAACTTTTTGGAAGCCATTCACATAATCTTTGTAATGTTTTTTCATTCATATCAGGTACATTACGAAGATTACCTTTTTGCTTATCAACAAAACAAAATCCACATTTTCTGGTACAACGATAAGTCGGAAATATTTGATACCAGTAAAGAGGAAACATTTTTGAATCCCCCAACCCTATAATTCTTTTATCTGGATTGATAAATAATTCCTTTATCCACTTTTGAATCTCAGCCATAAACTATTCCTTTTTATTTAACAACTTGTTTAAGTTTTAGAATTACATTATTCCATTTATATCCTTCTGGTAAATCTTCAGCTGGCATAAGTTTTGCTCCATAATTTCTTAAATCATCTTTATCGGGTGTAGATGTTCCAAAATTCCAATCTTTGGGTGGTATTTCTCCTAGTTTTATTCTTTCCGTTTCTGTTAATTCACTTTTGTATGCTGATTCAAGTTTTAATTCTGTTGCAAAATTAGAAGCAAACCTGAATGCAAAATCATCATCATTTATATTAGGGAATATTTCATCTAAACCAATACAAAAATCTGATGATTTATTAAACCCGGTCTTTGCAAGTGTATACACAGGATTTACTATTTCATCAAATGCCTCATAATCCATAGTTATATTCAAAAAAGAAATATAAGAAAAAACATTTAATGCTATTCCAAATAATTTCTTTCCATTATAATATAAATCATTTCCATTTTCATATCTATAAGTTCCTGGAAAAGTAGTAACTAAAGCTCTAAAGTAAGCGTTAAATATTTCTTCTGTTTCATCAAAAGCAAATATAGACCCTTTCTTAAAAGAAAATAAAAGGGCTGATCCTCCTTTTGCCCAACAATAAATCATATCCCTTGGTCCAGCAGGTGGAACATCATATTTTATAATTAATACATCATCTGTCTTTGTTACATATTTTGAAATATCATCAAGATTAGATATTCTCAAAATAAAAAAAGTTTTAGGTGGAGTACCTCGAATTAGAGTAGGTTCATTTAAATTATCTAACCAAAAAACTGGAGCTGCCCACATTTTATCTTTAGATTCTATATCTTCTTTTGAAACAGAACCACAATCTACATATCTTAACCTCATCGTTTTCCTGCCTCCGCTATATCCCAACCATCCTGAAATCCTTTAAATTTAGTATTCGTTACTAAATTTCTAATTTCTTGATTTAACTCTTCCTGTTCTGTAGATAGAATTTCATAAAAATCAGAAGATAATAAATCCTTCCATCTATCTGTAATTGTCTCAAAAGAACTAATCAACATATGTCTATTTTTTTCAGGAATGGATGCTCCTAATTCCAGATGATGAATTTATAGTACCTATTAATGCATCTCTGGATATCATATATTTTCTTATATGATAAAACTCAATAAACAACTTCATATTAATGATTTCCTTTCATATTTTTTTGTTCTCTAAATTATTATAATAATCTCAATAAAAAATTTATTAATGATAAACATCCATAGCTGGGTTTAATAATTCCCATCTAGTATTAGCTAAATTATATACCATAATACAAAGTGCATATTGACCAGGAATATCTCCAACAACTAATGCTTTTCCTCCTTGTTTTGTAATTGTATGTGCTGTTAAACCATTTGGAGCAAAAGTAGGGGTTGTGGTTGTATTTGCAGCTGAAGCTATAAAAATACAGTAAGAATTATCTGCAAGGGTAATAGCTGGGGTATAAGTAGANNACTATATCCACTTATTCCAGAATAACCTGATATTCCACTATAACCAGATAAACTACTATATCCACTTATACCTGAGTACCCTGATATTCCACTATAACCAGATAAACTACTATATCCACTTATTCCAGAATAACCTGAAATTCCACTATAACCAGAAACTCCTGATATTCCAGAATATCCGCTTATACCTGAGTAACCAGATATTCCACTATAACCTGAGAGTCCACTATATCCACTAACTCCTGAAATTCCTGAGTAACCTGAAATTCCTGAATATCCGCTAAATCCAGATATCCCTGAGTAACCTGAAATTCCAGAATATCCACTTACACCTGAAATTCCTGAGTAACCTGAAATTCCAGAATATCCACTAACACCTGAAATTCCTGAATATCCACTAACTCCAGAATATCCACTAACACCTGAAATTCCAGAATATCCGCTAACTCCACTAATACCCGAATATCCACTTATGCCTGAGTAACCAGAAACACCAGAGATTCCAGAATAACCACTAACTCCATATATTCCGCTATATCCACTAGGTCCTGAATATCCAGAAGGACCTTGCGATCCACCACCGGATGTAACAGATGCATATCCAGCTATTGCAGATATCCAAGTAATTGTTAAGTTATTAGCATCTACAAAGGTTATGACTGGATAATCATAACGTCCTTCAATAGAAACATAATTTCCACTAATATTAATAATAATTTCTACATTAACAAACTGATAACCTAAATTATGATTTACATTCCAAGTTGTGGCTGGAGTACTTTGTGTATGTGTAAATGCTCCACCCAATGAAGCTTGTCCGCTTACTCCAGATATTCCTGAATAACCCGAGAAACCGCTATAACCTGAGATTCCTGAATATCCTGAAATACCGCTATAACCTGAGATTCCTGAGTATCCACTATATCCCGAGATACCACTATATCCTGATGCTTGAGCATATATTCCTGAAAATCCACTAATTCCAGAAAATCCACTATAACCAGAACCTCCTTGTGGACCTCCACCTGATGTTACAGCTGCATATCCAGCTGTTGCTGAAGACCAAACTACTGTTAGATTATTAGCATCTACAAAAGTAATAACCGGATTATCATAACGACCTTCAACTGAAACATAATTTCCACTTCCATCATTAATAACTATCTCTATATTTACAAATTGATATCCTAATCCATGATTTATATTCCAAGTTGAAGCAGGAGAAGACTGTGTAAAAATAAAAGCACCAGCAATTGCTGTTATTCCACTATAACCTGAAATTCCTGAATCTCCACTTATACCTGATATTCCTGAGTAACCAGAAATTCCTGAATCTCCGCTTATTCCTGAATCTCCAGATATTCCACTATAACCTGAAATTCCNNACCACTATATCCTGATATTCCTAATCCACTATAACCAGAGATTCCACTATATCCAGAAACTCCCAATTCTCCACCCGCAGACCATGCGGAAGATCTAGCTGCTATTTTACTTGATGCTGCAGCAGCCTTAACCATAGCATTAGAAGCAGCATCACTTGCACTTTCAGCATTTACAATAGCATTAGAAGCAGCATCACTTGCAGCAGCTATATCAGAAGGATTAAAGGTGGCACTAAGAAATCCAGGCATTAGTTCTCCTTACTATCTATCTTTAAAATCTTAAAACTTCCATCTTTATTAATAGTATTTTTTATTGTACTTCTTAATTCTCTTACTTTAATACGCCAATCTCCTTCATATCCATAAGATACATTAGTAACAACTGTAAATGTAATTTGTTTTGTTTCCATTTATATTACTCCTATTTTTTAGCAAGAAGTTCATTATAAAGTTCTATATATGTCTTAACATGTTTTTCTCTATCAAAGTTTTCTTTAGCATATTTAATTGTATCTTCTTTTAATGTACTTTTTGGAGCTTTTAAATCATTCCAACATTGTATAATTTGATCAGCAATAGAATGAAGATCGAAAGGTTTAGCATGATATTTTGTATATTCTCCATTATAACTAACAACAGGAATACCATAAGACATCATTTCCATTGTTACTCGACTAGCAATTCCAGAATAATTATTATTAAATCCAATATCTGCCCCTGCTTGAAATGGTTTTAAATTATTATTTGCAAGCTGTATATTTTCACAAGCTGTTTCTAATGCTCTTTTATGACTTCTAACAAACATATTTCTCCACATTCCAATTGGTTCTAATAACAAAGAAAATATATTTAATCTTGCTTCTGGTATCTTTTCAATTATATATGGCATCGACCATATAATATGCATTGGAAGTTTTTCTACTCTTGGAGTATCACAAGAAATTATTGCTGGGTGATTATCATATTTCCAAGGAACAACATCTTGTAATTCTTCAAGATCAATACTATTAGGAATATATCTACATCTTCCAACTTTTTCATCATATAACTTCATAATATCATATTCATGAGTATTAAGACAAACTGTTGCATCCATAGTCCATAATAAATTAATATGTAAATTAAAAGAATCACTAACCTTTTCCCATTCCTTAAATACCATATGTTCAGTAGGACCATGTAAAACAGCTACGGTTACTTTCTTTGTTTGTATTTTTTTCATTTCTACATCATCAGGAAAACTAGAATGTAAAACCCATACATCTGCTTTCTTTGCTTCTTCCCATGTAATAGGTTTGAAGCCTTTATCATCTCTTTCAGAAGTAGGTGTAGCTTCGTATGAAATAGCAAGTTCTGACCTTTCTCCAGCACGAGTTTCATATTTACATTGATTCTTTACGGATTCATACATTCCACTAATTCTTGGACCCCAATTGCTCCAATGAACAATAAACATTCAATTTTCTCCTTTCTTTTATTAAATAAAGGGAACAGGTGAAAAAACCCGTTCCCTTTACTCAATTATTCCTTACGCTTTTGCTAAAGAACTGTAACGTACTTTGATGTCTCCTGCAGAAGTAATAATAACATTCTTTACAACTCTGGAACCAACACCAGGATCTGTAAAGACTGCACTTGACAATCTTGCTTTAGCTGCTAAACCTGCTGAAGCCCCTGCATTATTTGCAGACGCTTTACTACCAGCATCAGATGCAGCAAGAACTGCCTGAGATGCTGATCCCACTGCTGCTACT
>QGNH01001868.1_pt1 | contig 62763 bp, 47 predicted proteins | sample 1735481 | NCBI WGS metagenome assembly QGNH01 (sample SAMN09239004, study PRJNA386568) | Viral metagenome, whole genome shotgun sequencing project.
GATAATCCATTAGACGGTTCAAATAATACTAATTTCGATTTGAATATGGGTCTAATCCCAGCAAATTCTACTATTCACTTATTAACAGGTACATTCCAAACTAAAGGATCGTGGCAAGGATATGGATTAAAGTCTGGACAGAAAGTATGCGGTAGTGGCATTGATAATACTATAGTCCAATTAGTAGCACCAACTTTTGTAGGAGGTTCAGGAGTATCAGTAATGGGAAATTTTGGTTCAGTTACTAACAATGAGATACAAGACTTAACTATAGATTGTAATGTAAGTAATGTTTTAGATACATATAGTGGAGTTGGATTGATTGGTACAGAAAATAGTATAAGAAGAGTTAAGGTAATTAACTGCGGTAAATTTGGTGGCAATAGTGAGGCTTGGGGAATAGTGATAGCAAATTATTATTTACCAGATAGTATAGGAAATATTATAGAAGAATGTGAAGTATCTCAATTCAGGGGTGGAGGAGGTATAACTAGTATAGCATTAGCAGGTGGTGGAGATAATTTTGGTAGTAATTCAGAACCAGCTCAAACTATATCTGGTATTATAAGAAATAATAAAGTTATATTAGTTAGTACAAATTATCCTATATATTCAAAAGGTTCATGGTTTGGTATCGGTTTAGGTGGTTGGCAGCATGATGTATTGATTGAAGGCAATTATCTAGAAGGTTGTGACGTTGGCATACCTGGAGATACGGGTTGGGCACATAATGTAATAATTCAAAATAATCAAATACTGGATTGTGATTACGGAGTAGAAGCTATAGGATTTGATAGAGTTAATATAACTATAGCCAATAATCATGTAAGGATATTAAGTTTCTTTAATAACTCAACTAATGTAGGAGCTGAACCATTTCCTCCCTGTGCATTCTATTTTTATCCAGGAACTATATATACTTCATTTACGAACATCTGGATAACAGGGAATGTAGTTGAATATGTAGCAGGTGTATCTAATGCAATCTGGCAAGGATTCGTAGCTGGCGGGGCATTTACTGGATTAAATGTCAGTGGTAATAGTTACGATAGCTCAATGAATTATAATATATTTACTTGGGCACCTTCTATTAATGTATCTAGTCATGATAATACAGATTTATTTGGAAATCCAATGCCAGGAATAGGTAATTATACTTTCAATGATGGGTCAGTAAGTATAGGAGGTAGTTTAACTGTCGGCGGAGGAATATCAGGTAATGGAATTAATATAACAAATCTTAATGCTAATAATATCATGAATGGTATTATCGCATCTTCATTATTATCTGGAACCTATTCTAATATAGTTAATTTTTCAGCAAAAAATAATACTTTTACTGGAACTTATAATGGTATTTATTCTGGAAATGGATCAAATATAATTAGTTTGAATGCGTCGAATATATCCAAAGGAATATTACCATCTTTTGCTCTTTCAGGAGTGTATTCAAGTTCTGTAACTTTAAGTAATAATCAAAATTTATTTGTAGGTAAATTTAATGGAAATGGTAGTAATATTTCTAGTATCTCTTATAATTCAATGGTGGGTGGATTAACAACGAATATTATTATTTCTTCAAATCAAATGTTGGTTTACACGAATGGTGGTTTATCAAATATTAAAAAATAAATTATTTTAGTGTAATTTATATTATATATGTCAAATGGAGTTGTTCTAATACCAATTAACAATGGAGTTCAGATAGTTTTGAGTGGTAGTAATAATATTAATAGCAGCCTTCAAAATTATGATTGGACTACTGGATTGACTAGTGGACTAAATAGTCAATTTATAACTTATCCAGTTGTTATTAGCTCGATTCCAACTACAATTAATTCATTCTTTCAAAACTCCATAGATAATTTTACATATTTATATAGTACTTCTGGTATTACCACAAGTGGATTCTATATTAATTTTTCTGATTATTTAAAAAATACTGGATATATACTTAACACCGAAATGTTCGTTTAATAATTACATTTTTGTGTAATTATATTTATGGCATTATCATATGATCTTTCAATGGGGCAAGGTTCAGATTTTAGTCTTTCATTAAATTTGACTGGTAGTAATGGTGCGCCCATTAATTTAAGTGGATATAATATAAGCGGTTATATAAAAAATTATTTTTCTGATACGGGTTTTTTATTAAATATTTCTCCAAGTATTGTTAATGCTGCTAGTGGCTTAATCAATATTTATATTCCAGCGGCCCAAACTATTAATTTACCTATTAATATGGGAAGATATAGTATAGGTATTTCTAATGGTTTTTCTACTTCTAATGTACTTTATGGAAAAGTATTCACTTATCCAAGCGTATTTGCTACTGAAGGTTTACCGTTTACACCAATTTCTATCACTGGACAAGATTTCTATTTTTCTACTTCTTTACTAAGTGGAGTTAATACGCAATTTATAACATATCCTAATATTTTACAAAATGCTCCTGCATCCGTCGATTGTGATATAGAAAATAATATTGATAATTATAGTTATATATTTAATTTATCGAACATAACAAATAGTGGTTTTCAAATTAATTTTTCTGATTATTTAAAAAATACTGGATATATATTATTGGTATCATTGGGAACTTAAATAATTTATGCCTCAAAATTTTCGTGTCGCACAACTTATTTTAAGCGGACAAGATGTTAATAATTTATTTTATCCATTAACTGGGAATCCAAGTGGATTTATATTACCCTCGCAAACTGGGGCATTTGGTGGATCAGCTAATACTGGACAATTAACAGGTATTTTTTATCCTTTAATTAGTAATCCCGCTGGATATTTAACTGGTTTTAATTCTGGGTTATATACCTTAAATTCTCAAACAGGTATTTTTATAACCACAGGTCAAACAGGACAATTTTATTCTATTAATAATCCATCTGGTTTTATTACTGGATTTAATTCTGGGTTATATGTATTAAATAGTAATACAGGAAACTTCATTACTACTGGACAAACTGGTATTTTCGCTACTAGTTCTAACTTAAATTTAACTGGAAGTGGTTTACAAGCTAATATAACTTCTCTTTCTGGATTTTTAACATCTAATTATTCTACTACTGTAAGTATTTCTAATACTTATGCGACAATTACTAATTTGGCGTCTACTGGAAGTACTTTAGTTAGTTTAATAAATTCTTTATCTGGATTTAGCACTGGAACATTTATAACAACAGGACAAACTGGACAATTTGCCTCAACAAATAATTTATTATTAACTGGTTCTGGATTATCAGTTAGTATTAATTCTTTATCTGGTTATAGTAATAATACTTTTAGTACAATTTCTAATTTAGCAATTACTGGTTCGACTTTGGTTAGTTTAATTAATACACTTTCTGGTTATGATTCGGGAGTTTATGTAAATAAAAATTCTACTGGAATTTTTATAACTACAGGGCAAACTGGAGCATTTTATGCCGCCTCAAATCCATTAGGTTTTTCTTTATTAACGGGTACAAACTATCATAGTGGAAATTCATTTAGTATTGGAAATGATATAATTTCTGGAAATGTATCAGGTTATATTTTTAGTGGAACCAACTTTATTATTAATGGAAATTCAGTTATTACTAATAATCAAACTGGACAATTTTATCCAAATATAGGAAATCCATCTGGATTTATTATACCATCGCAAACTGGAGCATTTTATTCCTCATCAAATCCTAACGCTTATATTACGGCGGCAAGTTTAACCCCATATTATTTAAATACTAATCCTTCAGGTTTTATTACTGGATTTAATAGTGGTTTATATACCTTAAATTCTAACACAGGAAATTTTATAACAAATTCTCAAACAGGTATTTTTGTTACAACAGGTCAAACTGGTGCTTTTGGTGGTTCAGTTAATACGGGCCAACTAACAGGAGCATTCTATCCTCTTACTGGAAATCCTTCAGGATTTATTTTATCATCTCAAACTGGAAACTTTATTACTAATAACCAAACAGGAATATTTGTAGTAACTGGTGCAACTGGAGCTTTCATTACTACTGGACAAACTGGAGCTTTTTATTCAACTTCAAATCCTAATAATTATATTTCGACTGTAAATACTGGTTATTATACTGGTATTTTTTATCCATTAACGGGTAATCCTAGTGGTTTTATTTTACCGTCTCAGACTGGTGCTTTTTATCCTAATGTTGGAAACCCAAGCGGATTCATATTACCAAGTCAAACTGGCGCATTTGCTTCAATTATTAATTTAGGTTTAACTGGTAATACTCTTTCTAATTGGACTGGAAATTCTACAGGATTATATTATCCATTAAATACAAATCCTAGTGGTTATATTACTGGATTTAACAGTGGACTATATACACTTAACAGTAATACTGGTAATTTTATAACTACAAATCAAACAGGAGCCTTTCAATCAGCATTGGGATATATACCCTTAAATAAAGCGGGGGATTTTACTACTGGAATTTTTTATTTAAGTGGAACACATTATTTTACATATACTGGAATAAATACAGGAATTTCTGGGATATTATTTATAGGCAATAATACTTTAGCAACTACTGGTAATCCAGTACAAAATTCAGCCTCATTAATATTTAGTGGTCAAGGATGGGTGAGTGGGGCAGGAGGAACTGGAAGTCAGGTATCTACTTGGGCTATATATAATAATCCAATTTCTGGAGGAACTTTATCTTCTGAATTAATTTTCGCATATTCATTAAATACTGGCATTTCTGGTGTTTTTAATTATATTCCACAAGTTATTTTCAATACATCAAGTGGATTAAATGTTTTTGGAAATATTTATCAAAATAATAATCAAGTAGTTACTATAAATCAAACTGGGCAATTCTATTCTATTAATAATCCATCAGGATATATTACTGGGTTAAATACGGGTAATTTTATTACAAATTCTCAAACAGGTGTATTTTATCCTAATTTTGGTAATCCTAGTGGTTTTATATTACCAAGTCAAACAGGAAACTTTTTAACTTCTGTACCAACTGGAAATTTAACTGGAGCATTTTATCCTTTATCAAGTAATCCTTCTGGATATTTGACTGGTTTTAACTCTGGACTTTATACATTAAATAGTAATACGGGGAGCTTTATTACTACATCTCAAACAGGAGCTTTCTATCCAAATTTTGGAAACCCAAGTGGATTTATTTTGCCTAGTCAAACTGGTGTATTTGTTACCACTAATCAAACTGGGGCATTTGGTGGAGGATCAACTCCTACTGGAAATTTAACTGGTGTTTTTTATCCATTAACTGGAAACCCAAGCGGATTCATATTACCGTCACAGACGGGCGCTTTTTATGCCGCTTCAAATCCAAATAATTATATTACATCTTCTCAGATCGGGGGGGTACAGACTATTAATATAACTGGATTATCTATTTCTGGTAACTTAACTTTTACTGGTATAAATGGTATGTTACTAAGTACTGGAAGTAGCTCTATTATAAGATTCGATGGTTCAAATTTTGCATTATCTTCTCAAACAGGTACATTTATTACAAGTAGCCAAACTGGGGCTTTTTATCCAAATGCAGGAAATCCAAGCGGATTCATATTACCAAGTCAAACTGGAAATTTTGCATCAGCAGCAAATTTACTTACTACTGGAACTAGTTTGCAGAATGCTGTAAACGCCCTTAATACTTGGAGTGGAAGCTCTACTGGTATATATTATCCTTACCATTCTAATCCATCAGGATATATTACTGGAGTATCTTTGACATCATCTACTGGTATCATTATTGGTGGTACGCAACAAAATCCTACAATTAATACATATTTTGGTTCGCAATTTATTACTGGTTTACAATTAAATACCATATTGACTTCTTCTAATACGTATTTTAATATCCTTTCTGGAAATGTTGGTCCTGGAACTTGGCTAACTTTATCATCATTAACAGCTAGAAGTGTCGGTATTGATTGTATAGTTACTACTAAATTATGGAGTGGTTCTGGAGCATTTGTATCTAAAGAAATTGCTTTACCATTTAGCGGAACGACCGCTACAACAACTGGATTGGCATCTATTAGTCTTAATACTATTATTACAACTGTCGCAGGGTCTACTCCTATTGTATTATCTTCCGCTACTACTTTTGGTGCATCAGGTAATCCAATTATTGAATCAGCTCCATCTAATAATTTGACACCTGGAATACCTTCAGGAACTTCGACTTTTATCAATATGGTAAGATTGTATTAAAAAGTGTAATATAAATATATGAAGATTATAGATATTGCTAATGAAATATACGAAGAAAGTTTTGAGCCAACTTATACTTCTATTCCTGCAATTTCATTTTGGATTAGAGGAAAAATTGGTACTATTAATAGTCTCCTTTGTGAAGATTTTCAAATTAATTCAAGTACATTAGAAATTAATTATTGCGATGGAAGCGAAATTAGTATTGACGCTGTAGCCATTATAAAACAATTATATCGTTTATATGATCTACAACAACAGGTTAATAATCTTATGAATGCTTTGGCTAGTGATTCTCTTTTATCTGTAAAAGATGCTTTTGGTGGCGGAGAATATACAAGAGTAAATAAAAATTCTATGGCGCAAACTCTTATTTCTTTAAGAAAAGATGAAATGAAAACTTTTGATATACTTGTTGGTGCGTATAAGATTAATAGAGGTAAACCATTAGCTGTGAATGGCGATGATACTATCTCGGCACCATATTGGAATGAAGGATATACAAGTCTAAGAGACGTTTAATATGTCAAGTTTAATTTCATCAACAGAAATGTTAAATTCTACAGGAGTATTTCAAAATATATTTGATTCTTGGAGTCGTCAAATTATTATATTTAAAGAACCTATAAAACAACAAATATTACCACAAAATTCTTCTGCTCTTTTTGGATTTGGATCAAGTCAATCAACTGAATTATATAATTATACTCCTATTACTGGTGTATTTCCAGCACTTATTAGATATAATGATAGATATGCGAGTAAAGATAAAAGTGACCAATTACAATCAGAAATTAATGAATATATATCTGATGGTCCTGTTTCTATTAAAGTTAGACAAGATTGTAGAGATTTTATTATTGTTGGTAAAACGCAAAAAATACAGATAGATAATCAAGAATATTTACTTGACGATGTTGATTTTAAAGTTGATTATTTCTTTCAGTCTATGTATTATATATTTGATTTAGAACGCAAAATGTAGTATCATATAAGTATGATAAATTTAAAAATAATTTCAAAAAAATCTGGAATTTACAAATTAACTAATAAAATTTTATTCTATTAGAGAGGCTGCTAGTTATTTTAATGTTACCAGTCAGTATATAGGACAAATTTTAAATAATAAAACAAAAAATCCAAAAATATTAGAAGATTTTGAAATTAAAAGGATAAATTAATATGGCTACTTTTTCCGCTAAAATTAATGCTAAAAGTTTCGGAAGAAAATTTAACAAGATGTTAGATTCTCCTAAATTTAAGAAAGATGCTTATGATATTATGGATGAAACTTATCAGCATGCGAAACAAGAGTTATTTAAAGAATTTAATGATAGTAAAATTACTCAAGAAATAGAAAGGGGGCCAAATGCTGAAAATGAAAGCGGTTTATTAGATGGATATGGTAATTTATTTTCTTATATTGGTTTTCCAGTTGATGAACAACCCATTGAAAATTTAAGAGATTATTTAGATGCTTATTTAGATAATTTTCAACAAACGGTTAGAAAAGAAAATTATTGGTATTTTCGTATTCCTTGCCCAAGTAAAAAAGAAATTGAGGCGCAAACTCCTATGCCTTGGGAAGAAGGAAATTCATGGGTAAGTGGAATAGAAGAAGAGGGTATCACAAATTTATCTCATTATTTATATGGCGAAAGTAATAGATCAAGATCAACTATGGGTTTACAAATTACACCAGAATATAGACCTGGGGCCGCAATGCATACCTCTCCATATTTATTAAAAATGTTAGAAGATTTTCGAGAAAGATTTGAGGTATAACATGGGAATTCAACCACATTATGATAATAAATTAACTAGTTCTTTTATGCTGCTTATTGATAATAAAATTTTATCACAAGGTCAAGCTTTTACTAATTATTCGAGTTTATTTTATCCTATTAATTCATATATAAGTAATGAATATGCTTATGCGTGTCCATTTAAGTCATTAGTGAATGATATATCAATTAGTGGGGCCAATGTAATAAGTGGATTATATCTTAATGGAAATTATGTTAATATTGGACAATCTGGATTAGTTAGTATAAATCATTATAATGGAGCCGCTTTTTTTAATACGAAATTACCAACAAATACAATAATTAGTGGAAATTATTCGGTGAAAGATTTTAATATTAAAATATCAGATCAACCAGAATATAAATTACTTTTCGAGACAGATTATACTACAAATGGAAAATATTATCAAAGTCCAACTGGTATTGATTTAGACGCCGAAACATCTCCTATTATATTTCTAAGAACTAAAATGGATAATCCTGTTCCATTTTCTTTAGGTGGTATTGAAAATAAAAAGAAAACAATTCGTGCTATTATTATAGCTGATTCCGAATATCAAAGGATGGCTGTTTGTGGTATTCTTAAAGATATGATGTATTCTCCTTTTTATATTAAAACGGGTTTGCCATTTGATGCCATGGGAAATTATACTGGTATTCCTTATAATTTTAATAGTTTAGGTAATGATAATACATATTTACCTTGGATTATGAAAACTCAAGTCGTTGATGTTCCAAGACAGGGGGATTTTAAAACTATGCCTAAAAATATGAGTTTTGTAGATTTTCAGGTGCAAACACTGGCGTTACATACGTATTAAATATATTTAAAAAAGTATCCATTATAAGATTTATTTTCCTTAATAAGTTTGTTTATATATGCTCTACTAATATTAAATTCTTTAGCTGCATGAGTCATACAATCAAATTTTTTATTATTATTTTGATTGAATGCTAATATGGGTTTTCTATGAACAGGTATTCTACCCTTAGATTTTTCTCCTATAAGTTTCTTACTTTCTTCTGAATGGTTTTTGCCATAAGAAGCATTATTTTCTCCAATACGTCCCTCTGGAAAATTTTTATTTAATGTTTGTATAATTTTATCTTTAACTTCTTGTGTCCTAGGTAATCGTTTAGCTTTTTCTCCCTCCCATATATTATAACCATTATTAGTATCAGTTGTTTTATAAAATTTAATCCAATATTCTTCTCTTTCCTTTAAATTTTCTAACGTACATTCTTCTAAAATAGAAAATTCAAAATTATCAAAACCATATTCTTGTATAGCATTAGTAAATCTTGGAGCATTACTATGTCCATTTTTATGGGAGATATATCTTTGATAAAGAACTTTTGTACCCCCTATATATTTTTTATTATTTTTTTTATTAGTAAAACAATAAACTACAATTTTTTTTAAATTACTTTTTTTATCTAACAACATAACGTGTAAATAATATAGTAAGATAAATTTTAATCTTTGTCAAGTATTAATTACTTTCACAATGAAAAAAAAATACTGTAATAATAAATAAGAATAAATAATTTTAAACCATATGCCTTCAAGAATATTATATGTCGGACAATCTGTGACGATAACTACCTTCGGTGGTTATGTCCGTAATTTGCCAGTTCAATCAGCTAGTTGTGATGTTACTCAACCAGCAGAAGACGTTCTTTCTTTCGGTCAAATCGGTTCATTGGGCCGTTATCAAACATCAGTAACTACCTGTAAATCAACAGTTAAATCTTATGTTCCTTTACCTCCTACTGGAACTAGTTTTGCTGGTGACGTAACTGGTGGCGCTTCACCTGATAAAAATTATATTGATGCTACTTTCATTCAAGCTCTTACTGGTGATGCTTTAGCTGGTAACATTGCTACTATTAACGTTTCTCCTAATGGATTTATACTTTCAGGAATTTTATCATCATTTTCAGTTGATATTTCTAATGGTGGATTTGCTATGGCAGATTTCGGGTTTGAAGGTGTAGGACAACCATTTTTCGCCGCACAACCTATTGGAAATAACTATGCAGTTCCAGGAAATATGCCTAGTTCATTTACTCCAGTTATTTCATCTCACGTTTCTGGTATTTATAATCCAAATACTCAAGCAATTACTGGTAATACAGCTAGTTCTTTGAAATTTACTTTAGATATTCCTACGGATCAATTAAGCTCATTAGGTGGGGCTATTACTGGTTCCCAAGTAACTGTGGCTCCTTATTTTCTAAAGGTAGCTAAACCTCCCTTTAAGGCTACTATAGCTGTTGATGGAACTTCAGTAGCTATTCCAGTCGGCACTGGCGCTGCTAATAATACATATATTATTGGTGGACTTGGTATTACATTACCAAGTGCTATTGTAACTAGTTATTCGTTCAATAACGCAGTAGGGAATGTTGGTGCTACTTACAATTACACAATAGAAGATGTAAACTGCTTATTTACAGACGTAACAAATAATTATCTTTACTAATTTTCAGTTTATTCATATATATCAAGCCCATCGAAAGATGGGCTTTTTTATTTATTTATGTGTAAGTATTATTGGTAAAAGGCGCAGTTATGAATAATAGTCCAGAAAATAATTTAGTGACGCTACAAACACAAAAAGAAATTACTTCTCTTTATAAGAACTTTTTAGAAATACTAGAAAATATCAAGCAACAACATGAAACAATGTTAAGGAAAGCTTCTGTTAATGTCGATGAAAATTACTTAAAAGATATTAATTATTTTACTAAAGAATATCATGATTATATTAGGAAGAAAATACTTGATGAGGGCAATGATACTTCAAGGACATTATTGACTTTTTTAGATTATTTTGATTTTCAAATTAACCCACAAAAATTACAACAGGCGACCGAAAAACAAAAGATAATAAAAAGAGTTGTAATAAGTAACCCAATCGAGTATAATAAGTAATAAATATGAGCAATATTAAATATTTGTATGAGACTTTAATTAATAAAGAAGTAGAAGAACAAATTATAGAAACACGGGAAGAAAATGGTAAAAGTATCACAACTACTTCTCCAATTAAAAAAATAAAAACTGTTAAAGTATCTATTCAACAACCAGATCGTAAATTATCTAAAGGTGCCGAATTATTCTATTCTAAAAGTTTAGCTCATTATTTGAAAGAAGGGCTTATGCCATATTCTTTAGTTGCCAAAAGATATGCTAATGATGGAGGACCACTTACAGAAGCAGAAATTAAAAGACTTCAAGAACTTAAAGATAAACTTAAAATACTTGAAAAAGAATTTTTTGAAACGCTAGTTAATAAGCCAGAAACACCAGAAGAAGATCAAATATTAGCGCAAAAAAAAACTAGCCTTTTATTAGAAATTAATTCTTATAATGCGGAAGCTTCTGGTATTCAGAATTCTTATGTTGATATTTTTGATAATACAGCAGAAATGAAATCTCATCATGATACTATTGAATGGTTAGCTTTATTTTTAATTAATGTCGATGAAGATGGTAAGGGATATAAACCTCTTTTTGGAGATGGTGATCCTACTAAGTCGGATGATTATGCCCAAAAGGTATCTAAACTAGAAGAATTTGAAAATAAAAATAATCCTTTCTATAATGAAATTATTAAAAAACTTTCTTATTTAATTAGTTTTTGGTTTACAGCTAGAACTCCTATATCACAAAATGATTTCAAAACTATGGAAAAGCTTTATGATGATACATTAAGTACATATAAAGTGGCCCCATTAGAACCTGTATCATAATGTGGTTGGTTCATTACAAACAGAAGTAGAAAAGCTTAAAACAATTTATTACGAAATTGTTCGTGGGCATACTTTTATTCCAGAACTAGATGTTTATATAAAACATTTTAGTGAATTAGAAAATATTGAAATAGCTAATAAAAAACAGCTGTTCTACAATCAATATATTAAAGAAGGTATTCCATCCTATGAAGAAAGAATGAAAATGCTTAATGAAATAGGGGAATGGACTAAAGCTGATGAAGAAAATATTATTTTCTTAAGAGGCGCCATTATTGATAATGAAAAAAATATTCCCACAATGACTATGATGAATAAGGTTATTCCAGAGCAACAAGAATATCTTAAACAAATTATTAAAGACAAAAAAAAAGAATTAACCACTGCTCTTTTAAAAAAACGTAGTATTCTTGGGGCAACAGCAGAAGAATTTTCCGAAAGAGATACTATAAACTATATGACTTATAGGGCGCTTCAATCTAGTAATAATAAACCATTATTTGAATCATTTGATGATTTTCTTGAATTGGATGACGACCTAATGGAAACTTATATTGTAAAAATGGATGAAGCTGTTGCAAAATTTGATGAACAAAATATACGAAAGATTGCTGTCATGCCATTTTTTATTAATATGTTTTCCTATACTAAAGAAAATGTATTTTTTTTCTTTAATAAGGCGATGATAGAACTGACTAATTTTCAATTTATGTTAATAAGTTTGGGCAGTAGAAATCTTGGAGTTCTTCAAAATTGTGATAAAGAACCACCTGAAATTTTAGAAGTAAGTGATTTAGATAAACTAGTAAGTTTTTATGATATGGAATTTTCAGTTTTACTAGGGAAACGACATACTACACGCCCAAGTCAAAATAGAGTAGTTGTTGGATGATAATTATATTAAATTTTATTATAGTAAGTCTTTTGGTGTAATTTACATAGTAAAGGTTAAAGATATTATATGTCACAAGCAGATATAATTGCCTCAGTGGGTTTGGTACCAGAACAAAGTAGCTTAAATCAAATTGAAGCTGCTGTAGCAAACGCTGTTTCTAAAGGTAGTCAAAGAGGAACGCAAAAAGGATTAATACAAGGAATTAATGCTAATGCTTATGTTCAACCATTAGGCAGAATCACAGGTAAAGCTAATGAATTTGAAAAATCAATGGCGGCGGCTAATGCTCGTGTTATTGCTTTCGGTGCTTCAACAGCTCCAATTTTTGCGATGGGGGCAGCTTTTCATAAACTAGTCGAATCTACTATTGAAGTTCAAAAAGTAATGACGGGTATTAATGCTATTTTTGGACTAGGAGCAGGAAATCTTAGAACATTTACATCTCAATTATTTCAAGTTGCTAATCAAACTGGTCAATCATTTAATATGGCTGCTGATGCCGCAACAGAATTTGCTCGTCAGGGTTTGAATGTAGAAGAAACTCTAAAAAGAACTTCCGCCGCTTTAATTCTTAATAAAATTTCTGGTTTAGATATGGGTGAAGCTGTTTCATCTATTACTTCTATCTTAAACGGTTTTTCTAAAGAAGCTCTTAATTCTACAGATATTATTAATAGAATGACATCTGTTGATACTCAATTCGCTGTATCTGCTGGTGACTTGGCAGAAGCTTTAAAGCGTGTAGGTGCGTCAGCTAATGATGCTAATGTTTCATTTAATCAAACTCTTGGTTTAATTACTGCCGCAAGACAAATTACAGGTCGTGAAGGTTCAGTTATTGGTAACTCATTTAAAACAATGTTTACTCGCTTACAGCGTCCAGAAGTTTTAAGCGATTTGGAAGAGGCTGGTATTAAAGTTCGTGATCTTAGTGGTAAAACCTTACCTTTAATTGAAGTATTAAAAGATTTAGCTGGTACTTATAATAGTTTAGCGGCTTCGCAAAAATCATTTGTATCAGAAGCGGTTGGTGGTGTTTATCAAATTAATATCTTAAAAGGTATTATGCGCGACTTAAGTTCTGGAGTAAGTATTTATGATAACGCCGTTACTGCCGCTGATAATTCAACAAGCGCCGTGACAAAACGTATGGAAGTTTTGAATTCTACTTTGTCTTCTGGACTTGTTAGAACTATGAATGATTTGGCATTAGCTTCATCAAATGTTGGTAATGCTTTAATTGGTAATTCAATGAAAAATGGTATTGGATTTTTCGATAACATGCTTAAAGGAACTATTGAAAATACTAATCCAGATAATAAGGCTCCAGGAGCACAAGCTATTCAAGCTGGTATTAAAGGATTAGGTAATTTTTTAGCTGGCCCAGGTGTTCAAGTAGGTGTTAATATTATACTAAAATTATTAGATAGACTTAGAGATTTTAGTATGAAATCAGGAAAAGATTTATTAGGTCTTGATGCTGGAATAAAAGAAAGAGAAACTCTTGAACAAAAATATTTTGAAATCCTTTCGAGAGAAAAGGAAAAGGTTGATGAAATTATAGCGGGCAAAAGAACTTTAAATGAACTTATTAGTTCAACTATTTCTGCTTCTGTTCAGGGAGGGCAAAGAGAAAATTTATTAAGAACAATGGCTGCTGGTGCTGCGGCTTCAACCGTTGGTAAAATTCCAATTAATAATACTTCAGAAATACCTAATTTATTTAATCCAGTTGCGAATGCTCTTTATAAAGAAAATGTTCTTACTGGAGGAAATGCTAGATTAAGTTATAGTCCATTATTAGTTTCGTCTAATAACCCATTTGGATTAGCAGCTATTGATAGTAGAACACAAAAAAATGCTACCGATGCTGTTATGCAACATAAAATTTTGGGGCAAACAACAACACAAATTAAAAATGGAATGTCTGTTCCTCATTTGGCAACTGGTATTGACCTATCGGTTTTATTAAGTACATTTGGTTTCCTTGCTCAAATGGGACATTCTACTGATAATATTCAAAAATTTATTAATGTGGTTCCTCAATTATTTTCTGCTACTGAAAAAGAAATCTATGCTAAAAGAAAACTTGTTGATGAATTCGATAAGATGGGAAAAGATTTACTTACTACTGGGAAACCTCAAACTTTCTATGGAAATAAATTTTCTAATTTACAGCAAGTTTCTCAATCAGAGGTTGTAAAAGAAATTGAAGTTTTTAGACAGCAAGTAAAAGAATTCGGAGGAAAACAAGATACTGATAGAAAAAATATTTGGAATACTGGATTTAAGATTGCTAATTGGTCTGCTTTCGGTGGTGCCGCTTTATCACAAACTTTAGGTAATGTATCACCAACGGCAGGAGCAAGTGCTGAGGTTTTACAAGCTGGTATAACTGCTGCTGGCCAAGCATTAATAGCTTTTCCTAATAAAATTGGTAAAGCTTTATCTGTTGGTTTAGCGGCTAGTGGTGTACTAAATGCTTTGGATACTTTTGGAAAAGGACTTGAAAATCAAAGAGCTGCCGCTGATTTAGAACTAGGAAGACTAAAAAATGTTAATGAAAGTTTACAAACACTTTCTCAAACATCTAGCAATTTAACTAATCTTTATAATGATGCTGGTAGTTCTGTAGAAACCATTTCTCGCGAAACTAAAAAATATTCTGAAACTTTGGCGGCGTTAAGTCAACTTTCTGGCGGGGCGGATATGGCAAGAAAAATTGCCTTGGCACCAAGTTCAGACGCACGTCAAGGAGTTATTCAAGATTTATTAGGTCAACAAAGTAAACGAGCTGAAACTACAGCTTCTTTAATTAATGCCCAAGAGCTATTCGGAAAAAGAAGTTTTTTTGGGATGAATCATATCCCAGGTCTTCAATCAAATGAGGGTTACGTTTATTCTAATGACTATGAAAAAGATTCCGTTAAACAACAATTAGTGGAAAATGCTTCTGTTGCTATAAGTAATATGGGTGATGATTTCAAAACCGCTCTTATTGGAAGCGTCGAAAGTCTATCTCAATTTACTGATATTTTAAGTAAATTTAATGGTGGTGGAGCAGAAGATATTAGAGGTTATCTTGGAGAAATAAAAAGTTCTGGAGGAAGTGGGGCTTATAATAAAGTTATTCAAGAAATTAGAAGTCTATTGACCGAAAAACTTGTATTAGAAAGAAATCCTCAAGTAACCAATTTATTAGGTTCTTCTCGCGGCAAATTAGAAGCTCAACAATTAAACATTGATAATGCCGTAAAAAATCAACAATATATTCAAAGATTGTTTTTGAATCAAGGGGTTTTGGGTATCCAAAATGTATTAGATGTGCGTCAATCAAATGTTAGAGGAGCTTATAATCAGGAAATGGCAAGAGTTTCTGGATATGAAATTAATAGTCCATTATTTGCTCAATCTCATGGGGAAAGAACAGTAGCCCAAAGAGAATATGGAATTAATTTACAAAAAAACGCTATTGAAACCAGAAACGCTTTAACTAATCTTAATATTGAAACTAATAGAAATTTAGTAGGTTCTTTGGCGCAAAATTTTGATGAAAATTTAGCCAAAAGCGCAAAATCTGGTAATCTTCCAAATATTACTGGAGAAAAGAATTTGGGTATTAGTGAAAATAGAGCAAATTTAATTACAGCTATTAATACTGGATTAACTAGCGTTCTTAAAGGTAACGCTGGTGATATTATTAATAAATTTACTGGCGCAAATGGACAATTTAATTTTCAAGCATTTTCTAAATCTGCTGCTCAAGGAGGAAGTAATAATCCAGTTATACAAGCTCAAGTTGAAAAGTATTTGAATAGTCAACAATCAATTGATATTCTAAAAACTCTTAATCAATCCGCTCTTAAGCAAAATGAAATTTTACAAGATTTCAAAGTTAAAAGCGTAGAGGAACAACAAAAACTTACTGCCGCTATTCAAGAAGCAGATTTTAAAAGACAAATTTCTTATTTAGGTGGAATACAAAGTTTATTAGATAGAAATAGCCTTCGTGGAACAATGCGAGATGTTCAAAGAGGTATTTATATGATGTCTAATCCTAACGCTTCTGCTATGACTCAATCCATGGGAGCTACAACTTTATTAGAAGCATTAAAGAAAATGAATGTTCCAATGGACATGAGCAATCCTTTAATTAACAAAGCGTTTAGTGTGGGTATTTCTAGTGGAGCTAGTCTTTTTGGTTCATATAGAGATAAAATCCTTAATAATGTAGCTAGTAAAACTGGAGCCGAAAGTGCTGAAACAGTTGGTCTTTCTCAAGCATTAGGTATCAATTTACAAGAGGCAGTTTCTAAAATGTTCCAAGCTGAATTTAAACCAGAAGGAAGTATTTCTACTAGTGATGGAGGCTTTATTGATTCCGCTGCTTACTTAAAACCTTTTGATGATGGATTAATAGCATCTACAAAATCACTATACGATTTTCCAATAGCTATACAATCTACTATTAATGATTTGAAAAATGCTGCTAGTGGTATACAAGACGCAAAGGCATCTTATGATACTACCATGAAACAAGTTGATAAACAACTTGAAAATTTAATGCAGTCTATTCAAGACAAATATAAAGAAGCTTCACAAAGTCCAGAGCCAGGAAAACAACAAAATATTTTAGGATATGTTAAAGATGTTTTACCAAGTATTATATCTGGGGTAGGAATGGCTTTAGCTACAGCTTTTATTAATAGAGGAGGAGGGTTATTTAAAACTGGTTTTAATCTTCTTACTGGTAAACTTTCTAAGAGTACAGTAACCGAAGGAGAGCAACAGATAGTTAATGCTATTCAATCTAGTGGTAATGGAATTTCTAGTGTTTTAAGAGGAGGTGGGGGCGGTTCTTATTCAATTGGTGGAGAGGGGACATCTGCTGATTTTGCTTCAGCAAGTGGGGCTTGGAAAAATACTCTCGCTTCTGGTAGAATGAGAATTCATATTCCAACAAATTTACCATCCACTATATTAAGCGATTTGGGACAACCAATAAATTCAGGATCAGCGGGTGAATTACCAAAAATTTTTAAATTAAGTTCTATTAATCCACCAAAACTTACTATTCCAAAATTATTAAGAGTAGGAAATTTACAAAAAGCTTTAGATTTAATACAAAATGATATAGTAAAATCTCAAGGAGAAATTGAAATTTTAACTAAACAATATCAATTGAATTTAGAAAAAATAGCCCAAGATATACATTTGGGTAGAAATACTTTAATTAAAATTAATGGAGAAGATGTTAATTTTTCTGGTTGGAAAGGGATTGGTAAATCAAATATTTTACAAAGACTTTCGGATATGGGAATGTCTTCTGACTCTTTCAAAGAAAATGCTACGAAAAATATTTTAGAGCATGCAAAACAAAGATTAAATAAACTAGCCGCATTTGAACAAAATATTAAAAATATAAATTTTGATAAAATATCAACAGCTAATTCAGCTAATAGAGCGTCTTTCTTTAGTTATCAACAAGGTTCTGTTATTCACGCAAGAGAACAACAATATATAGAACAATTACATAATGATTTTAGAGGACCAGCCATTGCTAATTCTATGGCAGAAAAAGCCAGAACACCCGCTAATTTATTAAGACAAGATTTACTTCGTAAGAGTATAGAAAATAAACAATTTGAAGCTTGGAAAAGGATGATAGCGAACAATAATTCTGGTATTCCAGAATATAGTATTAAAGGAAATAATATAAATGATAATATGATTTCTGTTAGAAATACTTCTGGTTTCTCTCAATTACCTTCGAGGTCTATTAATGGAATATCTGAATTTATAAAAGATACTAAAGGTATATTATCTAATACTGGTAAATCCATGAATATTCTTCCAACATTATCTGGTGTATTAATGGAACAGGCTTGGAAAGGAATCAAATCTTCTTCATTTAATAATAGTTTATTTAACCCATTAAGTTTATCTGGTTTCAAAAATGCTGGAATATTAGGAAAAGGTATACATGGATTAGGTGCCCTTGGTTTAGCTGCTTCTGGATACCAAGCCATTGGAGATTATAAAAATGCTGCTAATGGTGGAAGTTATACACAAGCTACAGGTAATTTAGCTAATAATTTATTGGGATTTGCTGGACCACTTGGTATGGTTGGTTCTATAGGTAATAGAGTAATTAGTAGTGGAGTTAATAAATTAATTGATTATCATTTACAAAGTGTAGAAGGACAAGGATATGGGGGCGTATTAGATATGCAGAGAAAATTAGTAGATGCTCAAAAAAGATGGAAACAAAGAGATGCTGGTAAAAATCTTATAGCAGCTAATAAGGCTCAAGAATTAGATCAACAAGGAATTTATGAATCATTAGCTAATGATCCTACTCACGCCCAAGGAAGAGCTAGACAAGTGTTATCTTCAATTATAGCGCCAGTAAGAGCGGGGTTTAATTTAGATAGAACTCAGTTAAGTACTTTACATGGGATAAGAAATGCTATTTTTAGTAAAGGTTTTAAGGGGACCGATAAAGATTTTGAAAGTTGGATTGCTAATAATACTGGCGAAGCAGAAAGTAAGCTTACTGGATATTATGGTAAAACATTGCCCACTTATTTAAATGATAGAAAATATACTGATGGTAATGGTCAAACACATCAAAGATTATTAGCTAGTTCTAATATTTATCCTAATACAACAGTAGCTAATGCTCAACAAACAGAACAAAATGGGCAACTTAGTCAAATGATTGATTTATTAAAAGAATTGACTAATTCATCAATTAATGCAGAAGGAGGTAAAACTCTTGAGCAACATGTAGATTTTGCCACTTTACCTATTAATATAAACGTTAATTCTAATCTTAAGAATTTACCACAAGATACACAAAATTCTATTAATATGGTGGTAGAAACATTAAAGCAGTCAATTAAAGATTTGAAAGATAGAGTTGCTAAATTGGATGGAACAGTCATCCCAGCTAAAGTAAATAGTTAAAATTTTATGTCATTTAACTTAGAAGGTATAAGTACAGGATTATTGGGTTATTCATTAAGGAAGGAATTTTTTAGTGATTCTATTCCTTATAGAGAGGTAGAAACATTCAATTTTGAATTTTATTCGACTGATATTTCTGGGTTAAGTCCATATAATATTCAAACAAATATCTACAATTATTTTACTGGTATTTATAGCGGAAATATTGATTGTAAAATTTTTGGAATCCCTACGGAATTTCAGTTTCCATCTGATAATATTAGAACAACTAAATTTGATGTTTCCGTAGAAGTTAGACGTGTACCATCTAATCTAACTGGATATACTGAACTTAACACTTCAACTTATTCAGGATTAAATTATAGTTTTTTTTCAGGATATTCTACTTACTTATTAGATTTCAAGGAAGATTTTACTTTTGATCAAAATGAAAATGGACATCAATCATTTAATCATACAGTATCATTTGGTTTAATTACGGGTGGGAAAACGGCAGCAATGCAAATTATTTCTGGTATTTTTGGAAATGATTTTCGTACTCCATTTGGTTTATCGGTGTTTATTAGTGGCATTAGTGGAGCAAATCCAGCAAATGTACAAAATTATTATACTGAAAGTTATGATTTAATAAAAAATAGTTATTCATTTAATAAAAAAAGAGATTTTTATCCCAGTGACGCAACTACATTTACATATAATCTTATTCATTCCATGAGTTTACAAGCAAATGGAGTATTTGATATTACTGAAAAATGCGATTTACAAGGTAAAGTAAGTTTTTTACAAGCAACTCAAGGATTAAATTTATTATATAATAATTCAATATCAAGATGTACTGATTTTTATAATATGTATAATTCTGCTATAGCCCAACCTGGAGAACCAAATTCCATTGCTCCATTATCTATTACTCCCAGAAAATATGTTCAAACTTATAATATACCAAGTTTATCGGCTTCTTATGAAATTACATATACTAATGATCCAGAATTTCAGAATGGAGGTGATAGTGAAGAAGAAATTATTGAATTAAATGTAGATGAAAAAAATATTGTTACAATTACGGATAAATACACATTTACTTTTAATAAAAGAAATCTTAATTTCCAAGGCGCTTATGCATTATTAACTGGAGCATTTACTACATCTCCTTCGGCTATATCTGGATATTATGCACAAAGTTGTTTTTATCAACCCTCTTGGCCAATTAATATGATAAAAATGGATATAACATGGCCATATAATAAACATCAATCAACTATTGATTTATCTTATTCTAATAATCCTCGTTTTGATGTAACCATTAATAATGTCTTATTCAAGTCTTTGGATTATACTATTACTAATTTAGTACCAGTTGATATTGTTCAAGAATATAAGATAATAAATAGGCCAAATAAGTTAAGTGTATTAAATTATGCGTATCAAAGCGAAAAAGGAGCCATAACTGTTAATATAAACGCTGGTATTGGTCGTCAAACTAATGAATTTGTGACTGGTTTTAGAACTGATATTGCTACATATTTATTAGCCCTGTATCAATATTCAATTACTTTATTTTGGCAACAATTTAGTAATGTATTACCGATTAGTTTTACATATTTTCTATCAGATATTAAGTATAATATGAATAATGATGGGTCATTAAATATGAATGTACAATTTACATATACATACAAAAAATATCTTGCTTAATTATGAGTAATCAAATTTCAGTAGTATATAACGGAAATGTTCTTTATCCAGTTCCATTTGTAACGCAAGACTATAAATTTATTGATTATAATGGTAATCGCTGGGGTAACGTATTAGAAATTACCCTTAATGGTATTTTAAGTGGAATTAATTCTACTGGAAATGTCGCCCAAATTACCAATATTTTTGCCACACAATTTGGTAATCTTCAGGTTTATCAAGGTAATCCTTTAAGCGGGGCATCTGGAACTTTAATTTATAATTGGCCAAATGTTATTATTAATGAAATTTCATTTCCTCAATCTCATTATTATGGAACAACTGCTATTCCATATGTTATAAAGGCTCATAGTTTTAATGTTCCAAGTGGTGTAACCGATCCCTCAAATCAATATTCGTTTACACAAAATGAAGATGGAACAGTAGATGTTTCTCATCAAATATCAGCCAAAGGAATAAGAAATTCTACAAGCGCATTAAATAATGCTGTTAATTTTGTACAACAATTTACGGGAAAACAACCCTTTCAAAATTGTGCTACACAATTTGTTCCAAGTGGGAGCGGTCTTCTTATTAGTTTAAATGAAAAAATTGATAGGGCAAATGGAGCTTATATGGTTACTGAACAATATAAGTATTCAACTGGTTTTTCTACTCCATATACTCAAATATCAGATTTAACTATTAATGACTCATTAGATCAAACTTATCTTTTAATTGATTATAATGTTAAATTTAAGGGTTCGCCTGTTTATAATAATATTTCAGCTTTGAATCTAGCTATTGCTAGTGGTTTTAATGAAATGAATGATATTTCTGGATTTGGAGTGGCAAGTGGATTATTGGTTCAAATTACATCGGAAATTATAAGAAATAGTGGAGATGCTTCGATTGAAGTTAAATACTCTTATTATTCAGGTTATACGTTAGCAGATTTAACTGGATTTTTTGATTATAATGTAACATTGAAAAAGGATTTAATTATACCAAAAGAAACTTGGGAAGTTAAGGGTGAATATACTTGTCGTGGGCCAATTATTTATAGACTTCAACAATTAAATGCTTTCAAACAAACTTGTAGTGGAAATTATAGAAATATGTTATTAGGTTTAATTAGTGGCGCTCCAATTTGGACTGGTTTTCATACAAGTGGGAATTTATTATCTAACAATGCAATAGTCTCAATTAATGAAAATACTGGTATGGCAACTTTTGAAGCTTCTTTAACAGTTGATGATGGAGCTGATCCTACGAGTTTAGCTAATTCAAGATATGAAATACAAATGCAACCTGGAAAATGGGAATTTGAATTGATGCCCGCCGCAAATATTGAAGGGCATTATATAGTTCAAGATTTACAGATGCAAAGTCAAAGTAAAATAAATATATCTTTATCTGCTGTATCTCAATTTCCAGCTAGTGGATTACCAATTTTATCTGGATATTTAAGTCAATTATCAGGTATATATCTTAAAAGTGGTTTTATGATTGAATCGCAATATCAAACAGGCATTAATGATTTGTCTTGCGAATCTCATTTTATAGGTCAAGATAATTTTAATACAGGATTATTAAATATTAAGATGGTTGGTAGCAATAACTTTAACTTTGTAAGATCATCGGGTTTTTCATTCGGATACTAAGTCCCAATTTATATTCGCCTTTATATCTATTTACATGTATAATAAGTTATGGTTTTAAGTGGGAATATGTGTAATCTATCTTGGTAAAAGGTATGAATTTAAACAGTTTTCTTACTTGCCTGAATGTTAATGGAATTGTTAGTGGAAATTCCATTCAAGGCGTTTATACCTTCTCTAGCGGAGATTCTAATCTTATTTATAATAATTTGTATCCTACTGGAAATATGTATTATAGTGGTTTGGTATCTACTATTAGTTACCCACTAATAAATGTAGGTCAACCAATATCAAATTCATATTTTAGTGGTACTCAACTTTTTAGAATAGGATATACTTCTTCAGGAGACTTTGGTTTATTGTTAGATATTCAATATGATAGTTGTTCTAAACAAAATTTAGTTGATTATTGTTTATTATCCTCAAATACTCTTAATAATTCTGGTAAAAATTTTACACTGACCATTAATGATGCTAATAGATTAACTTTAAAAACAAGTGGCGGATATTATTCAACAGTATCTCAAGAATTGACGGAGCATGATTTAGTTTATTTTAGCATGGCTCAACATCAATATTTAACTTTTGGTGTATTTAATGTTGCTAATAATTATTTTTATAGTAATCAAATTAATTTAGGTGGGCCAATTCTTAATTCGGATATAGTTTATATAGGTGGCGAATTTAATAATTTTACTTCTACAGGATTCTTTGGTACTATTAATAATGCGGTATTATTTTGTCAGGCTCCATCTAATCTTAATATATGTGTTAATTGTTATTTAACTACTGGTTATATTATCAATAGTAATACCCAAACTGTAAATGTGCCACAAATTACTGGATTTTTTTATTCTGGTATTCAAACTAGTTATCAAACTACTGGAATCGCTTCTGGTATTATTTCAAAAGTAAATGGTGGAACTATTAATTTGGAATTTGGAACAGCATCTACTTCTGGAATAACAAGTGGTTTATTAGTTTCGGCATTATATGGAACTACGGGTTTGAACATTAGTCAACCTTCTTATCAATTTTTTCAAGATACTGGTATTGTTAATACTTATAATAAATTTGAATTAGCATTTGGAACTTCTTTACAATCAGGAGACGCTCTTGAAATTTATACATATTATTATCCAATACCTAATATTGGAACACAATTAATTGGTTTTGAAGTACCAGCTAATAGTGGCATAATGCAGTTAATAGTAAATGGTGTTGATGAAACTCTTAATGTTGATTATACCATTGTTAGAAATCAAGTAAGTGGTTTTTATTCTAACGATGTTTTAGCTTTTGACAGTTTAAATTCTCAATCAGTAATAGTTAATTTTAGCGGTGTTTTTAACAATATTTTTACTGGAAGTTCTGGGGTAAATTCAATATTAAATGTAACTGGTTTAAGTGGTGTTTGTTATAGTAATACTTATTATCCTAGTTTTGGATATGATATTTTCTTAAATGGGCAAAAACTTATTTCAGGATATGAATATGGTATACAAACAACTGGAGTTTCTGGATTTAGTGTTAATATTTCGGGTGTAGAAATTTTAAATCCTACTAATAATGGTATTGATAATGCTGAATTGGGATTTATACCTCAATTTAATAATATTATTTATTTTTTGAGTGGAGTCACTCAAACTACTCAAACGGTAACTGGAATAGCTGGATTTTCTGAACAAGTATGGGTTAATGGTGTTAGGCAAATAAGAAATATTGATTATTTTATTTATAATCCGTGTTCGACGGTAAGTGGATTAAATAATATAAATTTACCATTTAAATTTTATAATAATGATCAAGTGGCATGGAACTTTAACTATCCTCCAATAATTTTAAATTATTCTGGATATTTACAGACTGGTAATGGAAATTTAAGTGGATTTTATTCTTGGTCAAACATAAACAGTGGTATTTTTATTAGTGGAATTTATCCTTCTGGATCATTTATAGAAATTTGGGCTAACTATAATAGTGGATTATTTAATTTAATAAATAATATTGATGTGTTATCAACTGGATTTTCTTATAATATAGGTGTGCCAATTCACGGAGTTTATGGTATTCAGACACGTTATCATAGTGGAAATTTAATTGGAGATTTTAGTAGTGGATATTATATAAGTTATTAATATGAAAAGATTTTGTATAAAAAAGCGTAATTGGAAAGGAGAAGTATAATTATCGGATACCAACTTTTACAAGGAATAGTAGTAACACCTTTAGGTTCTCGTAACCAATCAAGATTTAGTTCGTCATTAGTAAATGGGTCTTGGCCAACAAGTTTTGCATTTGGAGGTTGGATATATTCATCTTCTGTAGAAATAGGATTTAGTGAAAAACCCACAGAAATTAAATTAGGTATAGTTCTTGAAGTTGTAAATAAATCTCAACAATATGCCTTCTTTAATATTACAGATGATGATCTTCGGGCTGATGCTGGTAATGGAGGTCAAGAAAGTTTATATAATTTAAATATTAATGGGGTTTTATTTAACAATTTTATTTTATATGAATATGAAATTTCTATCGAAAATAATGCGAAAATTTTAACCGTTATTTTCAAAGATTATTCGGTGATTTTAGATAAAATTTATATTGGGCTTCTAAAAAGACAGGGTAATACATTTACTCATACAGCCAATTCTCAATTAGTTTTTAACATAAAATGTTCTGATTGCGTACTAGCTGGTGATACATTTACTCAATTAGGTTATGCTAACAGAGATATAGCTTTTTGTTCCTATGTTGGTATAAACGGACAGGTATATGATAATTTTATTAATTCAAATCCTAATTTAGATATATTTTCTCAATGGAGTAATCTTTTTGCTCAACAAACAAAACCATTTTCTAATACTTTTGATTTAAATGGTGGTTATTTAATTATAGGAACAGAAGAGGCTACAGATGAACGTTGTGGTAATTTTGCTCAAGTGGGGTATAATTTTAATGAATTATTAGCTTCTTTAAGATTAAGAGGATTTAATTTTATCGGCGCTTTTCCTTATGGTCAAACTGATTCTGATTTTGTTTACAAACAAAACTATAATGGTACTTTAAGAGAAGTATTACAACAATGGTGTTCGGACTTAGGTTATTCATATTATTGTGATGGAAAAAATTTTGTAGGTATAAGTTTAATATATCCATTAGATATTTCGGCTGTTACCTCAATTGCTGATCCAACTACAACATTAGGTTCACAATTTTCGCTTGGAACTAATACAGCTATTCTTTCCTATAAATCTAATTCAACGTTAGATAATACTTTTACTCAATCGGTTATTTGTGAAAATAATCGTGTTAGAAATGCTACAACTGATAGCAAAACACCAAAAAGATATGTTGGTATTCTTCCATTACATCCTATTGATTTTAATATTCGTAACCAATCGCCTGTATTAAGAGTTAATGCTTTAGGCGCTCCCTTTATTGATATTGGATGGTCTTATTCTTTTGAACCAAATAGTCCTACACTTAATAACACTTTTTTCTTATTGGACAATAGAACATTTGATCACGTAGATACGGCCATTGCTCTTGGTAAATATAATGCTGATTTAAGAGATATTTTTTGTCAAGATCAAGCTATATATGGAGCTACTCAAGAAATTAGATCATCTAATTTTAGAGCATTGGGTATGGTGCCATTAATTGAAGTCACTGGCGAAGAAATGTCATTTGCTATTGAGTCACTCATTCCAACAGCTAAGGATGAAATTTCTAATATTTGTGTGGATAAAAGATTTTATAGAGTTTATATTGGTTATTATTATCCAGAACTTAAACAGGATACTATCCAATGGGAACAAACAGCAGCAGAGACAATGTATCAATATGGTATAGTTTCGGAAGGTTTATTAGATTATTTTCCATATATGCCTCAAAGTTCTTTAACTGATGAAAGTCCTACTGGTGGTTTTTATGGAGAAAGTGGGACTTCATTATTGAGAATTCAACATTCGTATGAACCTTCATGTCAACAATATTATCAATTAAGAGATGCTCCATTTAAAGACGTAATTCTTTTTTCTGGTTTAGAAGTATCAACAAATAATGTCACTGTTAATGCTATTACTGATCCTAATGGAAATCAATTAACACAAAATAATTTAGGTGTTAATATTCCAGTATTTTTACCTACGGGTGATGTATTTCCTGGTGGATTATTTTTTGGAGAAATAACTAATTCATGGGGTACTGATCCTTCTGAATTCAATAGAGTTATGTCATTAAATTTAACTGATCCTTGTGTATCTGAATTCTCACAAGATCAAAGTTATACAAATATTGTTAATGGAAATACTTATAACAGATTTCAAGATTGGAGATTAGAATTATTTCGTCCACAAGTTACTTCTGATATTGATTCATTTTATGCTTATTACGAGCCTCAATTAAAGCAAATTCAACCAGTATATAATACAAATGGTGGTAATGTAACTGGTAGCATTATTGATAGAACTGTTGGTACTTATTATAATTTTAAATACAAACAAAATGCTTTTTGTTCTAAACTTCATATTATGGTATTAACTGATACTAGAAATCATCCTAATATTCAAGTGAATTTTAATAAATATGGCACTGAATTTGTTAATCCTATTGTATTAACTCAATGGGTAGATAAAGAAAGACAAGCTATTTTAAGAAGAGATCAAACTGAAACATTAAGTATTTGCGCTATATCTTTATTACAAGAAATGTGCGATAATATTATTTCTGGTATATACCACGCTGGAACAGGTGATCCAAGGTATCGTTGTATTATTGATGAAAATAAATATAATTTCTTAGAAGAAGGTTATCCACTTACTGATTTACTCATTCCTAATTCTAGGGGTCTTAACGTAAATATTATAAAAAATCCTTTAAGAAATAATAATATTGATGCTTTACAAGCTACATTCCAAAATGCTGATATTAATGGAGATTTTTATTATTCAGATGTATCTTCAAATTTATTAACCTCAACTCAGGCCCAAGCTAGTATGAATATTATTTATCCAGTTTCATTTGGTTCACAAGCTAACTATAGAGGAATTTTGACTTCTCAAGTAGATGTTGAAAATCGTATCCCAGAAATTATTAATATTCTTGGAACCCCTACTAATATTACTAATAATAGAGCTGCCACTATTAAAGTTATTAATGAGGTTATTGATCCTGATCTACAACCACAACTTGATCCATATTTACAAAGATTTGTACCATATTTTACTGTAATTACTGGAACTGGAAATGTGATTACTACACCCGATCAATATTATAATTTTATTTCACAACTTAATAGTTATCAATTAACTGGAGCATTTAAGTCAGTCGAATTAAGTTTGGCTGGAACGCCTGATACATTTGGTAATTTTAGCCAATATTTATCTCCTAATTATGGATTAAATAAAATGAGTATTAATGTAGGCGATAATGGAGTAACTACTTCTTTGTCGTTTAGTGATAGACCACGTATCCTACCTAAACAAGAAAGTATACTTAATAAAATTATTACAAGAATAGCACCATAATGTTACAATTATCAGGAAATAATCAATTAAAGATTCCAGAAGCAAATCCATTTGGTTTTGTTTTTAATTCTATATCTGTATTAACTACTGGAGTTTCATCTATTTCATTTGCTAACGCTTCTGGTACTAGTATATCATTTATTTTATCTGGTCAAAATATTTATCTAAAAAGTTCTGGAATTAATAAATGTATATCGTCTTATAATACTGGACAAAGTTTTAGTTTAAGTGGTACTTATTTATCTGGTAATAGTGGATATTATTTTATGGATTTTTATGTTAGAGATTTGCATATAAATTCTTGGCAAGAGTTATTACCTTCAAATCTTTTTTTATTAAATATTAATGTAGCTAGTGGAGACTTATTAAATATAGATGCTCAAATGTATTGTAATACAATAAATTCATCTTTAAATTTACCATTTTCTTATGAAGCTTTTTCTAATTTTACTGGGAATATAATTACTAATACAAATTATTGGATTTTAGGTTCTAATACTACTTATATAAATTCATATCAATCTTTATTAAGTATAGATAATATAATCGCCCCAGTAAAAACAACATTGCCATTAATCTTAAACATAAATGATTTAGACAATAGTTATCAAGATTATCAAGTAAAATCGCAATCTTATCTTACTACTAATATTGGAAGTTCAGTCTTAACTGGTAATATTTATAGAAGTGGTAATGAAGAAAATATTTTAGATACATTTGAATTACTAAATACCACTAGTAATATATCAGGATTATTTAACGGAATTTGGAGTGGGGAAACTTTTATTTATAGTGATTTTCCTGAGTATTTAACTTTAAATTTTGAATTTAGCGAAATGAATATTAGCGGTATTTATTCAACTAATCAAAATATATTTATTAATTTTCAACCATATTTACCATTAAATAATCAAACTTATTATAGTGAATATATTACAGGATTTGTTTTAACTAATTCGGGTAATTATGTTAATCCTCCAACAGTAATGTTTAATAATTATTATTTTACTACTGGAATGACTCAACAATGGGCCACAATGCTTTTTAGTAGTGGGTGTAGCGGGAATATTCCATTTTATACTACTGGAGGTGGTGGAACTGGCGCTTCTGGTATAATCCAAGTTTTACCAGTAACCTTATCAAATCTTTATGTGGTAGGAAATGCTATATATAATATAGTTACAGGAACATCAATGTACAGTTCTGGAACTAATTATACTGGAATTCCTAATATCATTATACAAACAGGTATCTATAGTAATTGTTATGATGTTCCAACTCACTATGGAACAAATTTATATTCTTTTACACCTATAAATACATCTGGGGCTATCTCACCACAAGCTCAATGGTTAACTGGTATTGTTTTGACTACTACAGGAGTTACGGGGAATTATTATGTTACGGGACTTGAGGTAACTAATATAGGATATGGATATAATGCTTCTAGGACTCCTTATTGTACATTTATAAGAAGTTCTGGAGATAGTATGACTACAAATGCCTCTGGATTTTTTCAACTTAAAGCTACTGGTTTATATAATATTAATAACTATTGGACAATATATACGGGATGGACTAATCAAAGTGTATCTCCATTGGTTTCTGGACTATCTGGAATATTAAGTGCTAATGAAAGATTTTTTTCTATTGTTTTACAATGTAGTGGATTAGATAATACTAGTGGAATAGTAAGTCAATTAACAATACAACCATCTTTAGGTTCTGGAATAACACAATTAATTACTGGAACCAAATATTATACGGGTGATCCTTATTTTCTAAAAAAAAAATTGAATCCTGAATTATTATTAGTACCAGTTAGCGGACAATTATCATTTCTTAGTAGTCAGAGTGATTTGGATAATTATTATGCTAATTTTACTGCTAGTCCAGGAATAAATGTTGGCGACCTTAATTTTTGAATATGTCTACAGATATTTATACAGAAAAAAGAAAAACATCAGATAACTCTAAAAACGAAGTTATAACGGCGAAAATTATTGCTAATTATGGTGATCCTGGGTTAGATGAAGATTACCAATTTGATATATTAAGTAGATTTGTAATCGTAGCCCTTGAATCAACTGATAGAATTCCTACTATTGATAAATGGAGTGGTATTTTAGCGGTTGTTATGCGTCCTACAAATTTATGGATTAATGTCGTTGGACAGCAACAAGCTAATCCAACTGATCAACAACGTTCAGACAATGAAGGAAATACTAATACAGGTTTATCATCTAATTATGCTATAAATACAATTTCAAGAATTAATCAACCTTATCAGGTCGGTGAAATAATAAATATTAAAAAATTATCTCAACCATTACAATTAAATAATCAGCAGCAAAATAGTATTTTTCAATCTATGTTTAATACTTTTCCCATTAATCAACAATATTATAATTCTTGGTATAATGCTGGCGCATTTTTGCCATATATTCAACAAAACAATGCCCAACAAGCTTTAACCCAAAAAACTATTGCATTAGCTAGTAATACGGGTGGAACTACTTATTATTATCCAACGTTAAACAAATATCAATATGAAGCTTTCGTATTGTTACAAAACATTTCTAATGCCGCAACTACTCAAACATTAACGCAAATTTTTAATGGTTCTTGGAATGGAACATCTCAAGTTTATAATGCTAATGGAGGATATTTATTTAATAATACAGAAAACGTTTCATTTACATCAGTAAATTATGTAGATTTGAATAATGGACAATTAGGCAACAAACAAAGAGATAGTTCGGATTCCTGTATCCCATTAGTGGTAGTAACCCCACAAACATTTCCAGTTCCAAAAGTTCGTTCTACGAGTACGTTTTCATATGCGCCAACTGTATTAGTCGGGGGATAATAATCTTTAATTATTCTATTAGACATTTTGTTCCCCAGTTTGCTTGTCTTTTTTTTGCGCTCTTTTTTTAATACGAGATATTAATTCAAATTGTTTATCTGTAGGAATATCATTTTCGCATTGATACGTTTCTGCTGTTTGACCATTATCATCAAGAAACTTTTCTTCTATTAATTTTTGTTTAATAATATCAAAAGAAATATTATTCATATTCATAACTTCTTTTAATGCGGCAGTAGATGATTTTGTATTCGGATTACTAGCGCCGCCCTCTATTGGAAGTGGAACTTCGTCTTGTCCTACAATATTGATTTTAAGAAAATTACGAACTGCTCTTACAAATGCTCTATTTTCAGCAATCGGACCAAGATACAATTTACCAAATTTACTTGTATTAGATAAATTAGCATCTCCTATAGCACTAAAAGTAACCTCATTACCTTCTGTTTCATAGTTTGGAATCCATGTGATTCTACAAATGGCAATAACATAATCGTTAGATGGACATTCTACTTTATATGTAACATCTGTAAATCCTCTAATTTGAGCCAATTCTTTTATTCCTCCCAAAAGTATAAGTAATTCCCTATCATCTAATCCATTAATTGATAATGGAACTTGTTTCCCATTTTTTTCAAACATTTGACGATTAGGGACTAAATACTTAGATGGGATAATTTTTCGCCAATCTATAAATCCATTATCATCATAAGTGTAAGTAATAGAATTATCGCAAATCAATCCATATTCATTGCGTTTAATTAACTTTTTTGGTATATGAGTATCAACTGGGATTACTACTTCTGGCGCTTCAATATCATTATCAGTCATATAAACTATAATATATTAGTTTTTCAATTTTGTCAAGAAAATTCAGATGAGTAAAAAACGTTATGCTCCTAATAATAGGAGAAGTGCGATGTTTACCCATCTAAATTTATAATAATATAAGGACTGCGATGCTTATTTTAAATAAAAATAAGAAAGATACTGCTTATATTAAAGCTTTTCAGTCAATTTCCACAACCATTTAGCCATTTTACTAGACATTTTCATTATTTCTTTATTAATGGCTTTTGATTCTGAACTTTTGTGTTTACACTCTTTAACATCTAAACCTAATTTTTTAAGACGAGATTCTAAAACATCATCTACCGTTTGGTAAAATTCAGAACGCAACATACATCCATATCCTTGTCCATAATTTCCAAGCTGACGAATAAATTCTTTACGTCCTTTTCCAAGCTTTCTTATTTTAATGGCACATAGTAAAATTCTACCAATAACTTTTCTACATTCTCTAGCTTTTTTGGGTTTTTTAACCTTCAAAACTGTTTGAGTATATAAAAATGGCAAGAAATCCAATGGAATAGTGTTAAATTCTGGAATCAATTGTTGAGATAATTTTAAAATTTCTGCACCATCATTTTTCCATCTATCATCTCTAATTACCTTATTAATATCATTTCTCAATTTATCTACTTCAACAAGTGGTTTAAATTTATTCCAAACTAACTTTTTTTCTGTAAAAATTTGATAAATACACCTACTATCATTTTCATTGGTTTTTTCAATATTATTTTCTTTACGATGTCTAGCTGTATAAATTGGATTAGAGCAATGAACCTCTATATTATTATCTTGTAGAACTTTAATGTCTTTTAATCTGTCGTCTAAATCATAAGAATCGGCAGTAGATTCAATAGCCATTATAGCATTTTTATAATGCGGAGCCATTTCAGACAAAGAACAAAAAGTTTTAATTGGTTTATTCAAACCTTCACATACATGAACTGTTTTATAAGACCAGTCAACAGCAATAATTTGTTTATCTTTTGTATCAATTTTATTTGGAAGTATCATATCGTTTTGTATATATAAATAGACACTTAAAATTATTAAAATATTCAAAAAAATATAAGATTTTTAATTAAAAAATGGAAACATAAGAAGTATGATGCTTATGACATACATAAGAAACGGCATGCTTACGCTTCCAAATTTAAATTATTTTTTAATAGTTTTTATAATATGAAAGAATTCCAAATCTTCCCAAAATTCAGCAGTGTCAATAACTGGTTGATACTCACTATCTTTTAATAATGGGGAATTTTGTTTGATAGAAGCGTGACTTCCATAAATTTTGTCTTCATTAGCAATAAGTTTACAAGACTTAAAATAAAGTTTATCGACATCCTTGCGTAATTGTTGAATTATTTCAGGTTTAGATTGAATAATAGGATTGATATTACCAAATTCGTAATAATTTAATTTTTTATTAGTAAGTGTTTCTCCAGTTAAAGAACTTAATAAAACCACTGGTAAACCATATGAAGCTATTTCATTTATGAATGATGGATCATCATTTTCCTCTATTTTATAAACAATAACAGCTATGTTTTGCTTGAAATGACGTATAACATTAATAGGTAATCTTTTATTAGTTATTATAATGGCTTTTTTAAGATAAGATAAATGATGTGTTAAAATTTTTTCATCGAAAAATAAGTCGCATCTTATTTCAATTTGATCATTTGGATTATTAATTATGTTAAAAGAATTAGGAATTAACTCTCTTACAAAATCCTTACAATATTTACTACCTATATATACAGTTTCCAATGGAAGTTTAACATCAATATTAAGTAACTTAAAAACAGCATTAGCTATTTCTTCTGGTTTAATGGTATTAATACATTTAGGATTTTCTTGAGCAGAATAAGAGGGTTTACCATTAGGATTATTTTTATATGCTTCAAAAAGAATTTGTTTATCTTTAGAACCAAAATATGGACCAGCTATTGTGCTTTGAGTAATACTATAAAGACCTACAATTGGAATATCATACATAGACGCCAAATGAACACCCAAAGAATCTGGACCTAAATGAAGAAGTGCGTTTTTCATTACATAGGCAAGCTGATTAATAGAAGTTTGACCCCTTAAATCGACTATACGTTTATATGACTTTTCATTAGGAGAACCTAGTTGAATAATATAAATTCCAAGTTTTTCAAGAATAGGATAAATAAAATCTAAACAATCTTGCCAATAGTCATAATCTTTTGATGGAAATTTCGATTGGGCTTGAAATGTAATATATTTTTCAAATGGAATTGGAAAATAAACTTCATTGATAAATGGTTTAGAAATTTTAGACCCAGTAGATAACGAATATCGCTCAATTAGATGCAAAGTAAACCTCCATTTTCTTGTTTATACATATTATTTTTTTCTTTTAAATCTAAATCTATAATGTCTTTTCCATTGTTTAAATAGTCTAACTTATCTTGCGTACCTATTGTTGGATGATATGATATATCAAAAAATCCATTGTGGTCTTTATTTCCCACTGCCCAAATATGATTTTCTAACATTGGATTCCATTCAAGCCACTTATAAACATTAGGATTTCCTTGTATAATGTCTTTATATTCTGGTTTAGTAGCCACGTATAATGACCAATCAGGATACCTATCTTTAATTGACTTAAACAAAGAAGTACATAATATAATATCTCCAGCACTTTCTTTACAAACAAATAAAACCCTACCCTTATCATCTTTATTAAGTAATGAATCAAAACTTGTGGTTCCAATATTATTTTTTTGATTATGCTCCCAAGCTACTTTACGAAAGTATTCTTCAATTTGATTTCGTGGCATGCCTTGATTTAGTTTTTCAATCCAATGTTTATAACCAGAATCATCGGTAGTTAAATCTTTCATATTTAGGATATTATGATATAAATGTAATACCCATTCATTATTATTTTCAATATTAGGCATTACATAAGTTGGATTTTTAGATTCTTCTTTATCTAAATCAATCGTGTAATCTATAACTGGAGCGGCGTCGATAAAATTCTCTAAAGTTTTTCCTATTTTGTCAATAGAAAAGTTATTTAATGCCCATTGTCTTGATTTTTTACCTATTTCTTTTCTGTCTCCGATAGATAATTTAAATATTTTATTAAGTTGTTTAGCAATAGAAGATGGATAACTTGAAGCTTTAATAAATTGAGTTCCAGGTTCTCTATATTCTGCCCAATCAACAGGGAATACTCCAGATTCTGGGTCTTGACAACTATCTTCTCCGCAACTATAATTAGTAACTAATGTAGGTAATTCAACCAAAAGACTTTGTACTGTATGTAATTCTTGCCCTCCACTAGTAAAAATAGATAAACTAGCATTAGCTAAATTATATATTTCGTTTAGTTGTATTTCATTAACTCCAATTGTGGGGTGAGTAGTTACTTGAGTTTTTTGCGCTTTGCAATGAGGACAATTTAAATCATGTCCTACAAATGATTTAACTTGATAATTTTTACATAATTTACAAATATAAGTAGTTAAAATATCATCATTATTCAAACCAAATTCTTTAATTAAAGAAGGTAAATCCCAACCTTCAGACCAATTGGTATGAAAAAGTAACTTACTATTTGGATGTTCATTTTTAAAAATTTTAAACCCTTGTAACATTTGTGGGAAACTTTTTCTTAATTGATTTCGCCCCAAGAAAATGGAAACAAAAGTATCTTCTGAAATATTATTTTCAAATCTTAATTGTTTTTTTCTTTCATCATTTAAACGTTTAAAAGATTTGGTATCGGTTGGACCTCTTACTGTCTTAACATGCGTATGACCTAATTTATGCATGGCTTCAGTAGCAAAACTTGCCCAAGACCAATAATTTTTTACTTTTGGAGCTATCTCAATAGCTTTAGGTAAAATAGGAAGTGAATCCAAAGTAACCCAAACTATTGGATTCAATTTTTCAAACCATTTTTTACTTACATGAGAATCGAAAGCCCAAATATCTTGAGTAAGTATAACTACTTGTGGACGTTCTGATTTAATTACTTCGTCTAATACAAAAGTTCCATAACCAGCCGCTCTATCAATACCTTCATGATTACGTGGGTCATTATTACGTTTTAGTGTATCAACTTGTTGTATATTAACCGAAGGAATTGTCTTCCATGGAAATCTATCCATTTCAAGAGGATTAGCATTACTTGTTCCTATCGCAAGATGAACTATTTCATATTTATTTAATTTCCATAAATATTCTATATATAATTTCGCAGCTTTTCCAAAACCAGTATGAGCAATTACGCTATCTGTGACTATTAAAACTTTCTTTTTTGATGTTAAATTAGTTGATGTTTCTGACATATTAATAAGTTTTATATCTTCCATATTATTTTTCTAATAATTCTTTATTCTCAAATATGTTACCAATTACATTACATGCTATTTGATTTATAGAATCTGTATGTCCTTTTTGAAATTCATCTATAGACTCTAAATAAAATCCAAAAGCTTCCGCATAATGCGCTGTATATCCAACTGTTGCTGTATGTTTTCCAAATTTTACTACCCAAATATAAGGCAATAATGTACTTTTTACAATATCTCCCTCAAAAATATCTTTACCATTTTTATCTTTTAAACCAGTAAATTGTTGGATAATATAATGACTATTTTCAATGGGTGAGAAAACTGAATCCGCAGAATTATCTCCATTACCACATGGATATATCGCTACATGTAATTTTCCATTTAAACTTAAAAATACATCACCAGATTCATTAACACTTTCTCCCCACGATACTCTTCCATCATATGTAAATTTCACCGTATCCCAAACTCTGAATTTAATTTCCCTACTCATATTAAATTACTTCTTGTTTTCTTTCTTTAAGTGAAGTGTTATCTTTTCTTAAATCTCTGGCTATATCAAAATGAGAATTTAAACAATTAGCCAAAAATTCACGAATTAAACGAGCTTCGGGAAATGAAAATCCAATATAAAAAGCATTTCCCTTAACATTTTCATCTTTACTTGCAATAGTAATTGAAAAAGAAAAACCTCTTTGTTCTACCTTTGTTCCTTCTGGAACTTTTGGAAACCAAGGAACGAATTGAATATTTTTAGGTACATCACCATCATGATAGGTACTGAAAGGTCTACCTCTTTCAATAGCATCAAGAATAGCGGCGACTTCTAAATCATTTAATTTAATAGTTACGTTAGCATTTACATCTTCTCGACTTGCTTTAAAAGAACCAGTTTTAGTAGTTTCGTCCCAACCACTCTGTTTGATGATAGTAGCAAAAACACAGTCATTATTAAATGAATCAGAAAATGAAGTAGCAAAGCCGTTTCCCCTTGAACTCGGATGGTAAAATTGAACACTTGACATATAATAATTATATACATATATAGATACTTCTCAATTAATTTTTATTCAATTAATAGTGTAAATATAAGTGGCAAAAGGTATGAATTTAACTGGAACACCTAACAATATTATAATAAACAACATTTTAAGTGGTTATTATAGTGAAAATGTTATTGTGGGTATTAAACCACATTTATTTGATTTTTCTAGCCCTACCTATTTAATTAATAATTTTCAAGCCCCGTACGATGCTAAATTAAATATATTTACAGGAAACCAAAATTCTTTACAAGCAGTTGGTAGAAAGATACCAAATCCTACTACTCCTAGTTTTGACTCAAATCGTAGTGGAGTTTTATATTATAGTGATAATGCCACAATTTATGGAGTATGTCATGGTTTTAGTGGAGATTCTTTAACATATTATCAAGGTTATAATTTCTATAATGCTCATTATGCACCTGGTTATTTTTCGCCACCATTTGGTGAAAACATATCTATTCTTAAATATGATACTAATGATGATGAAAGCGTATTAGGAGAAGGTGTATGCTCAGACTTAAATATAACAGAATATAATGAAATATATGGTATCAATTCTTTTGTTTCTAGTGAAGCTAATATAACTTCTAATGATTTACAAGCTGGTAATTCAATGCTTTTATCTACTCCAAAAGCGGCTTGTCCAGAAGATGCTGTTTCTGATTTTTTTGATGAATGGGCACTATATCCAATTCAAGGTACTGTCACTGAATTAGGGGCTAATAATCTTTTTAATGGAAATCCAATACCTACATCGTTAGATAATTATGAAATTAGATTATTAAGTCGTTATTCTACATTTGTATCTGGAGGTGGTTCAACTGGAATAACTTATCTAAATTATAATAGTAGCGGACAACCAATAGCTTCTTATTTTCCTTCATCTCAACAGAATAAATTAAATAATACTCTTTGTGAAGCTCAAATTATTGAAACTTCAACAGATTTTGGTATTGGAACTAATGGTCTTCAATTATTACTCGTACCTGACGCTGGAAATTCGGCAGTAGGAAGTCAAGCTAGTTTTATTGGCGTTGCCGATCCTTGGAACATGTGGCAATTTAATTTTGAAGAAAATTCAGATTCTTTTCCATTTTCAGATGGATTTAGTGTGGAAGGGGGTGGGGTACATCAATTATTAGCTAGTGAAGGAACGGCTTTATTTAATTCGACATTAGCTGTAGAAGATAATTATTGGCAAAATAGACAATGTCCATCTACGGTTGATTATCTACCTTGGACATTTGGCGCATCAATTTATGCGTGCCCTTCATATCATTTCGATATACCTTATTATGCAGCAATAAATAAGTTTGGATTTTATGGTATGAGGTTTATGAATAATTGCGCTGGATTAAGTTTAACTTATCCTTATAGTGGAGTTCCAAACGCAATGGAAGTACAACAAAGTTTTACTCCACAACCTATTGGTGTTGGTAAGAATGAACCAGAAGGAATTGACGCTTTTGGTAGTCAAGGAAATTTTACTCAATATGATAATTTGTTATCAATAGCTAAAGCTGAATCATCTTATTCAAATATGTATGCCTTGAATAAGGGATTTTTTATTTGGTCAAATAATCAATATATCAATACAACATCTCAATTTAATCAATTAAATCAAAAATATCCAGGTTTTATTTATTTATATAGTGGTTTAATTAGCCCGTTTCAAAATATTTTTAGCGGTGGAATTACTGGATATTCTAAATTTGAACCAGATTTTATTAATAATAACGCTGGTAATATAATTAGTAGTAGTTGGATAGCTGATACCTTACTTACTAATAATGTATATAATACATTTATTCAAAATTTACCAAATATTTTAAGTGGTCAAGATTATAATCTTTGGAATGAAATTGAAAATGCCTATGCCTATTATGTAACAAATGGTCAAGGAAGTGTTAATGAATCCTTTTATGAAAATCTTATTACTGGTAGAGATGCCAGATTATTGACTAGATATTTTAATAATTTAGTAACCGCAAATCCTATAGATTTATTTCCGTTAAATCAAGTTATATTTTCATATGATAAAGCTCAAGACTATTTAGAAAGTACTGGTTGGAATAGATTAACTACTTCATTTGGTTTAAATTCTCCTATACCGCAAATTAATAGAAGATATTTTGTTGGAGCTTATGGAAATGGTGGTGATATTTCTGGTGTGATCCAAGCTATGAATCAATTATCTCTTGTAAATGGAAGTTATTTCTATCCTGGGTTTTTTAATGATGTTAATATTAATAAAGATATGCCAGCATTAAAATATGAATCTGTTAATTCTGGAATTATATTAGACGAAAAATTAAGATCATTTTCTCCAAGTGGATGGTTGGCGCTAGGATATGGTGGAATTGGACAATTAGATAAGAATTTTTCTTGTTTTACTCCTATTTTTATTCAACAACCATTACAACAAGTTTATTGTAAGATAGGACAAGCTCCTACTTTAAGGTCTTTAGCCGTAGATTATCATACTATTCCAGAAGATAAAATTTCTTATCGTTATACAGAATTAGTTTATTGGTTACAAAAATTAAAAATTGTAGATAATAGTTTTAATAATCTTTATCCATTACAATATAAATGGTATAGAGTGCCAAAAGGAAATTATTCTACTATGGTTCAACAAGGTAATTTCGCTTTAGCTACTCCTAGTTCTTCTACTGGAAATTGGGCATGTTTAGAAGGAGATGGACCAGATTGCACTGTAATCAATCCATTACTATCTTTACCAACTGGAACATTAGGTTCGACAGACAATTATACATTTGTCAAAGGAATTACTTATGGAACTGATGATTCGTATTTTTACTTTTGTATGGTATCTGGAAGATTTGGTATTAGAATGAGTGAAGCAAGCTCGTTAGTTGTCGAAAATTGGGCTAGATTTGATGTATCTTTTAAAAATGCTATTAATGCCAATGCTAGTCTTTCAATATCATTTATGATTAATGATGGATTAGGAAATAATCAACAAATTAATTTTCCAACTTCTAGTAGTTATCCTCCATATAATGGTTATCAACGTGATGAATATGCCGTAGTAGAAAATCAAGCAAGTCAAAAAATTCCACCACCAAATGCTGGTTATGGAGATGTATCAGCTTTAGCTCCAGTTGGACCAATTAAATATATAGGAGCATTAAGAAGTTATACACCCTCAACAGTACGAGATACCAGAGGATTAAGAGAAGATTGGGGCAGATTTATAGATTATGGAACTTTAGTTCCATTTTATAAAATTTTATCTCAAAACGAAGGGGATTGGTTATATGGATATAGTCATTTACCAATTTGTAATAATTATCAAATGAATAATGGACAAGCTGGTATTCAAATTTCTCCAACTTTAAATGGAAATAAAATTTTACATTGGAGTTTAAGTCAAAGAGCAGTAGCGTCTTATCAACAAACTTGGGTTGGCGTACCTTGGGAACAACTTAATACTTTTGGAGCTTTATATCCTCCAATAACCCCATCTGATTATGAAGCTGGACAGGATTATGAATCGTTGGGTATTGGACAATGGCAATGGTATAATAATTTTGGTGCTATTAAAAGATTTGGACATAATTCTACTTATCAAACTAATGATATTGTGTTAGTCGGTAATGGCTCTCCTAGTTCTAATGATCAAGCTGGTTATAATACTCAAATAGCTTTAATTAAACAGAAATGGATTAAATCAACTGATTTAGCTGGATATAATTGTGGTTATACACCATTTGGTTTAGGACGTAATATGATTTTTTATATTGAAGCTTTTGATAGATTCTATATTTATTGTGATCCTCTAAAGAAAAAAAACGTTCAAGACCTTAATTATATGAATCCTGGAATTAGATTAGGTAATTCATCTATTCAATATTTTTGGTTAGGCAAACCTAATAATACATATGTTGAACGTAGAGCAATGTATGGACCCTATGCTTATCAATGGAGAGTGAGAAAACATAATAGAGATCGTAATGGTAATGGCATATCTCAAGGTTTTTATTCTATGGGATGGGAAGCTCCATATTCAGAAATGTATGATGCTCCCGCTATTTATGGACTTTATTCTAAAGTAATGGATTCTCCACAATCTATGGCTAATATAAATAATATTACTCAATTAAGAAATACCGCTGGATATTTAACGGAAATAGGATTAAGAGGAAATTGGTTTGGAACAACTAATGATGAAGGTACTTCTAATACTTATGGAAGTACTTGGCTAGGAGATTGTAGTAATGGTGGAGCTGCTTGTAATTATTATAGTGCTTTTTCTGAATTAGCTGGCCAACCAGATTTTGAAAATTACGCCTGTACTCCATTAATGATTCAAAATAAACAATGTTTTGACCCATGTTTAAGCATAAGATATGCCCAAGGGTTTTTTCCTGGAGGAAAGTCTCAAAATATGTTTAATTTGTATGGTTCTAATAAGAATATTAGATTAGTTCCAACAGCTAATAATGCTGGTAATTCTCCTATTTTATATGATGAACAATCACAGATTGATAAATCTACTTTTTTTAGAAGTCCAGTTAATACACCACATGCTCAACTTATGAGAATATTGGGAAATACTATTGTAGGAATAAGTCCTTGCAAGGACGGAGGAAGTGATCATTGTAATTATATTACTCCCACTGTTCACTTAGGAACGAGTAGTTTTTTACAAGGACAAACAACATCATTTTTAGCATTAGTTAATCTAATGGAGTCAATTGTTGGAAACTATAGCGGATAAACAATATAATAAATAACAATATGATAACGTCTGTTAGTAATTTGTTTGGATTTTCTACCACCGTAGCTAATATAAGAGCTACAGTATTAGGTCAATCACCCATAAGAGAAGGATTATGTAATTCATTTGTACAAGCATTTGATTTTTCTAGTTCTTATGGTGCTACTATTTATCAACAAGTAAAGAATAATTCTAATATTCAAAATACTCCAGGATTTAATATTGGAAGTACTTATGATTCTATAGAACAACAATTTTATAATATATTAAATACTTCTTTTCCAAATGAATCAATACAAAACAAAAAGAATTTAGCATTAGCGGCCAATGCTTTAGTATTTGGATATTATGTTTACAATAATATAAATTTATCTGATTTCGTTAATCTTATGGGACAGTTAATGTATTATGTATCTACTGTTATTAATAATAGTCCTATCTTCGGAGTAAATAATAGTTCAAATGTAATTACTCCATTTACATCTTCAGTTATTCAAACTTTATTAAATAGTAATTATACACAAGTTATAGAAAATATGTCAGGGGCACCTAGAAATTCCCCCATTGAAGTAGTTAATTATAATTGGTACGAAACTCAAAATATTTTTTCTAATCCCAATTTACAATTAATGAAAGATATAGAAAATCAATATTACTATATTTCTGGTCAATTAATATATCAAGGAGATGAGTCTAATTTACCAAATTGTATTGAAATACCTTTAACAATTAATACATTAACAGGTACAATTAATTCAACATATTTTCTTAATCAACCCTGTGTAGATCAAACACAATATATTGGGCCAGTTACAGGAGTATCGTTTTATAGAGAATTTAATGATGGTCCTTTTTCATCTGGTGATTTTACGGCTGATGTTCAACAACAATATATAGAATTTGATCAAAGTGTTTTATCTGGTTATCAATATCAAAGTAATGCTAAAATTTTATATTCATTTTTAACTGGTAGTGACAGTGGTTATCTTCCAGTAGCATTTCCATATGTTTATACTGATGCTAATGGTATTTATAATTTAGATCAGGAATATATTAATATACCAGAGACTTATGAATGTTCTCAGGTATATAGTTCCATGCATATAGGTAGTAATTGGCAGAGAATTAGATGTCAACGAGATATACATGGTAATTGTATTAATTGCGAAGAAACTAATTTAACTGGATTCAAATTCGCGACTTTAGAACTTGACTATCAAAATTGGTATAGAAAATATTCTTATGTTAAAACAAATCCACCGACATCTATTGATAGACTGTTGGCAAGGGCTTTGAATATTTTGCCTTATTCATATATTTCGGAGCCAAATACGGATAATAACTTAATAACAGTAAATTCATCTATTAATCAACCATATTTAGGTTATCCTCAATTAACTGGACAAAATGCCTTACCTACTATAGCATTTTTTCAAACTTTTAGTAGTCCTACCTTTAATGTAGAACCATCTTTAGCTATATATCCAGCTATAGGAACTTCTTATAACGGTACTAATACTGGTTCAGATAGAACTTATGAAATTTCATCTAATTTGATTTTTTCTGGTATTTCATCAATTAATCCGCCAATAGGTTCTACTGGAGTCAAAGTATTACCATTTGGTGTAGTTATTACATCTTCTGGTAATACAGATGATATATCTAAACAATTTTTTGGTATGGGTGATAATTTAGGTAATCAATTTACCATTCTTGAAACATTAAATTATAATGCTGGATATGCTTATACTGGAATCGTATTAAGTGGCAGTGGAATATTAGAAAATATTATTTTATATAACAATAATACAGATACAGCTTATCCAATTTTAGGAAGTCAATATCAATATATTGATTTAATTAGTGGATATTCTAATGGTAATGGCAATCAATATGTTATTACGCAAATGTATGCTCAAGATAATTCTGGAAATTTAATATCATACTATTATCTTGATAATAGAAATTTACCATTAGATTTACAAGTATCAGAAAATGAATTAGTTTCTTTTTGTCCATTGCCTGACGTATTTGAAAATAATCTTCAATATAATAGAATATCTGGTACTCAAATAGTTGAGAATTATTTACCACGTTTTAGTTCTGGGGCATACTCTTTAGAAACAGAAACATTTTTATATCCAAACGCGTCTTTAGCAGATTCATTATATAAAAGTAAAATAAATGGTTTTCCATTAAGAATTAAATTTGTATTAAATATTAGAGAAGAAACTGTTAGAGAATTATATTCAAAATTTTTTATTACATCTAATGGCTCAATATCTGATATACCATATTATGTTAATGTTATTAGACCAAATTCAAATGGGCAAATAGATAACAATATTTTACCTACAATGAGAACAATTTTTGTTCCCGATAATTCTTATTATTCATTTCAATATAATTTTAACAATTTTGGAATGGATACCAATAATGATTCGTTTCAATATACTGCCGATCTTTCTATGGTAGACAATAACTGGAGTCCATATATTAGTAGATATTTTTATCAAAATATAGGAAATCCAACTTTATTTAAGCAATTTAATCAAACAAATTTTTCAGCTACAAATTATTTTACTCCTTCTGGAAGAAATTCAATTATATATAACAATGAAAATAATCCTTTTGATCAAGGGGTAAGATTAACTGGTAATGGAGGTAAACAAAGTGTTTGGTTTACTGGGACTGGTAATAATAATTCATTTAATTTTTATCAAGAAATACCAATGGGTAATGGACTTTTTCATTATTATAAACCTCTTCAAATTACTGGATATTTATTATATACTCCACCATATTTTGATCTTTCTTCTGGACAGGGATATATAAATAACGCTATCCAAGAAGCGTTTTCATTAATGGTTAATGAAAGTACAAATGCTGGACCGATGAACTGTAACGTTTCTAATGATGGAGGTTGCGCAGTAGTTGAGGGAGCATATTATCAAAATATTCATGGAATAACTGGATTTATTCCAGAAGGAGTTGACCCTATATTTTTGCAATATATGGGTGGAAGGAGTGGGGGTTATTTAGTTCAACAAGAAGGTGGTTATCATCCAGAGGGTATCATTGGTGATTTATGGAATAATTTTTCATTTCAAAGATATGGTATGTTGGGTTGTTCTCAATTTTCTCCTTGTTGTCCGATTACAAGATGGGCGCATTATGATAATAGTTTGGTATTAATTAGTTCTAATCCGACTGCTACTAATTTATTTTTAAGAGCATTGTCATATAATCCTTTTATTATGCCAATTTCTGGATTTAATAAATTTATTGGTTCTGAAACTTATGCTTATAATTTAGATAATAATAGTGGGCCTCTTAATTTAAAATTTTCTGGAGATTATGCTACTTTTGATTTAAAAACATATATGCCAATTAGAAATATTTCTGGGGCATATTTTTATGATCCAACTGGTCTTATTATAGGTCCATTTGATAGAGATATGGAATTGGGTGTACTTGGTTCAAATCAAATATATACTAATGCTAATCTTTACTGTAATAATAATCAATTAACTGATCCAAGTGGTTTTGGGGGTTGTGATATTAATGCTCAAATTTATTCTCAAGGAGCATTGAATAGTGGTATAATTCCAAATAAAAATGGTAGAGATGCTAATTTTACAATTTTTGCTGTTATTCCTAAAGGTGGTTATGCTACGTTTAATTTATCTGGTTTAAATAGTGGTCAAATTGGATTTGGTAATGTAACTGGAGTTAGTGGAATTCAACTTAATTATTCTTCAGTATCTTTAAGACCAAGAAAGTTAATTAATTTATCTTTATATGATCCTAATATTCATTATGGAGAAGAGGGATGGATTAATCCAAGATGTTTTATTAACAATGGAATGGAACAAAAATTTTCTTTTAATACAAGTCAATTTGAAGATTTAACATCTCAAATTTTTACATTTACAACTTATAGTCAATCAGGACAACTTTTTCCAATTCCAAATTTAGATTTTACTGGATTAGCAAATGTTGATCAATACGGAAATTTTATTTATCCATCTACAGCCACGGTAGAACAATATTGGAAAAATTATGCCATTAAAAATAATCAAACAATTATAGTATCTGGGTGGAGAGAGGGAAGTAGAATGTCATTTCAATTTTCAGATATTGAAGTGGAATATGATCAAATGCCATATCAAATACATAGTCTTTATAATCCGTCTGGAAATTGTATTGTTACTGGAGAAATGGGGTATGTATGTCAAGCAGAAGCTTCTATTTTTTCTGCTGGAGTAATTATACAAGATAATACTCCTCCTATTCCTGATGGAATAAATACCTATAATCCTTCTTATTTTTCTGATATATTAACTAGATTACCATTTTTAACTGGTATTTCTGGAAATGCTATTATTCCTGTTTTGCCCGCTCCATCTACAATGATTCAGAGGCAAAACGTTCCTATGATTTCTGGCGGTCAAAGTTATAATAAATTATTGAATTATCCACCATATGATTATAATAAATATGATTGGCAAGCATATAGTGATTTAGAAACTTTAAATCCTGGAGAGACTTTAGAGGCACAATTACCAGATGATCCAATTTCATTTGTTAAATCGTCTTTGCAATTTAGCGCATCTCAAGGACAACCATTACCCAATGGAAAAAATAATCCTATTATAGATCAAATTTATGATGTATCAGGGGCGTACCAACTTTACGATAGTATAGCTACCGATGCTCTTATTAACAGTGGTAAATGTATTACACAACTTCGTGGAGTAAAAGTTCGTATTCAACAAAGTCAAGACTTATCTGGACTTTTAGCCCCATTGGGAACATCCTTAACCATGATTAAGAACGGAATTACTTAAGTAATATTTTTTATTCATTTCCAGAATCTTTAAGCTGAGCTAAAGATACATATATCTTATTTTGTTGTATAGATATACTTTTGGCAAATACGGTATTATCTTCTTTTTTTTGTCCCTTTATAATAACAATATCATTAGCTTTAGGAAGAGTACCATTAATCTCTTTACATTCTTGTAAACTGTCATTAAATATCATCACGTTCATAGTACCTGTTTCGTCAGAAATTGAATACTTAGCATATTGACTTCCATTAGGATTTTTTTCGCTCTTATTTTTTGATAATCCAAGTTTTGGATTATCATCAACTATACCAACAAAAATACAATTAGTTTTATCTAATTCTCCACTTAAATCATTTACTGAAATTAAAGAAGGAACATCATTAATAAATATATCAATAAGTTTAGTTTTCGTAGAATATCCTAATAAGGTTTTCTCATACCACCAATTAGCAAAATCTTGACAAATTTTATTTTTTTCATAGATTTCTTTGTATTTTTCCATCTTTTTCTTTATAGTTTCAAAACGCGATTCTTTAATTAAAAATTTACTTTTTTCATCTTTTAATTCTTTAACCATAGCATTAACTAAAATAGGTAACTTATATTCATATTTTTCAGCATATGACATGGCTAATCTTTTTTCTTTTTCAGTTAATACGTTCCATAATTGGGCTTCATAAACTAAAAATACTCTATTTTTACCAAATTGTTCTAATGTGCCCGCTTGAATTAATGCGGAAACTACACCTATAGTTAGTCCAGCTTGTTTAGCTGATTCAAATAATTCAAATTTATTAGCATGTTTTCTTTTAAAATTATTAAGTTTTTCAATAGTTTTTTCACTAATACCTTTAATAGATGATAAACCGAATCTAATATTTTTTCCTTCAATAGTGAAATCCATTTCAGAAAGAGTTAAACTTGGTGGTAATAATTCAATATTAAAATACTGCATTTCTTTATGAATTTTAGATATTTCGCCAATTGGGTCTGGTTCGTGTCTTGTCATCCTCAATAATGAAAGATAAAATTCTTTAGGATGGTTAAATTTTAAAAATACAGAAATAGCACTTAACGCACTATAAGAAAAACTATGGCTATTAGATGTAACCATACCCTCCGCATAAAAGTTGTGGTCTGGATGATTAACTTCTAAATCTATAGTAGGTTTTATACCTAAAGATTTAATTGATTTTATTTTTAAAAGTTGCATATTATAATTTAATAGAATTTTCTACTTGATTTCCAAATACATCCCATCCATTTGTTTGTTGACGTGCGAAAAGCTCCACCCTTGGAATATTACCACAAAGTTCAACAATTCTATTTCTTACTTCATCTGGTTTTTTACTATGTTGTTCTCTTGGGCTTTGAATTAAAGCTCTAACTTTACGATTTTTGACAAGTTTGGTAGCGTTTTTACCTTTAGTAGCCAACAAACATAACTCTACTCCAGATTTAAGAGTATAAGTTCCCATAAAACATACTGGCTGATTTTTCTTGTTTAGCTTTTGCCAAACGAATCCAACGGTTTTGTAATCAAATCCCCATTCTTTGATAACCTCGCAACACCTAGATAAATGGTAATCAGTTGTCTAGATAAATAGGATACAATCATCGTCAGCAATATTCTTAACTGGCAACGCTTTAATATCTTCACTAGACATTACGGGATATGGCACTTTACGCATCAAACCTAGTCCAAAATGATTCTTTTCTGGAATAACAGTCATATCGTTATAATATGACCAAGGTGGGTCTGCATAAATTATATTATATTTTTTACTCATATTAAATTCAATTCCTATAGAATAATATCACATCATTAGTTTACTGTCAAGAGATTTTGTATGTTTGATTTTTACAAATTCTAGCAATAGTTGAGATACTAACATTATAAAATTTAGCTATATTTGTAAAACTATCTCCACTTTTACTTCTTTGTCTAATATCAATAATTTCATTATCTTGAAATTTGGAAGCGTAATGTTCTGAACCATAATAAACTTTTAGGTTCAGTGATGGATGACTTAATCCAGTTTTTACTGCATGTATATTATTTTGTTTAATAGTTACCCATTCTAAATTATCTATTCTATTGTCTGTTTTAATTCCATTTTTATGATTAATACAAGGTAAATTTTGTGGATTTGGTAAAAATGCTTGAGCGACTAATCTATGAATAAAATATTTTTTAATATTTTGTTTGTGTTTTATTTCTACCCTTAAATATCCATCTTTATCTAAATACGGAGTTAAAGTCTTACCCCCGTAAAATCTATTATTACCACATTTTCTAGGTAAACTAATAATAGTTCCTAGATTAGATATTTTGTATAATCCCTCAAAACCTAGAACGCCTCTGAATATTTCCTGTTTTTCATCGGTGACAATTTCTAAATTATTATCTAAAATTTCTTGAATAGATTTCATTTCCACATTATTAGTAAGAAATTTGTGTTTAAGTGAACAAATAATTTCTCTATCATCTGATAAAATAATCTGAAATAACTCTTGTTCTCCGTATATTTTGTCTTTAACTTCTACTTGTATATTACATTGGTTAATAGCATCAAATGAAGTAATATTATCTCCAATATTGATTAAAGACAGTGGTTTATATCCATGTCGAGTAGTAATAATAGTGTCTGGATGCAAACATTTATTAAAAGAATAGTCCGCGCTGGCTATAAGAGCATCCCAATAAAATTTTGCAGATTTTGGTATTCCTAATTTTTGCCCTTGATTATAAATAATATCCTTATATTTATTCATATCATCAATTTTCTTTTTACCGCAAGCACGACGAATTTGTTCGGCATCATCCAGCGTTAATTCAAAAACTTCTTTGGCGATTTGCATCAGTGTCTCTTGATACAAAATAATACCACCAGTTTCAGCCATAATTTTCTTTAATTTATCGCTTTCTATATCAAAATTAGGCACTTCTCCACTATTAGTATAATGTGCATAATCGTCAATAAATGCCATACTTCCAGGGCGAGCTAAGGCCAGAATAGCACTTAGTTCATTAAAATTATGTGGTTTGACTTTTTGAGTAGTTTTGAAACCGAGATCAGCTTCAATTTGGAATAATCCATGAGGATATTTAAGATTTTGTAAATGTTCATACGTTGATTTATCAGCTACATCAATATCTTCGACATTGATTTTTAACATCTTACACACATCATCTACTACAGATACTCCTCTAAGTCCTAAAATATCTACTTTAAGAGAAAATAAAGACACTTGGTTCATGTCATATGAAGAAACCAAGTCTTTATCAGACGATAATTCTACTGGACAAATATCTTCTAGTTTGTCGTAAGAAATCATAATACCAGAAGGATGTACTCCCTTATTTTTAATAAGGTCTTTTAACTTCATGGCTATATCATAAGTTTCTTTATTCGCATTACACCAATCTCTAAATTCACTAACACTCGCATAAGCTTTGTCTAGGTCTTCAATTTGTCCGTGTATTTTTGGAATCATGCTCGTAACATGAGTCATTTCTTCTTCTGGTTTTGCGCCAAAGATTTTGCCGACTTCTTTAATAACTAACTTAGAAGATAAAGTATTAAATGTAAGAATTTTAGCGGTCTTACCTTGGTATTTGTCGTTGATGTATTTTAGAACTTCTTGACGGCGATAGTAATCCACGTCGCAGTCGATGTCGGGGCAGAGTGAACCATCAAGATAATCTACTCCATTAATGGTTGTTTTTCTTGCTCTAATTTTAGATATAAATCTCTCAAAATATAATCCATATTTTATAGGATTGATTTTTGTTATGCCTATAAAAAATACAACTAAACTACCAGCGGCAGACCCTCTCCCAAGTCCAGTTGGTATATTGTTTTTACTACAAAAATTAATAATATCCCAAACCAAGAGAAGATAATCAGTAAATCCTAATTCTTTAATAATTTCCAATTCATATTTTACTCTCTCTGAATATTCTTTATATTCATTTGAATTCTTTTGTAAATTTAATTTCTTAAAACCAATTAAACATAAATGTCTTAAAAAATCAAAATTAGACATGTCTTTTTCAATAGAGAATTGTTTTTTATATTCCTCGGTGACAATAAATTCTGGTAGTCTAACCCCAAGAATAGGTATTTTAATTGACTCAAATTGCTCAATAAATTCAGTTGGTTTCATTTGCTTTTAATAATCTAAAAATTTCTTCAAATTTACCTTTTTTTCTTTTAAGGAAAATCGAAGCGTCATTATAAAGATAATAGTATATCTTTTGTATTTTGTCAATCTTATTCCCTCCAATACTTAAATAACATAATTTTTTATTATCCTGCTCCAAAGATAACTTTAAAAATGAAATTGATGATTCTATATTTTCCCCAAGTATGTTTTGGATAGATTGGTTGAACGGTATGGTGCTAATAAATGAAGTTCTCCATTTTATATAACCATATTTCTTATCTATACTATAATTAATAGAACCATCTCCATCAAAAAATCCCCTAATAAAATGTGGCAATAAATTTTTTGGAACCTGTTCTAAAGTTGGAAATTTTAATGTTAGACTTTTCTTATGCCCACATCCCTGCTTTAATAAATCATTATATAACTGTTTGTTATTGATACAAAATCTCATATAACCTCTATCATTTACGAATGCATGGGCAGAACCTATTGCTTTTTTAAAATCTTTTAAAATATGAAAATCTTTTTTATGTAAAGTTAATTTCATAGAATTATGAGTAATTGACCCATCTGCATAAAGAAATCCAAGAAAATAAGCCTTTGCCTCGTTATCTATTTTAGAAAAAAAACTATAGTCACAATCTTTAACTATGTGAGATTTTGATAAATCTCTAATTGATATATTATTACGTCGAAACATAGTATGAATCCATGCTGAATTCCATCCATATTTTTTCCCTAATTGTTGTAAAGATAGACCTTTATTATAATCTTCTTCTAAAATTTTAAGTTCTTGTTGTGTCATATATTATATTACACTTATTTTGACCGAGACGTATGTTATTTGTTATTTCTTACTTCTACAAAATTACTTGTTGTAAAATCATTCAATATATGATTATTTTTATCGAAAAGAGTCCATCTATTTCCATTAACTTGATAGTGGTCGCATTGATAAGTTATTAATTGTCCCCAATGGTGTTGCCAAACCGTATAATGGTTTTCATTCCCACATCCTAATATAACAAAAGATATAATTAAAAATATACAAATATATAAAATTTTATTTTTCATAGTTCAATCTGAAACTTGAGTTTATCCCATACCGCCTTATTTATCTCAAGGTCGTAAGTTGCATTATGTAATTTGCTTTCGTCTAAATCAATTCCAAATTCTTTAGCTAAAGTTGATAAACTAGTTTTTATTCCTTTGACAACAGCATTACTATAACGATATTGATAATCAATAAAACTTCCTTGTTTTGAATTATAGGGAACTCCCATTTTAATACCTTGGGCAATAGCTTTAGTATCAATGATTTTTGGTAATATCCATTTCCAAGGAACTCCCATAAATTCAGCATAACCTTTTAATAAATATATATCAAATCTTAAAATATTATGCCCCATAATATAATCGCAATTTTTTAGATCATTCCAGAATATAGAAAAGGCTTCTTTGGGTTGAATAGCGATTCTTTTATGTTCTTCTTGATTAAAATGAGTAATTCGCGCAGCTTCAAATCCTATTTTTAAATTAGGTGCAACTTTACTCCAATCAATTCTAATATCTTTTTCACTTGTATTATTACCTTGAAAATTAAGAATACTTACTTGCCAAGGTCTATTAAATCTAAATGAAAGATTCAAATTAAATGTCTCCACGTCGCACAAGCAGAACTTAACTTCTTTGTTATATCTAAGTAAATTACCATTCATAATTATTTAGCTGGAATAATAAGTTTTTTACCTTGGTCTGGATTTTGAGATTGCCCCTTAGATAAAACTGTAGCCGACGCTTTCAATAGATTAGTAATTATTTGTTCTGGGGTACCAGTAAAAACCGCATGACCCAATGGAATTGAGGAACCCTTTTCTCCATTTTGATTAATGGTCCAAAATGATGATTGTATAGCCATCTTGCCAATAGGAGCATTGACTATACTAACGATAAGATTATTATTATCTTTTATATCAAACTGACTAATTGTTATTTCGACTGGATTTTGTTTTGTTACTGGTGTTGTATTATGTATATTTTCCATATTATTTTATTAATTTTTCAAAATTAAAAGTATCACTACATAGATGCGATAATTCAGGACGTTCACATGTAGATTTTTTTGCCGAACCTCTTGCGTGAATACATCGAAAAGTAAGATAAGCGGGAAAATCTTCGGGCTTATTATAATAGACGCTTTGGGTATCAAGAGTTTCAAAATTATTTTTGGCGCAATAATCTTCTACTTTTTCTAATAAAATATCATCAAAAGGTATATCATTAGTTTCCTTAAAAAATATAGGTTTAGTAAATGTAAAATCTGGAATATGTTTATGACTTTCTAAATTATTAAGATGTAAAAAAGAATCATAAAATGGCACAGTTAACATAAGATTTGCTGTCCATAAACGTTTTAAATTTTTGAAATCTATAATTGGATAATAATAAAAACCATCTTGTGCCGCAAATGTCCAAATTTTAATTAAATCTTTATATCCTTTTGTATTCTTGACGAAAATAATATATTTAGCTTGTTTTGCGTCACTATCATCGTTCTTAATTAAGACATCGTCTGTAATTGAGATACGAAGACCGAAAATTAATTTAATATTATTATTTGCGGCATTTTTACTAGCTTCAAGCAAAGAACTTACATTATCTTCGACAAGAGTAAGGGTTTTTTGATTATGTTTTTGTAAAATATAGAAAATAGAGTTTTCATTAGGTTTCTTTTCTTTATTAAAGGGGGTATCTAAATTAAAAATTGATTTTCCAATTGAATAATGCGATTTCCACAAAGCAAGGACTTTATCCATATAAGAATAATACTATAAGTTTTACTTTTTGTCAATCATTAATTCTGGATTTTCAAATATATTACCAATAATTTCACAAGTAGCAAACCCACGAGATACACAATAATCTTCTTCCCAAGTAAAATTTTGTAAAGCTCTTTTATTACCATTTGTGTGTTCTGGATGCGGTTCTATAGTGGCTATACCATCAAAACTAATCATAACCTCTGAAATATGCGGTTCTTTAGTTTCCCATGTATGATGAAGTTTAACTATATCTCCATCATAAATTTCTTTCCCATTCTTATCTTTAAGACCCGTAAACTGCTGGACAATATAGTTGTATTGATTAATTGGCGCGATATATTGCCCACTTAAATGAATAATTTCTCCATTTGTGCCGACTGCCATACCCATATATCCATATCTTTCTGGCCCAAAGAATCGGTTAGAATCTTTCATCCATATTCTAAATTTTATTTCTCTATTTTTCATAATTTTAAAAATCCCAAATAGGAGTTTTTTTAACTTCCTTCTTAACTTCTGGCAACATATCTTGTAGTGGTTGGCGGTAGCGCGGACAACCATCAAAATGTCTTATTTCAATTGTCTCGTCATCTTTAGGTAGTAATTCTTCTTTTGTTAAAGCAGTTTTTGTAACTATACCGTCTTTAATAAGAATAAAATAATCATATGGCCAGCGATACGGACAAGCATACATTTTTGTTCCATCTTTTTTTAATTGATTTGGAAATTTGCCCATTCCGCAGATTAGTTTGCCGCTAAAAGTAGTAGTTCCATACGCTTTGTCAGCCGCCATATTAGACGTAGCATCTTCTTTTGTAAAAGAATTTATCTTTTTTTGAATAAAACCCAAATATTCTTGAAATCCACTTGCAATGTTTTCATTAAAGGGGGTTTCTATAATTGGGTCTTCTGGAAATTGTAAAAAAATAAAACGAACAATTGGTTTTAATTTTGGCCATAGTTTTGTAGCTATTAAAGCATAAGAAAATGCCTGAATATTTGCCGTAATTTCTTCTCCTTCGTATTTTTTCTTTGATGATTTATAGTCGTGGATAAGAATATTTTTGCCTTTCTTATGAATTTTATCAAGAAATCCTTTAAGACGAAAGGGTGGATTTTCATTAACATAATCAAATGCGTGTTCTATTCCAATTAATTTACCTCCATCTACAAAAAAGTCGTGTTTTAAAGCAACTAAAACCATTTTATCTATATGATTAAATGATTCATTTAATTTATTTGGTAATTTTAATTTAACTATTGATTCTTCAATTAATTTTTTAATAACCTCGGAAGACGAAATAGAATTGGAGGCAATTATTTTATCATATTCATCTTTATTCTTTGGCTCTAATAGAAATTCAAGGACATCGTGGACGCAACTACCCTTATTCGCGCCATTATTTGATGACTGCGGCGCTTTTAAAATATAGTTTGAATAATATATATATGAACAATTTTCAAATGTTTTTATGCGCGAAGCTGATAATGGTATATGTTCTATTGATTTATTTTCCATATTGATTTAAATATTGTTTTTTATAACTAATAGCCTCTTTAAGAGTTTTGAATTGTCCTAAATATATTGTTTTTTTGTTTAAAGTAAGTCGGACTCTCCATGATAACCTTTTCTTACAAAAATAAATGTTACGCTCATATTCAGGGACAAACTTATATAAAGAATTTATAGTTTTCTTAAATAAAAATTTATTTTGTATCCATTTATTTCTTTTTATTTCAAAATTAATTAACGCTCTATTTCCAAATAAAAATAAAGCTAATTTGTCATACATAATGGCTGCTTTAATTTCAGAATTAAATGTTTTAGTATATTTTTTTCCCATACAACATATTTCTGAATAGTATCTTTTCTGCCTAGATTTAAACACGCCAATATATTTTTTGTTTGAATTTCTTCTTGTTAATTGTTGGTGTTTGGAAGATTTTCTTTTAGATTTCGGGCTTCTTTCAAAGAATGGTTGATATAATTCTAAATTATATCCATTTGGAGATATACATTTATATTCTTTTATATAAAACGACTCCTTTTCGGCACAATTTAAATTAGTAACATTTTCATCAATAATAATAAAAGAAAAATTTTTATTACCATATTTTTTTATAGCATACTCTATTGGGGTTCGTGGCCCTTTGCGCGCCTTGCTTTTGTGTTCAGTCCATCTTCTTAATGGATTTTTTGCAGAGGTTCTTCCGATATAAATCTTGTTATTAATTTGATTGATTATTTTGTATATTACCATATCTTTAATTACACTTGAATTTACCTTTTTACGCTCCATTTTCATTTAAATTTTTGTAAAAAGTTTTCTAATCCAGCCCTATCATTCTTTAACCATTCGTTAAAGTCTTTATGCTCTGGCGTAGTAATGTCAATTTGATTCTCATCAAAATAATTACATAGCTTCTCTTTAATTTCGAGGGCAGCGTCGTTTCCAACCATACCGTTACCTTGGTCATCGTTTAAGGCAACCGTAATCTTTTGCATATCCATTTTTAATAGAAACTCAATCATTTTTTCGCTTAAATCAACCCCAAATATAACTAACACATTCCTAACGCCACATTCAAAAAGAGCAAGCATATCCCCAATAGATTCAACTAATATAACGCTTTTCTTCTTGACAATATCTTGTTTGTTAATATGTAATGGATATAACCAATGAGATTTCTGCCCAATTAACTTCCATTTAGGAAAATCTGGATTATCTTTGAGAAGTCTTCCAGCAAATCCGACTAATTCATCTTTAGAATTAAAGATAGGGAAAACGTAACGATTAGTCATTGATCCATTAAAAGTGATACCACCCTTAAATTGTTCAAGGACATTTGATGATATTCCTCTCTTTATCCAATAATCATGTTGTTTTATTAATCTTAACAACATATTTTTGTCAAAAGTTGTTTGCATTGTAATAAAAGAAACGTATTTTGTATCTTTTTTTTCTAAATCAATAGAGTTTTCTAATAAAATTTTTTCCGCATCTTCACATGAAGTAAGCTTTAAAGTTCTTTTAACTAAATCTTTTAAGTTTCCACCAGTTCTATCAGCGAAATCATAATATAAGCCTGTTTTTTTTTGAATCGAAACTACACTATTATTATCCGATTCTCTATATAATGGCTTTGTTCTCCATTCGTTTCCCATATCCTTAAGGACATATCCAAGTTTTTCTAAAACTGTTTGTATGTTATTCATTTTATTCTAAAATAGTATCTTCTTCCTTGTCGGCATCAATAATTTTAAATTGGGCGTTTTGTCTAATAATACTATCCTTTAAGCTACCCTTTTCTTCAACTCTAAAATTATCAAAATTTAAATTAATATAATTTTTAACATATTTAGTTTTCTTATCTGGAAATTTTCTTAAAATTAAATCTTGATGGCCAGCAGCATCTCTGCCCTGCCAACGAGAAACAGCTTCAATTAATTTATGAGTTCCGCTACTAGGAGTATCTAAAATAATTTCTTCTGATACTTTTCGACGTAAAATACCAACATAAGAAGCATACCATGTAATACGATCAGAAATACCAATAGAGCTTTCGTCATCAACCAATTCTGATATTTCGCGATTATTGGTAATACCACTTCTATTAGATTGAACGGCGGTTAAAATTGGGCAATCTAGTTCTTCCGCTAATTTTTTAAGCGCATCAACTTTGTCACCCATTAACTGATATTCTTGTTGATTATATGATAATTTATCCATCATTTTAATATAGTCAAAGCAAATTAGGCATTTGCCACCACGCTTTACTTTTTTTAGATACCAACGTCTAGCAATGGCAATAACTTCTTCAATTTTCTTATTACCAATAAAATAATGGTCAACATTATACTCTTGGTCAATAGTTTTAAGTGCTTGTCTAACTTTTTCTGTAAATTCTTTATTTTTTCTCCAATTACCCGTTTCAATATACCATAAACCAACTCCACTCTTCGCAGCAATAGTTCTAAACTGAATTTCTCTAGTTGACATTTCTGTATCTAAGATTAGAACTGGCATTTTATGAATACGACTCATTTCAGATGAAATTTCGCTCAACAAAGTACTTTTGCCCGCCTTGGCGCGTGAAGCAATAATATAAAGGTTCTTGGGGCGTAAACCTCCATAAAGGCGATTAAACTCTGGAAATTGGGTTGAGATACCAACTTCCTCAATAGGGTTATTACCAAGTTCTTCTGCCAAATCAGATAAACCAGAGAAAAGATGCTGCTCTCCTATATCAATTGAGTAGTTATTTAACTTATTCGCATAAATACCATCAATTTCTGTAATTGTTTTAGAAAGGTCTTGAGGAACTGATTTTTTAACGTGATTTTGAATATCTTGACAAACTAAATCAATATCTCTTAAAACTCTAAGTTTGACTAATTCTTGACAAGCTTGAATGGTGGCATCGGAAGTAATTGGGGTAAAAGAAATAGAATCAATATAATCAAAAATATTAATATCATCTTTAAATGATATACCTAAATTTTTAATCTCTTGAGCTAGTAATACTTTATCTATTTTTTTATTTTTTAACGAAAAGGATTTGATACAAGAGAAAATAACATTATGAGGTTCAGCGGTAAAATCATATTCAGATACAAACCTTTCAATATCAGAAAAAACTTGTGGATTTTGAATTAATCCCCCTAACACATGTTTTTCCACCTGAATAGATTTTAATGACATATCTTATGATAAGATATGCTTAATATTTTGTCAAGTTATTATTCTTCTTCATTTGATTCATCAGATTCGTCAGGTGGATTTTGATAGGAATTTAATTGATTTTTAGCGTTTTCTATATTTAGTTGGCGTAAAGCATCAACACAGTTATTTAAATAGTTTTGCATTGCTAATGAATGAACTGTTGTATCAAAACTCATAACATGTTCTGGGGAACCCTCTTTAGAATTAAAATAAAATAGAATAAAACCCCCAACAGTATACTCATTAAGTTGATTTAACACCTCTATAGGCATCCTACCATTATTGGATTCTTGATCCATATATAGTTATTTACACTTATATTATAATGTAATATTGAATTTATTCTTAAAAAAATCACAACATATAGAACTTATTTCATAATCATAAATTTCTACAAGTTGAAAATTATTTTTTTCCAACCAATCTTGTTTTTTGAAGTCGTTTTTAATTGAAGCTATAAAATTAGCTTTTTTACCATTATGAAAGAAATGAAGTTGTTCGTGTTGGGGACCGTGAACTTCAATAGCAATTTTTAATGTAGCATTTAACAGGTCTACCTTTAATAAGGACCCATAAACTGGAAATTCTTCATACATTATCATGTTATGCCAATAAGGTTTCAAAAATTGTTTAACTTGAAATTGAATATTGGAACGAGATTTACCATCCCAATTAATTACATAACTAGAGACGTTTTTATTTACTAACCTTCCATTTACATTATATAATCTCATTACTTTCCTAACACTTCTTTAAATCTATTAAATAAATATTCAGTAATATTTTGATTATCTTCTAAATATTTGCGAAGATTATCAATACCTTGATGTTGAGGTTCAATTGTAATACCAGAAGATTTAGCTTCTTCAATAAGAGTGGGCGAAAAATTAAGCCAAGCTCCAGCTTTCTTAAGAAGACTCCAACCTAATAAAATATCAATAATTTCATATTCAATCCAAATAGAATTACCACCTAAACGACCATGCTTAATAGGATACTTAACCTTAGTAAATTCATTTTCTTTATCACTTTTTTTAATCGTGACAGTCGCCCAATGACCTACGATTTTATTTTTTTCAGGATCATATTTAGCTTTTGGGTCTTCCAATATGTTATCACCATTATAACGAGCTTCAAATTCAAGAATATAATTAGCAAAATGAACTAATGCCCAACCTCCCCCACCAGAAGTCATCTTTGGAGCTTCTTTTGAATATGGATCAATTTTGATATTACTAGATACTTGAGATAGACATATACAAACAACCCCATATTTTTGAAGAGGTAATGACATTTTAGACAAAAATCTTTTCATAAGTCCTGGAGCGCCAGCAACTTTCTCTTCTCCAAACCCTTTTTTTTCATCGGCTTTTAGTCTAAGACCATCTACGCTATCAATAACGACGAGTAACCTTTCCCCTTCCGTATAAGATTGTTTGACTATAGTTTCAAGTGTTTCGCAAATAAATTCCATTAAATTGGATTCAAGAACAAAACATGTTCCATAATTCCATTGTTTAGCATCGAAACAAAATTTAACGCCCGACCTTGCTTTAATATTGTCTGATAATCTACCCTCTGCCTTTACTAAAATAGCTTTACGTTTTTCATTTTTAATATCTAAAAAGTTCTTCATGATTAGAAGAGCTTCGGATGATTTTCCAGCACCACTATATCCAACGAATCTATGAATTCCTTCAGTTAAAACTATCTCTTGATCTAAGTTAAGAGAACCAGTTGATACTTTAACTGGGTGATTTTCAATAAAATTGAAATGATCATCCTTATATTTATTTAGGAGAGCATCGAGAGTTCCTTTGGTAGCTTCCCCATTATCTTGTTCTTTATTTTTTGACATATAAATTTATAAAATCTATTAGAGTTTTTGGCTCTTTTTTTATTATTACATCTTTTCCAATTTTTTCTGTAAAAAGAGCAATTTGTTCTATTTTGGGAGATAAATCAGTTTTTTCTATTTTATATTGTAATAAATAAGAAGATAAATATCTTTTTCCAAGGTCATCCGATAACCAAAGCAGACTACTTATTTTCCTTTGATCTGGCAAAGGAACCCATAATAAAAAATCTATACCATATTCTTGTATTAGACGTTTAGCTAAAGTACATTCTCTACCAAAAAAATACTTATCTTTTACGTCTGATGGAGATATAAATTTTTCAATGATCTTTTGATTATCACTAATTTTTCTCACTCAAATTAGTATAATTTATATTTATGATTTTGTCAAGTAGGAATATTAAGGATATAATTTGAAAACGTCAGGTCTTACTGGAATTTTTCCACTTTCAAGTTCTAGGTCAAATTTACACATAAGTTTAATATGATCTTTAAATGGCATACGATTTGGACGCCATCCAAGTTCCTTTTGAGCCTTTGTTGAATCAGCAATAAGGCGCACAACTTCATTAGGACGTTTTAATGAATCATCAAATTTAACATATTTTTTCCAATCAAGATTAAAATAATTAAATGCCTCATTTACAAATTCCTCTCCCCAATGAGTAACTCCATTTCCTATAACAAAATTATCTGGTTTTTCTCTTTGTAATAGGGTCCACATCATTTCGCAACCAAAATCACTAAAATGTTCATCTCTAGCCCACTCTAAATGTCCTAATTTTAATTCGTGTTCTTTACCCAAAGCAATTTTAGCGGCTGTATTAGTAATTTTTCTTGATACAAAGTCTTTGGAACGATAAGTATTAGAATGATTAAATAAAATACCAAAACAACAATACATACCGCTATCTAATGAATCTCTATAAAAATTTATCCATCTTGCACCCAATGCTTTACCTATAGCATAAGGAGAACGAGGATTCCAAACGAAATCTTCATTAAACATACCACTATCAATTCCTCCTACTAACTCACTTGTAGCGGCAAAATAAGTTCTAGTTTTTGGACTATAATTTTTTAAACATTCTAAAAAGTAATAAACACTTTGACCATTAACAATAATTGGAAGTTCTTTATTCTTAAATGATTCTCCGACGTGACTATTAGCGGCTAATAAATATAATTCATCAATTCTACTATGTCTTTTAATAACCGATTTAATACATTCATTCACGCTATTTTGACAAGAAATATCGCATACTTCTAAATATAATTCAGAAAAGGGGTATTTAATTAAATCATCTTGAAATAATTCTTTAATTTTTTGTTCATCCCAAAAAGAATTTCTTCTATATGTTAAAATAACTTTATAGTTTTTGCTCAATAGAAAGTGAGATAAAGTCTTCGCGTCCATGCCATTGGCTCCAGTAATTAAAGCGATATTATTCATTTTATTATAAATTATTTTCTATGTTATTAATTATACATAATTATAACAAAAATCACTACATATTCCAGTACATTCACTTATATTAGTATTATATAGCTCTGGTAAAACTGCAATACTATCTTTAATAACTTTGTTAGATGGAAAACTCCAAATATAACTTTTACTTGTTAAAGTTACTTTGTCATTTTCGTGCCAAAAACAGTGTATTTTATTATTTTTTATCATTTTTTGAAGTGCTTGTATATTTTTAGCATGACACCACAATTTATTATGTTCTAAAAATTTTTCTTCTATTGAATAATTAGGAAAATCATGTCCCAAGTAATATTTGTTATTTATATACCATATGTCAATTTCACATTCTAATCCTAAATATAATACTTTTAAAATCTGTAATGGAAAATTTTCCATTTTAGGATTTGGTCCATATAAATTACCTCTATGGCTTATTAGTATCATATTTTAATAAAAACTGTATCGCTATTATCTTGACTATATTTTTGATAATT
>QGNH01000515.1_pt1 | contig 62603 bp, 85 predicted proteins | sample 1735481 | NCBI WGS metagenome assembly QGNH01 (sample SAMN09239004, study PRJNA386568) | Viral metagenome, whole genome shotgun sequencing project.
ATGTCCTGCCGCAGATACCAGCCATCGGCCTGCAGCGCGAATGCAACACGCCATGGAATACCGATCAGGTCTTTGGCTTTGAGGTTCCAGTTAGACGGCTTGTGGGTATCAACCACCATGCCGCGCGTTTTATTATTCTTTGGATCGTTTGCGCCTGTGGCGGTCTGGCCTTTGCCGCTGCCGGCATAGCTGTCACCAAGATTTAACCATAACGTTCCGTCGTCACGAAGCACTCGCTTGACCTCAGCGAATACCGCGACCAATTCAGACACATAAGCGTCCGGCGTTGCCTCAAGGCCGATTTGGCCGACGTGGCCATAATCACGAAGGCCGAAATAAGGCGGACTAGTCACGCAACAATGCACCGACTGATCAGGCAAGCCCTTGAGAACGGCGCGGCAATCGCCATTAAGAATTTGCACGCTCATGTGTTGAACTTCCCCACTTGATTGCCATGGGTCGTCCAGTTTGGTCGGTCGGTTCGTGAGAACATTTCCAGATATGGGCCGGGATAGAGTTTCACGCATCGGTCATAGAACTGGTCTGGCTTGCGGCTGTGTTCGCGCCGGGCGGCCAGAATCACCTCCTGCACGTTCTTATTGAGGCGTGGCGGCCGTCCGCGCTTGCCTAGAAGGCAAACCTCCGACGACTTGCGGGTGGTGTGGCCCAGCGAAACAAACACGTCTCTATCCATGAACATTTGATCGGCCTGTCCGCGCTTGAGTTTTAGCCATGTGAAGCCAATCGACACGAAGCGGAATTTCCACGCTTCCATGATAGCGAGGCTTTGTTTCAGGAACGGCGGCGAGGTCCAGAGCATGAGGGCGCAATTGTCGGCCGCCAATTCATAGACAGGCATGGCCTTTATGTCGGCCAGCGCCATGGTGGGATAGTGGTTCTCGATGGAGCGATTGCTCTTGCCAGCTTTAAACCTCATCGGGCAATCTGCGGCAATTACCCCAAAGTGGTTGCGCGGCAGGTCGGCAAACTCAGTCATTTTTCTTCAACCGATTGGCGTTGTTTCGCTTCGCCCGAAGAGACGTGACCTCAATAAAGATTATGTCCCATTCGTGATCTGAAAGGGGCGCTGAGAACTGGGCGTTGCCAGCTTCATCAAAAATCACCAAATGAACAAGATCGCACTCAGGGCACACCAAAATGTCGATTGAGCCGCTATTGGCGATAGTCTTTATCTTGCTCACGCATAGCCCTTTCAATGATTTCGGACAGGTAAAAAGAGTCCGATTTGTTTGCCAGCCTTGCCAGCCTTGTAACCTTTTGAGAAACTGGAATATCAAGTCGAACGGAATGCACAACGCGCGCAAATTTTGGGCTTCGATGGGGCAACTGTTGAACTTTAAGCATTACTTTAACTCCCTAACTCGATTGTCGATTGCCACCTCGGCCCGATTGAAAAGAGGTGTTTGGAAATGCCTGAAACTCTCGTCTATCGTGCAAATCCCGAAAGTTAGAATTCCAAGAGCATCTGCAATGTCATTACTCTCAATTATCCAGCCGCGCTTGTGGCATTGTGACACAGCGGCCTCTTTGAGAATTTTACGCCAGTCCTGCGGTAGGATGCCGCCCGGCTTAGGCATGGCGCCGAGAAACAATCGCCGCCAATCTATCGGGCTAACCGCCTGAAACTCGATGTGCTGTCCACGCTCTCCAAGCTTATAGGCAACGATTGCCGCCTGCTGTATAAGGCCGATAGAGGCAACCAATTGGGTGAGGGTTTCCTCGTGTTTGCGGGGCCCATCACCTGGCTCATTCTTGAATGTGAATCTAGTGTCCTCGACAAATAAATGTGTGACTTTTAAGTCAACACACATATGACCAAGCCACTCGAAAAAATTCCAGAGGTATTTGCCTTCATCGTTTTCCCATGGCGGATAGGTTTTAAGACCCCACGATGGCGTGGAGTCCCCATGTTTGTAATGAGCAAAACCAGTCGAGGTCATCGACTGGTCTAGTGCTAAAACGCTGTAGGTCAATTGACGGTCGCCTCGGCTTCCTTGACCTTTTCAGCGGCCTTGGCGGCCCGCTTGTCGGTCTTGTCTTTTTCGGCTTTGGCGTTGGCCTTGAACTGCTCAAGCTGGGCTTCTTGCAATTCGGTGCGCCGGGCGTGGCCAGCCTCCCAGCCGCGTTGCCGTTCCTGCCCAGCATCCACCGTTAGGTCGTAACGCTCGCCTTTGCATGGCAGGCCAAGAAGCGCGTCCTCGCGGCCCTCGTCATACCATTTTGTATCTTCGCCCACATCGGCAGAGGCAAACAAATCGCCCTGCTTGATTTCAGGGGCGATGCCCATCCAAAACGCATATTGGGCTTTGCGCATGATGGTTGCCTGTACCGTCTCTGGCTCTTGCTCGCGCATGGCCATTGCCTCGTCGAGGTCGCCCAGATTGTAGCCTGAGTCCAGCGCTGCGCGTCTGGCCGCCTTGAGGCCTTTCTTGACGGCTTCGACCTTGGCCTTGGCCGCCGTAATCATGCCAACGTGATAGAGAAATTCGTCAGCATTTTGGCCCTATGGATCGTTGTGATCTGGGCCGGGTTGTGTCTGGTCTTTGTGAATAGTTTGCTTTTTTAGACGTGCGGATTTCACCACGGAATTCTCCTGTGATTTGGGTTGAACATGGAAATCAATACACTCTGCGACAAATTACCACAACGATTAAATCTGTTCGTTGTGCTAGGTGGGACACAATGCCGCATAACCCCACAGGAGAAAAAATCATGGAATTTGTTGGAGATGGAATTTATTTTGGCTTGGACGAAACTACCTATCACGCAACGCCCTATTTGGGTTCCAGCAATATGAAAGAGCTTTACGCCTCACCCTCAGATTATTGGTGGGACAGTCACATGAACCCCATGCGTGAGATCAAAACCTCATCACCTGCGCAAGCCTATGGCCGCGCCCTGCATCACCGCATTTTATACGGTGAACAGGCGTTTATCAAAGATTATGTGAAGGTCGAAGGTGAGCTTGGAGATAGTGTTTCCGCCGAGGGTTTAAAGACTTGGATTAAGGAACAGGGCGGCAATCCACACAAACTCAAGGCCGATAATGAAGCCATGGTGGCCAGCGAATACAAGGTCAATCTCCTATCAGAAACCACCCACAATGCAATCTCGATCGCTAGCCAGATGATCTTGAAAAACCCTAATTTGACACAAGCCTTTGTCGGCGGCTGGCCAGAAGTTTCGGTGTTCTGGCATCAAGACGGTGTGCCCTGCAAGGCTCGGTTTGACTATCTGAAAAGGCGGGTCATTGTTGATCTCAAGAGCTTTCGCGGCAAAGACCGCATCAAAACCCTTGATCAAACTGTCCTGCAAGACCTGTTTGCCTACAGATATGACATCCAAACTGCCCATTATCTGAATGGACATGAGGCTGCGGCGGAATTGGTCGCGGCTGGCAAGATCTTTGCTGACACTCTACGGCCAGATGACGCATGGCTGAAAGCGGCATTTGCCGAAAAGGCGCAATGGGTTTTTTGTTTTTTCAAGGCGGATGGAATGCCCGTTGCCAAATCCTATCAAATCTCAAACGGCTCACCTGCGCATGAAAGCGGCAGGGTGGCTTGCAAGATAGCACTGGCAAATTATTCTGATTGCATGGCCAAGTTCGGCACCGATGCTTGGGTGAACTTGGATGAGCCTTTCGTGATTGCAGAAGAAGATATGCCAAAATGGCTGTAGGCCCCAACGTCTTTAATTGCCCGCGATGCAAAGAGCAGGTTTTTCTACACACCTATGCCGACCTCGCAAACGATTGCCAAGTGATTAAGGCGGACTGCAAATGTCAGAACTTTGAAAAGACATTTCCAATGAATCGGTGGCTAGGACTCTTTGGACATGCGCAACAGTTCTGGGCTGAGTTTGTGAAGAAACTGCCCAAAGACCTGTGACACTCCACCGCATGGAAAGCAATGCTGGCTTGTGAAATATAGAGATTGGGAAGTATGCGGCAAGATCGCAGCCATCCCGATACAACGGAGAGGAAAACTCTCAGGGTGAACGATAGTGCCTTTGCTTCATGCCGAGAAAACATCAGGTGGGATCGCTACCCAATTGAGTGTTAGAAAAAAAGGGAAGCAAGCCGTGTAAATCGGCAACGTTGTGTTTATTATTTTTCGATAACTTTAAGAGGAACCAATGAGAATTATCCAACTACAAGCCGAGAATTTCAAACGCCTCAAGGCCGTGGACATAAAGCCCAATGGCGACGTGGTGAATATCTCTGGCCGCAATGGCCAAGGCAAATCATCTATCATTGATGCAATGTGGGCAGCTCTGGGCGGCGTGGAAAACATGCCAGCGGAGCCGGTGCGCAAGGGCTCCGAGAAGGCAATCATTCGCCTTGATCTGGGCGATTATATCGTCACGCGCAAGATGACGCAAAAAGACGGTGAGCCGTTCACCACGACTCTTGTGGTTGAAACGCCAGACGGCATGAAGGCCTCAAAGCCGCAAGCCCTGCTCAATGGATTGCTGGGCAAGTTCTCGCTGGATCCCATGGCCTTCATTCGCATGTCGCCAAAAGAGCAATTTGATGCTCTCAAGTTCTTGGTGCCGGGGCTCGACCTCGACGACATTAAGAAAAAAGACGTTCACGACTACGAATTGCGCACTGTTGAAAACCGCAAGGCCAAGGAAGCCCGCGCGGCGGCTGGCGCCATTGATGCCAAAGACAAGCCAGCGGTGCGGGTTGATACAGCGCAGATCACGGCTGATATTGGGCGCGCCTCGGAACACAATCAGGCCATTGCCGAGCGCAAAACCCGCCGTGAACAAGCTGCGTCTCAAGTCGTCTCAGCGGATAAGGCCATCGCAAATCTGCGTGGCCAGATAAATACTTGGACGGATCTGATTTTAGACGCCGAAACTCAGATTGAAAGCCATCAAAAGATAGCAAATGAAACACAGGCCAAGCTTTTAGCCGCTCCAACCCTTCCAGAACCTCTGGACACTGCCAAGCTGGCGCAAGCCCTTGCAGACGCAAATGCGGCCAATGCCGAGGCCGAAAAACAGGAACGCCGTGACGAATTGCTCCAGACTGCCACCCGCCATGAAAAGGCCGCCGAAGCCCTTACCGAGGCCATCGAGGCCCGCGAGGAACACAAACGCACAGCCATTGCTGCCGCCAAGTTCCCCGTCGAAGGCTTGAGCCTTGGTGAAGAATCAGTCCTGATTGACGGTGTGCCGTTTGGGCAGGCGGCCACCTCGCAAAAGATCAAAACCTCTGTATCGCTGGCTATGGCCATGAACCCCGATATCAGGGTGATCCGCATTGAGGAAGGTTCGTTGCTGGACAGTGACGCTCTCAAGGTCATTGCTGATATGGCCAAGGGCAGTGATTTTCAGGTTTGGGTTGAAAGTGTTTCGGATGGCACCGGCAGCGGAATAATAATTGAGGACGGGCAAATTAAAGGAGAATAAATGATGTCAGATATTGAAGGCAAGACGGTGCCCGCATTGAGGCGTGGCGAAAAGGTGGGGATGGACCTCAACCTATACGGCGGGCGCGTGATGCCTGAAACATTCGGCCAAGTGGTCGAATTTGCGCAGATGATGTGCAAGGGCGGCGTGGCCGTGCCGAAGCATTTACGCGACCAGCCTGGCGCTTGCTTGCGGGTTATCCAGCAATCCATGGCATGGGAAATGGACCCGTGGGGCGTTGCGTCAAAAAGCTATGCGGTCAATGAACAGCTTGCCTTTGAGGCCCAGCTTATCATTGCCGTGATTAAGAAATGGGCTCCAGTCAAAGAAAAGGTCTGGAAGCCAGTCTATGAAGGCGAGGGTGCCGACCTCAAATGCACCATCACGGTTCATCATGCCGAGAGCGGCGAGGAAATAACTTACACATCGCCCATCATTGGCAAGAGCCTTGGCACCGAAGTTAAAGACCCCGGCCCGAACTATGTGGGCATTTGGCCAAAGAACTCTCCACTTTGGAGATCGGAGCCGAGCCAACAACTTTATTACTATTCCATGCGCGCCATGGCACGGCGTTATTTCCCTGAAATCCTGCTCGGTGTCTATGACCGTGACGAAGTGCTGGCCATGCGCGACGTGACGCCAAAGGCGGAAGTCCAGAATTTCTTGAACGATGCCGAGGAAGTTGAGCATGTGGAAGGTGAGGTGATGGAGCCGAATCATGGCCAGAACCCAGCCGCGACAATTGCCGCAGTCAGGGCAACCTTTGTTAATAAGGAAGACCCGAATGAAAACCAAAAAGTGGCAGATGATGTTGCTAAATTTGGGATTGGTATAGCAACCATCAATGACGATGGTAAAAAGGTTCACGTCCCTATGAGTGAAATTTTCCCCGATCCGCCCGTTGCGCCTGAAATCATCAAGGCTAACCTGCTTAAATATATCGCCTATGAATCCGATGCGGTGAAGTTGCAAGAATGGCAAAATGAACACACCGCCGAAATCAACGACCTGCCATTTGCCTTCGCCGCCGAGGTTCGTGATGCGCTCACCAAGCGCCATGCGGACTTGGATCAGTTGTGATATGCAAGAATTTTCCCAGAGAGAGAGTTTGAAATCCAAAATCGATGGTTCTCTCTCCAACACAGGAGGCGGCCATGAAGATGAAGTAGCACCAGATTTCAGAGAAATGTGAAGGTGAGGCAGACCCTCGATTAGCCTCACCTTTTTTTAAGATGTATTTTCAAAGGAGATTTCGCAATGAATAAACATATGGCTCGCGCTAAACGGTGGCTGGCAAAGAACGGCGGAAAGCTTCCGCACCACTTAGCCGAACGGGCCCGCGTGGTTCCTGCAAGACTGGCGCGCGTGTTGTATAACACCCACGCTTCAAAATATCTGCCCCACCAAGGCAAGCGTGAATGTGCGCGCAGGGTTAAGCAAATGGCGAAAAAGTCACTGATACATGGCTAAGCGGCATAACTTCACCAAGACCCAAATGCGGGAAATGCGCGAGCGGTCGAAAGACGTGTGCGAGGCCGGCATGGGCGGCACTGAAGCCTTTTATGGTATGAAGCCTGGCGAAACATGCCAAGCCAAAGCCGAAGAATTCGATCATGTTATAGCCACGGCAATTTCCCGCACCAAGATCAAGGATATTGATGAAGGCCGCCATGTGTGCCGTCCCCATCACAAGCATAAAACCCCGAACGATGTTCGGAAGCATAACAAGGCCAAGCGTCTCGATGAGAGCGGTGCTGGTATCAAGAAAGAGAAAAAGCCATTCCCGCAACGCCCCAAGCCCCAGCCGATTGCCCACACTGGCACATCAAAAAGTGAGGCCGCGCATTTGGCAAAGATGGCTGCACTTGGTAAGCGCGTGCCGCCTAGGAGGTTTAAATGAACATAGGCCAAGTCGGAATTCTAAATGTCGGGACGGGCGACACCAAGCTATCGTTCGACAAATCAAATCCAGCCGAGCGCATCAGGGCGGCAAGAATTGTCGCTGACATGATCCGCCGAGGCTACGCTCTGATGGTAGAAGTTGAGCGCGATGGTGTGAAAGCATTCCAGCGTGTCGAAAAGTTTGACGAGGAAAAATGCGAATACATAATCGCAGACTTTGATCCGATCACCGCACAACAGGCAGATGAAACGGAAGTGGAAAATGAGCAGTCACAAATCGAAGATGAGCCAGCGCCGCGCCCAGCAACGCGCCTTAAAAAGACATCAAAGAAAAACCTCGCGGCAGAATCAACCAGAGCAGTTGCCGTGCCAAGACGAGCGGGCGGCTGACTTTGCGCTTCTGAACGCGCTCGATAGTCATTCGGATCTTCGCAATGGAATCAGGAAAATCGCCGAACTGCGAGGCGATTGGGCTGGCATTCCGATGCCGTTGGAAGGGCAACGGTTGATCATTGAGCCTAAGTTTCCGAATGGCAAAGGATTGAGCGAGATCGGATCGCCAGAAGAAGTCGTTCAGGACAATGGCGAAATCATGCGCAATAGTTTCTGGTCAACCCAGCAACGCCGTGAAATCTTAGTGTGGCAAAACGCCGATGGATCCATCGAATGGGGAGCCGTGGGCTGTGGCCATCACTTTGATTACGACCTGCATACCCTAATGTGCAGTCAGGCTTGGGGCATTGAGCAAGAAAGTAACGCCGTCAAAACACTGGCGGCATTGGTCAACCACCATCAATTCCGGCAATACATGCTGACGGGAATGTTCATTGAAACATCGAAGCGCAGCGGCGTGAGTTATATGTTCCGGCGCTTGAAACCAACGGTCGCCATAAAAGAAGTGAATGGAGCGATGAAGATACTTTGCGCACTTTGCCTTCACCCGATTGCATATTATGCTGGTTCATGGGCTGGCGCTATGTGCCCGACTGATGATGTTTTGGCTCATCTAATGCTCATGCGTGGGGATGAGCCGTCATTCTGGAAGCAATCAAATCAACATCCGGCATGGAAGCCGGAAGCGGGGCTGTGACAGTCCGCCACATATCGCCCGGAATAATTTTCGGAATATAAAACGTCAACTTTTTAGCAATCCATAAAAGGAAAATATCAATGAACAAACCAATTCTATGCCTTGATTTCGATGGCGTGATCCATAGCTACGCAAGCGGCTGGAAGGGCGCGGACGTGATCCCTGATCCGCCAGTATCTGGAGCCTTGCAGTTCATCGTGGCTGCTATGGAGCACTTTACTGTCGCTATTTTCTCGTCACGGTCCTGTCAGCCTGGCGGTCTTGGGGCGATGCAACAGTGGCTTGGCTACTGGTCGGTGGATGAAGTTCACGGAATGCCACATGATTTTGACCACGGCGCTTGGGGTTCAATCAAATGGCCCACCGAGAAGCCAGCGGCCTTCATCACGATTGATGACCGTGCATTGACCTTTGATGGAACGTGGCCATCCATTGATTCACTCAAAGATTTTAAGCCTTGGAACAAACGCGAAATTGGGGCCACTGGAAAGTTCCCCATGGGCAAGTTGGACGATTCAGATCAGGGCGAACTTAAAATGGCGGTTTATTACGATAAGCTTGACGGAATTGTGCGCGTTCAATTTGGTAAGCCAGTTGCTTGGTTAGGTTTGCCACCGCCCGAAGCTATGGCGCTTGCAAAATTGCTTATTCGCCACGCTGAAATGACTCCGGCCTAGCGGCAATCCGCCACATAGCAACGTGCATAATTCCCAGCGTAAAACCGGAAAACTTTTGAAAGGATAAACTATGTTAGAACACGCAAATAAATTAAAGACTGCATTGGACCAACTTCCAGAATTGGTGAATGGCATGAGCAGCCTTGCAAACGATGTAGCTGATGGAACCACGGCCACACTTACCGATATGAACGATATGATCACGTTGGCCAAGGTTGCAAAGCAAGACCTGATTGATCATCAAAAAGCTTTGATGACATCTGTCATTGATGAACACGAATATGTCGTGAAACAGTTTGATGAATTTATCAAACGCGCCCAAGTGATCGTTAATCGCCTCAACACCAAAGCAACCACTTAACCAGATTGGGGCGACGGTTCCTCCTACCCCCAATAGTCGGGGGGCGCGTCATCATCCTAGGATGAGAGTAGCGTCTCCCGATTCCCAACCCCAACTTCAACCGAAAGGAAATACCCATGTTAAAACTATTACCAATCCTGCTCAGCGCAACGCTGGTGGCCTTCTCGGCTTCCGCCAAGGCGGATGACGCGACCCCGGCTCCAAGCGCTCCAGTGGCTCCCCCAGCCCCATCAGCGCAAACCATGCCAGTCAACATTCCAAAGACCAAAGGTGCCTATATGATTGTGGCCATCAGCCCGCCTCAGTTCATTCCATATTCCAGCGCTCAGGCTTGTGAAGAAGAACGCGACCGCATCAAGGCGCAGGTGACAACGATTTGCATTTGGGTGAGGTGAGTTTCCGTCCGGGAAGCCTGCGACTATCGAGTGGACGTTAAACGAAAAGCAGGAAGGCTCTGGACCGTAGCCTTGAAGTTCACACGGTCATTTTATGAGAGGGCTGCGCGGATAGACGCGCTCGGAATGATGGGAAAGTAGCGGCAGAGGTTGAAAACCCTCACAAGCTTATTTTGCTGGTTAATCTTAAAGGCAGTTGAACCCTTTAGTGGGTGGCAGAAGTCCAATAAGCGACAGTCCAGAACGCGAAGTGCCCGTACTTAAAAGCTACAGCCAGTAACCAATCTGGCCCCTCTCACCTAAATTTATAGTCGTTTAGCCTTTGGACTAAGTTTAGTCCACCGACTAAGTTTAAAAGCAAAAAAGCCCTGCATCCAGTTAAGGAGCAGGGCTCACGGTAGGCGGATTAGTTAATGGTGCTTTGCCAATCCAACTGCATTTCTCTGGCCCTTGTGGCGCTGATTTGCATGAGTTTGAGGCTGAAATTGAAAGTCAATTGGAAGTCCAGTTTGATCTTTTAGCCATTGCGAAATGCTGACGGTGAGAAGTAGCCACTTCGCGTCAAACTCCCAAATCCCATCAACGCGAGTGTTTGGAAATTCTTTGTCGAAATCCTCATCATCCATGATCATGCGAATATCAACGTCACGCCAATCGGGTCGTTCGAGGCACGAGCCCACAACGTATGATCCATAACCACCGAATGCACTGTTGACATGCTGCATGGCCAATTCCAATGCAAAACAAGCAGGCGCTCCGATGTGAATAAACTTAGTGCGCTTTTCGGGGAGATCGTCCACCATCAGCTAACTACGCCATTCGTAATAAAACCATGCCAATGGCCAGCTTTGGAAGCATCAAGACTTGGCGTGAATGACAGATTTTCAAATGTAGCTTCTCCAATGGGCGGTGTTGCAGTCCACGCAATTCCTTTTGTGCAGCCCACCATTTCTATTTGTGGAACGTCCATGCCAACTGCATCGCGCCACAAAACGAACTGAGAAAGGCCATTCCATTTTGATACGTCTTCATCGATACATCCGTCGCCAAAAAGGGGCATCGGCTCGGTAAAACAAGTCAACCATACCTTTTGGCAATGAGGGCACTTGAATGTTATCCCTCGGCGCATTCCTTCAAACGTAAGCCATCGCGGATCAAGGTCGGTAAGTTTTATGGGCAAGAAGCTCCTTCCGCCGCGTTGTTCACTGCCATCCAGCGGTTAGTTGTGTGGATGGATTGCAAAGTCTCAGGTGTGATGACATCGCCCTTGCGATTGTAAGTGACGCTCGGCCCCTGCTGCCAGTTAGAGCAGTCGAGGGGTTTATTTCCCTTGCTTGTCGTTGGGATCAGCCGTTGTGTCGTACACCCTACCAGCAGCAGCGCCAGCAGCGGCAGCGTCTTGCATACGTTTAATCTCAGCATTTGTTGCCTCCACGTCCCTTGCATCTGCGCCTGCTTGGCGTTCATCGGCTATGGCTTTATCCGCCTTGGCGGCTGTGTAGGCTTTAAGTGCCCACACAACCAACCCCAAGACTGTTCCCAGCCCACCGACCGCTGCAACCCACGTCGCGATCAGCGAGAACATTTAACTAGCCGTTGGGGTAGCTGAAGCGGCAATCGCAGCGGTGGCATTTGCAGCGGTGGTTACGCCAGAAGCAGCAGTCTTTAAGCCGCCCCTAATTTGGTCAAGCAAGGCTCTATCGCTTGGCAGGAATTGTTCGGCCACGGGGATCAACTCATCAGCCACAGTGTTTTCAATTGTGGCGGCAGTGGCTGGGGGAATGAAAGCTTGGATCAGCAGCCCAACGCCAAGGGCAGCGGCGGCCACGATGCCGACTGTGCTATATTCGGTGGCAATTTTTGGCAGCAATGCACCAAGGCCAGCGGCCATGGCGAGGATAGAACCGATATTTAGAGTTGAAGTGCTGGGAAGAACGCTCATTTGGGAAGCTCCTAAAAGTGAGGTTTGCCTGTTTCCGACAGGCGCGGCTTGTTTAGACGCGATTACAGATGGTTTTGCCGTTGCTGGCATGGATTGTGCCATTATAGGCGGAATTTTCGCTGTGGCAACGGCGCGGGGTGCAGGCGGGGCGGTTCCGACAGGTGGGCTTGGTGCAAGATCAACCTTGCCCTCGAACACGCTGCGCTCATAGGCCCGTCGCACGGTCAATTCGGGTGAAACAACCAAAGGGCCATCCGGTGTTTCGCGCCATTTGTTCCACAGATCAAAGCCAGCCGCAGCGCCAGCAATGTCGCCAGCGTTTAAATCTTTGAGAATAGTGCTGCCAGCCAGTGCGCCCGTTCCAGTGTTCCAAGCGAATATGCCAAGGGCATCGAGTTGATATTGTTTGAGCGGGACTGTAACCAAAGTCTGAATCGTGCCGGCCTCCGCAGACGTGGATTCATCAAAGAACTTGTTCGCGGCTTCCAGCGTCATCGTGGTGGTGGCATCGACATGCAGGCCGCGATAGCCATCACGGAAGCCCCAGCCAACATGCCAGATGCCTTTGAGATTGTAAGCCTGCTCACGGAAGGCCTCCATGCTTTTTAATTTGGCTTTCATGCCATCTGAAAAGGCCAAAATGGCGCGATGTGGCAGGTCTAGGGTCTTTTGGAATGGGGTGAGGGTATTAAGCGCGGTCAGCCACGAAGCCTTGGTTCCGAAGTTCACACCAGGGCAATGCTTGTGACTTGTGTGAGGATCCTCGTGGTGATGCTTATATGTTGCATCGCTGGCCAGCAAGCCTAGCATCTTGAAAAGTGCTTTCTTGACTCCGAGGGATGTGGCGCGGAAATCATCAGCCATCAGTTCTTTATCAAAATCAGCAGAATGTTCAATGCCCCAAGAGACTTCATTCCATGACGGAGAGTGAGTGCCGTGCATCCATAGCGGCCAGGCGGCCACGATCAGGCAATTGGGGCCAATGACGAGATGCGGGCCCGAATGCCAATCGTTAGGCGGCGATGCCCATGTGACGCTCATGTTCTTGACAAGCTGCAGCGATTGATCCGCCGTTGAGTCTTTCGTCCAGTGTGGGTTTGTGCCGGTGTTATGATCGACAATCATGGAAGGCCGCCATGCCTTCATCATTGGCGCCACTTCATCGACTAGATATTTCTGAAATTCGGTGAGCGTGAAAACTCGGTTCACCATCCCTGCAAGTTCTGGCATTTCAGTTTCCTTTTCTTAAACGAGTGTCTATGGCGTAACAATCGTGGTCGTATCAGTCAACCACATGGGTTCGCCCCAACATTGGTGGTGTGCCACTATCTTGATTGGTCGCCCGATAAGTCGCGCTGGAGCAAACAATTTCCACATCGTGTGATATAACCCAACCTCGTTAGGTATAGTGGAAGCGCCTGAGCGTGGAGTGAAATACCAGTATTTATCGGCGTCTTGAATGTAAAATTCGAGAGAAACACGCTGACACTCCCGTGCCTTGTTAAGATCAACTGATATGTCGATATTGCCGTCTCTCGCAACCGTCTCGGAAATGATTTTATAACTGGTAATAACTGGAAATAGATGGCCTTCAAGTGCCCCAGGCTGAGAACCAAAAATCGCAACGATGGTGAGAGGCATCGCCAACGATATCGTCTTTATTGCGTTGGAAATAATCATTCTGGTTTTCCTCGCTTGAAACTAATGATGTCTTGGATTGCGCCAAATATGGTCACACCAAACGTGCCAGTCAAAAATGGAGTGGCATGGCCAGCGGTTTCTTTAGAAGGTAAAATATCGCTGAGAAAAGGGATATTAGCGCCAATTAGGCCAGCAGCCATTATAGCGCCAATGCAAACACCAAGAAGCCCACTGCCCCACGTTTGCCGAGTGGCCATCCACCGCACGGCACCACCAGCCGCGCCCCAAAAAATAGCATCTGTCGAAATATCAGGTAAACTGGCCACAAGAACCGCAACTGGCATACTCAAAACTAACGTAGCGGCAGCATTCTTTGCTACCGCATAAGTGATCAGTGCTGTTGTTCCGCCCGCCATAATTGGCTCTCTTCCCCGTTAAAGTGAATTACCCCGCCGCCTCACGCAGCGGGGTTTTTGGGTTACGACGCGGTGGCTGGTTCAACAGGCACAGGATCGACAGGAGCTTGTGCAGGTTCGGCAGCTGGTGATGGCTCAACAGGTGGAAGCGCATCCGCAACTGGTGCAGCAACCACAGCAGCAGGTGCCGGAGTATTAGCGACGATAGCAGCGGCGAGTGAGTCTGTCTCCGAGCCAAGAGCAGTTGACAAGGCGGCCAATGCGGTTGGGTCGCCAGCGCGATTTGCTTCGATGGCAGCATCAAGTTGCCCTTTAAGGCCTTGCAACAGCGTAACTGCTGAAGCCTCAACAGTGCCATTGCGAGCAACGGCGGCAGTAAGTTGGGTGAGATCCATAATGATTTTATTCTCCGTGGTTAAAAGTTGGGTGAGCAAAAGTTCAATCCTGCGCAGCGTATGCCCGTTCTCTGCGAGGAGACGGTTAGTTTCTTTGGTTTCGCGGTCAAACATTTAGAAGAAACCTCATTTTGGCGGCGTAATGCCCATCATCTTGTTATATTTGATCTGGCCTGCATCATACGCCAACTTACCGTTGTTCTGTGCTAATATCACACCTTCAGCCGCAACGCGAGACTGGCTGATGAATTCAGTGATCAATTTTACTTTGATGAAGTTTGGCATCGAATTAAAGTCCGGTGAGTTCACCAGAACATCAAGCCTTTGCTTTGCCAGCCTTCCTGCAATACGGGAATAATCATCGTATTGCTGATCGGTGAGCTGCACGTTTCTGATCATGCGCTTAACCGGCGCTGGCCCAATGCTAAGATTGGTCAGGGCGATATTGACCGGATCGTTGTTGACTTTTGTTTCATAAATCGAAGTGATGCCCTTGCCGATGAAGGCTTCTTGATTTGGCATCGGTTCGCCCCAAATGTTCCTTCTGGCAAATAATTGATCAGAAGAGCCAATAAATTGCGAAAGCAGCGGTGTTCCTGGCGGGATCTTGGCTTTAATTGCATCGAGCACTGTTCTGGTGGCGCGCTGATATGGATCCATCGCCCGATCCATTTGCGCCATACCAACTGAAAACGGTACGAATGAAGATGCAAAGCCTTTCAAATAACTTTCGCCGTAACGGTTGGAATCCTCAAGCGCCTTAATCAGATCGGCGGGTCCGCGCATGAAGCTTTCATCAAGAATGTTTTGAGTGAAGGCGTGCATGAGCATTGAACCGGCGTGGAGCAAATCACCATCAGATGCCACATGCGATATGTCATAGAAATCAGATGCCAGACTTGAAAGCATCCCAAGTGGGCCGAGACGGTTGGTAGGAATCCACATATCGCCCAAGCGCACCGAATGCGCTCTCCAGCCGGTTTGTTCCAGCATGGCGCGTTGGTTTACATCGGTCGGACCTGAGCCGCTGGCCAGTCCATTGGCCGCCAGTCCAGCAAAGGTGAGGCCAAGTGCTGTTCCTGCCAACATGCGGGCCATGGCCTGATCTTGCGCAATCTTGCCATTTTTTCCACCAATGTCGGCGCGAATTTCAGGGGAAAGCAATCCAACTGGTGATCTTTGAATGATCGACTGATCCATGATGTTCGCAGCGATTTTCACGAATGGGTCAATGAATTTCAAAGGTGGGAATGTTCCCAGAAGCGGAAGCGTGACATTGGCATTAATCAAAGACGATAATTTTCGTACGAAATCTCCACCTTGGCCCATGAGAGTAAGATTGCCAGCGACCTCTCTGGTTGCCGCCATGGATTCCTCGGATGGGTTTTGACGCAACGCCGCAACGCGCGCATCAAAATCGGGGCCGGTCAGGCCTTCCGATCTGGCTTGGCGATAGGCTTTCTGATTGTTCTCGATGGAATAGTTCATCACCCGCTGATAGCTGTGGAGTGCGCCAATCACGCGGCCTGGCCCTCGTGCTATGTCACCAGTCGGCAACACGGTAACGCCTTTGATGGCAAAGTTTGGAATAGCGCCGCCTTCTGTGGAATTCCAACCCACAAGTGGAGCGTCTTTATCGCCACCTGATTTCAACAGTTCGCCGGTGGCAACAACTGCATCTTTCATGCCACGCATAAGTCCAGCGCTGGCATCCTTGAGTTCATCCCATTTGGCATCTTTGTTCGTGGAATCAATCTTTGAAAGATCGCCACCAAATGCAAACCGAGACTGGCCTCCATCCACTTCGCCAGGCATCTTGACCGTCGTATTGGTTCTTAGCGAATCAACTGCGGCCGTAAGAGCCTTTGGCATGGCGCGCGCATGTTCACTCAAACCAGCCGCGGCTTCGCCGGCATAAACCCGTGGGCCCTCGTTGCCCATGGCTTCTCTGACTTTTCCGATGGCCGCAGCGGTCAAAGTTTCAGGGCCAATTTTCCACAAGCTCAAAATCTCATTGGCGATGGCATAGGTGGTATGCGTGGCTGGGCCTGAAATCAGATTGTTGACAAAGTATTCTAATAGGCCTCGTCCAAAGCCGCGCTTCTGGCTGTCGTAAATATATTTTGAGGCCTTTTCTGGTGTGTCCATTTTGGAAAGCAATTCGGCTTCCTGCTTCAACTGAAACAATGTGGTGCCGGTTGCTTCTTTCAAATATCCGTTGGCCGATGTGGTTTCTGGGTTCCAAAGTTCTTGGGTTCTTCTCAACGCCCTAAGCGCGCGGCCCGCTTCAGCGGTCGCTTGTGAGAATATCCCTTGAGCCATGGCATGACGGGATTTGGCTTGCGCATAGGCAATGATATCTTCATCACTTCCGCTTTCGACTGCTTTTTTAGCAGCCTCTGTCGCGGCGCCAACAGATTGTGCCAGAAACTTTTCAGCCGCTTTTATTTCTTCAGCGCTGAATGCCTCGCCAATCTTTTTGGCGCTTAATTGATCAATACCAACAGCCGCGGCAAGATCCAGCACTTGGCCATCGGTAACAACGCCGCGCCGTCCTGCAATAAAGTCTCCATTCTGTTCAGCCATCTCACGCATGGCTTGCTTAATGTCTTCTGGGGTCTGGATATTATCCAGTCTGATGTTGCCAGCCTTATCTACGAATTTGGAGGAGTTTGTGTCGAATTGTTCTGCGGATTGAGGGGCGAGGGGATGCCCGGTATCAGAGCTTGATCGCTGTTGCTGTCCTGATACGCCAGCGCCTTCTGGCCCAGCAGCACTTCCGCTTGGCTCGACCGCGCCATTGACTGCGCTGCTTGCGCTGCTGGTGGTGACAGGTTCGGGTCTGCCGCTACCGCCGTCCACTTCTGCAGGTCGGCCTTCGCTTGGGCCGTTCTCTGTTGCAGGTTCGGTTCTTGCGGCGTTGGCTTCTGTGTATTTTTGGATGGAGCTTTCGATTTCATTTTGAACCTCCGGTGGTAAATCTGTGAATGCCCGTTGTTTTTCAGATGCAACTCTGGCCATCAAGCCATCGGCTTCAATTGGATGTGCGTCTGTGGCATCGCCCATGTGAACATCGGCAAGGCTTGGGCCTGCTTCATGCGGCTCTGCAATGACGGTGCGTTGTGGGTCTAGGGAAAGCTGGCGATCAAACACACCGCGAATGTCATCATTGATCGGCGCGCCCAAACCTTTGAGGCTTTGATAGATCGAGGTCAGCCAGTTTTTGAATTTAGAAAACACGCTGACAAGCCTTGCTGATGGCGCAACACCCTCGCGCATGTATTGTTCAAAGCCGCGCGCGAACTTCTCGTGCTGGCGCACTGTGATCGGCGCACCATCTGCGGAACCAAGCCAATTGCGCACGATTGCAGAATCAGCTTTGAGATTATCTGGGGCTTGCGGGTGGGCAGCATCGCGGGTGAGTTCTTCAAGCCATTGGTGGCCCGTCTCATGCAAAAAGGTCGAGGCATTGGCATCACGAAAAAGTGTGATGATGGGCCGATTGCCGGGCGCAATGCGGATTTTTCCAAGTGCGGATTGGAACAGTTCTTGTTGCTTTTGTGCCTCTTCGTCAAACATGCCGCCCGCTGGTTTGTTGCCGCCGCGCATGGGCTTATTGGATTCTAGTTCGAGGCGTTGCTTGAGTGACGACGGCTCCACGCCGGGCAAGAGGGTTTGAGGTAGGCCCTCGGCACCCTTTTCATCTAAGAGGTCGCGCTGATAAAGGTTTCGGACTATTCCTTGAGATTGTACTTCTTGGCCAGTGCCGGCCACTTGTCCTTGAACACCTTGTTCTCCACTGCTTCTAAGTCCATGAATGCCTTCGGTGGCTCCGGTGTCGTCGAGGATTTGTGGGGCTTCGCCTCGTTTGCCGTTGTTGTCGATTTCTGCATAGCGATCTGCTACTCCTTGTTCTTTTAAAGTCCTGTAAGTGTCAGTCGGTTTTTCTCCAACTGCGCGCACATAAGCCGGATCAATCAGGCGGCCTGTGCTGGCAAATCGCCCGATCATGCGCCGGAACGCATTATCGTAACTCGTTTTAATGCCAACCAGATCGACACTGTAGCCGTTGGCCTTCAGTGTTTCTATCAGGCTATGAATGCCATCGGCATTATGCCCAACCTTCGGAATGACAATGTTTGAGCCTTCCGACATAAGTTTGGCTTGCACTTCATGTGCCATGATAGCGGATTCTTCATGAACCGCCGATGCACCAATGCCACGATTAAACTCAGGGATGACCCTCTTGGCTTCATCGGAATCAATAAGCGCCGCATGGCGCGCGGTCGCATATTTTTCAGCATAGGTTGATTTGCCTGATGCGGGTGGCCCAAGTAAAACTGTTGCCTTCTTCTCGCGTAAAACGGGGCCGTTCGTCGAGAAGTCTCTGGCCATATCTGTTAATTTGGTTACGGCGTTGTCGTAGCCTTGCACCTTTCCGCCGGGGAAATCATACGTCCGGTCGGCCTTCCAAACCTCTGACATGAAGCCCGGCTGGGCAGAGGTCAATGGGATTGCGGCCATGTGACGCACCGCACCTTGCAAATAAGGGTCGGCTTCTATCTCTGGAATTGGGGCGTGGTTATCAACCAGCGTTACGATGCGGTCAAAATCAGGGTCAGATTGACGCCTAACCGCAAGACTGCGCTGGGCTAGTTCCCTTTCTCGTGCAGGTAAATTTTTCGTTGTCGCAGTGAAATTCACAGACCCAGTTGAACCTAAGCCTTCATGAGGTTTTGCACTGTAGCTTTTGCTGATGCCGTCCTTGTCGGGTTTGGAAATCAGATCAAAAGAACCATCTTTATTGGCTTTGACAACGAGAAGGTCTTTGACAAACCCCACGTCGATCAGGTTGCCCGGTGTCCATTCTTGGGTAGCGCGACCACGAACCGGATCTCCTGCGCGGTTAAATTTGCCATTGAAAGCGCCACTGTAATTGTTGCCACCTGCCGCCCGCTCGGCTTTGGTTGCAACAAATCCGTTCCATGCTTCTTGTGGGGTTAGTTCTTTTCCGAGTCCGCTGCCTTCGGTGTTTTCTTGGGTTTCGTTTTCAGGCCCTTTGCCCAGCCCAAGCCCATTGCCGCCATTTTCTTCAACCTGTCGCCTGACGGCAGCGACAATTCGGGCCGAAGCTTCTCCGACTGTGGCTTTTCCATCTCTTAAATCCCTTGCTGCTGAAATAAGTTCATTGCGAATAGGCCCTGCTGAATATGCGCTTGTGGAAAGTACCTTGGCGAAGATTTCTGAGTCTGTTGCCACACTTTCGGCCGATGATCTATCAATTTGTGAGCCTGCGCCTTCAATCCGATCTGCATTGGCGACAACGCGGGCAAAAAGGCTTTTGTCTTTGTTCAATTCTTTAATGGTGCGGCCAACGATCTGCATTTCCTGACCGGCGGTTGATTCTGCCGTTTCGAGATCACCAAACATTGAGGTTTGCTTGCCAGCCTCAGCCTTGGCCAATTCGGCTTGTGCCACACGTTGAACCAGCGCCACGGTTTCGTCTGCGTTTTTCGGCTCAAACCGTGAGATTGCCTTCATGGCTGCAATCTGGCGAGGCCCGTCATTGGGAATAAGATCACCAACGATTGCCGCTTGGTGTTCTGGCACCACTTCATTGACGACCATTCTAAAGGCTTCATCGTCAAGCTTGGCCAGTGCTGCGGCTTGTTTTCCCTTGCCCTCGGAGAGTGGTAGCGAGCCGTCCAGCAAGTCCGGACGTGAGCGCAGAATTTTGGCACCATCGAGAGCCGATCCGGTGCCCTCTGCGATATTGGTAACGGCTGATATTGCGCGGGCATCCGCAGCGCTAAATCCGTCCTTCTCGCGCAAAAGCAGGCCGGGCAGTTCGATATTTTTTTCCTTGCCCTGATCAATCAGCCTGCGGGCCAGTCCAGTCCTTTGATGGCCGTTTGATACGAACAGTTTTCCATCGTTCTGCTGCCACACAATAGCTACGCCAGCTTTCGTCTTGTCCCACTTCGAAACTGATTTCAGAGCATTTGTGACACCATATTGATCGCCACCACTTTTGAATTGGAACCGTTCTGCATCCACGCCCAACTTTGTCGGGTCAAACATAAACACGCCTGCGGGCTGGCCCTTCGTCTCTGGCAACGCAGCGCTGGCAACATCATCAAACTTTTTAACAGAAGAAAAACCACTCTCGATATGGCCAGAGGCAAGCGTTTGCATCTGATCAGAAACTTGTTGCCGTTCCTGTTTAACTTCCGGCGTGGGCTCAACAGGGGCTGGCAACGTGCGCCCTTCTATTTTTGGAGCCACTGGAGATATTGGGGCGGGTTGAGTTTTGCCAAATCCGAGAATTTTTGCCCCTTCCCGATTATGAAGCTCCAAGGGTGTGCCCAAGGCCCCGCCAAATCGTTCGGCGCGCGTTACGGTATGATCGGCCACCAACTGCCCAGCGGCTTGGGCTTCCTCTGGCGCGCGGCCTGCGGCGATTAACTGTTTGGTGACATCATCGGCAATGGCGGCATGATCGGGATGAATTTGGGCTTGTGGAGACAGTGCCGCCTCTGTCGAAGCAGGGGCTTCGCCGACAGGCTTTGTGGCTTCTGGCTGAATCATGGGTGCGCCGACAGATTCCGCCGCCCTGCGATAGGCTGCTGAGACTTGAGGGGCTAGATCGTGCAATTCGTTTTCGACGGCTGACAATTGCTTCTGGGCCGTGTCTCGGCCAAAAAGTTCGCCATCTGGGCCCAGAGGTAAAGCCGACCGGATGTTTTCGTCAGTCGGATTGTTTAAATTATCGACCCATGCTGCTGCCTCATTTCGACGCGCCACAAGCGCATCGTACTTTTCAAACACCTCTGGCTCCATGCGGCGCACAACATCGTGAATGTCTGGCGGTGTTGGGCCGACAAGAATGCTCTTTTCCAGCATGGCGGCATTTTGGGCCGCTTCTTTGGCTTCTGGGTTTTGCTGCTGGCTTCCATCAAAAACAGCATCGGTAATGCCCGGGCCCATGATTTGCTGATCTGCCATTTCAGCGATGGTTGGGATGGGCTTAGTTGGATCAGGACTAAATGGTTCTGGGATTTTGTTGCCAAATCTATCAACAGTGGGCCGCCCAATGACATCTGTAATCGGCGCGGCCACGCGCGCACCAAGATTTGAAATTGTCTGGCCGATCCTTGTGGGCTTGTTGAACACAACGCCAAATCCAGTCGAGATGGCAATTTTGCCCCAGTCTGGGGTTTCGCCATTTGCTACTTCTTGGCCAATCTCCATGCCGCCCATGCCGAGGCCAGCAACAATATGTTTTGAGGCTGGGTGAGCCAGCAAGGTTTGCAGGGTTGTTGGATTGTCTGGCAAAGCGCCCTTGGCCATTAGCCCCGGCTTGAGCGTCAAGGCAAATGGTGCCAGTCCGCCTGCAAAAGTCGCATAAGGGTGCTGTTGCTGATCGAGTTGTTGCTGGCGGTCATCCTGCCCGATGGCTTCCTTCCATGAGTCAGGAGCCTTGGACACGCCATAGTCCTGCACGCCTTGTGTGGCATACGAACCGCCGAAGCCGCCAACGAGGCCGCCGACAAGGCCGCCGACCGGCACGGTTGCCCAATCTAATGGGCCACCGAAAGCACCAATTCCGGCACCTATTTCAGCACCTGCTTCTGCACCTGCAAGACCGCCTGCCGCGGGCAATGCGCCACGTTCAGCACCACGCGCAAAAGAGCCAGATGCCGATGAACCTGGCTTGAGGCCGAAATCTCCCATCGCGTCATAGGGATTATCGGTCTTCTCAGTCTGATCTACCTGATTTGGAGCGAGAGCAAACCCAGCGGTATCATAGGGATTTGCAGATTGGTTATCAGCCATTATTGCACGCGCAGGGTCGTGTGGCCGCCTATGATGTGCGGCGCTGGGGTTTCCAGCGGAGACGACACGCCTTCTGTGCGTTCCTCTGGGATTAGATTTGCTTGAGGATCCTTGCCAGTGAGTTGTTTGATGATCCGTTCAGCCCTGTAGCCTGCGCGGCCAAATTGCGAACTATTGAACAGATTGATGTTTTCCTGTGACGGATCATTAACCAGATTTTCCACGAACTTTGCCCAAATCTCATGCGGCATGTGGGTATTATCGGCGCGCACTGGCGGACTGGAAACAACGGTTTTCCACACATCATTGTTGACGTTTTTAGGAGCTTCTGGAATCGGTATACGTGGATCGTCCGCAACGGTGGTGGTTGAATTTGTTGCGATCAGCTTGTCCATAGCCATCTGCTTTGCTGGCCGAACTTCTTCAGCCAACTTTGCGATGTTGTCTCTCTGCAAGAACTGCATTGGGTCTTTTCCCTGCTTCACCCAATTATCATAGCCTGCATAGAATTTTGGCACAAACTCAGAAAGAAACGCCTCTCTGCCTTTTTCATCTTTGAGTGGCGGCATGCCAGGATAAGACATTTCCTGATCAAATGAGAGCAGGCTGCTTGCATAAGTCAGCATCGCAGTTTTCGTGGCGACAAGCCCCGGTCCGTCTTCTTTTTTCACGGCACCAAGTTCGCGCTGAAGCTCCGCAGAACCTCTTTTTGTCAGTTCGCCGTTGTTTTCCATTTGCAGAATTTGAATTGGATCGACAACTTTATTTGGATCACCAAATGGTGCCGTGATGCCTTTCAAGGCTTTGAGATAGCCTGATCCCATGCTGATAGGGTCTTCATTGCCAGTGCGTTTGAGAACCAAGTCTCTAAGGGTTTGTTTGACGATCTCCCCACGCGCGCCAGCGAGCAGGGGATTATTGTCGATGTCGTCATAAATGCTGTTGCCGCCGGTCTGCGAGCCAGTATCGCCTTTGTCCAAGCGGGCCTGAATATCACTCATCACCTTATCATGGCCAGACTTTTCCAGCGCTGCTTGCCCTTTGATGCCGAGGCTTTCTGCTGCATACAGGCTGTTCACATGATCTTTATAGGCCGTCTGCGCTTCAGCGGAGAGACCGGCTGGCATATTCATCAAGGCATTGCTAGCATGTAAGTCCGCCGCGGCTTGTTGCCCTTCCAAGTCAGGTGGTGGTGGCGGCACGGCAGATTTAAGATCAACAGGTGCGATATTCTGCACCGGTGATAGTGTCGGTGTTGGCGCTGCGGCACCAGAAGATGGTGTAGATGCCTGACCGTGCGGGCCGCTTGGTGATGTCCACTTACCGTTGAATTTCGCCGTCCACATTGAGGTAAAGGCTGATGCTGGCGCATTAGGATCGCCACCATTCTGGAGAATAGCTTTATCGCCCACCAGATCGCCAGCGCGTTCATTAGGGTTTTGCAGTAACAATGAGGCACCGCCAGCGCCTTGCTGGTGGGCAAGATAGAGTTCAGCATCGGTTGGTACGCGACCCAAAGCGTTGGTCAAAATAGGGGCATTGGCGGCGGCATACTTCTGTGTCGCCACAATAGATTGTTTTGGGTCAAGTTGTGAGCCTTCACCATATTGGGCCCAAGTGGCATCTGAAAATTGTCCTAAGCCCTTATGTGAACTATTGGCCCCAGCATTCGGAACACCAGCACTTTCAATCTGAACAGTGCGGGCCAGTCCCTGTTGTGACATTCCGCCTGGTATTGCTTGCGCGGTTTGTGCATAAATTGGCAGCGATGGATCGGCATAAGGATGGTTGCCATCTGGACGTGGTGAGTTTTTATAGATTTGATCGGCGGTGGCCGTGCCTGTTTGATGATCGGAGGCCGCCTTGAATTGCTTGGCCAGCGCCTCATAATCAGTGCCGGCAATGGCCTTATTTTTTTCCAGAATAGCGGCCGCGCGCGCTGGGTCATGAACCGAGATTGTCTCAAGCTGAACCTTCAATCCGTCCCGATTGGCGCCGTCTATCGCCGCTTGTACCAACTCAGGGCCGCCACCTGCCAGTTGCGCATCCTTCACCCTAGCGCTGCGCAAATCAGCAATACCTGCCGCAAGTTCGGTTGGGTTATCGGCGTTTTGAGCAATATGGGTCAGGGCCAAATCACTGGCGGATTTATTGACTGCGCCATACCATGTATTGGCTTGCGTATCAGCGTGTGAGCCGATTTGTTCCGAAGCACGCGCGCGGTAGCGCTTTGAGTAATTATCGAACTGCAATTGCTGTTCTGGCGTTTGCAGGCCAGACCGAATATCATTTAATTTCTCGTCAAGTTGCGCTTCAACTGCTGGTCTTGCATCAAGAGCCGCACGCCCTTTCAGGCCGAGATAGCCTAAATCCTGTGTTGGCTTGCCATCGGGGCCCGTGATGGTCTTGCTCGGATCGCCGTACAAAAGTTTATTGGAATAATCCTGAAAATCGTTGGTGCCGTTATCGGCAGCGACTTGGCCAAAGAACTGCCCGGCTTTAACTGCACCTTGGCCAGCCTCATTGAGGCCTTTGGCAATGAGGCCGCCAAACGAAGCAGGAGTCGCGTCTATTCTTTGGTAGTCATCCGGCGCATTAACTTGCGGTGCGACTTGGGCTCCCGTGTCGGTATATGGAACTTCAGCTATTTGAGCCTCCCCTTGCAAACTCACCAAAATTTTGCGAGGCCGCTATCACATACGCGAAATGGGCTGCGGCGGGACAGTCAAATTGGCCGAGATGGGTATGCTTGCCAAATATATGGATTCTTGCAGAGTATTTTCCCCTCTGTTTTCTCCGATAAACGCCTTTGAGGCCGATCAAATTATCTTTACGCATTTTCATATTGTGCGAGTTTTGCAGCGGGGTCGCCTCGCGCAAATTTACAATTCTATTGTTACTTCTGTTCCCATCGCGATGATCGCATTCTGGATTTGGCCACTCTCCCGTCATATAAAACCACGCGAGGCGGTGGGAGAAGTACCGCTTTCCTTCAACCCAAATATTGCTATATCCACTTTCGGTGTTGCCTCCAGCCAATAAACTTTTTCTCCTCCATCTGTTTCCTTCAAGCCAGAAGAATAGTCCTGTCTCTGGCTCATAGCGGAGAACGGCTTTCAGTCTTTCAAGTGTCAAAGTTTCCGCCATGATCTAAGCCTTACCCCACTTGAAGCCTAAGCTCGACGCATTGCTCAACAGCCCACCTGTGGCACCAAGCACGCCCTCAATTGGAGCCTCATCTGCCGCCGTCTGATCCAATCCAGCTGTCGCTTCGTAATTCGTTGCTTGTGTCCGGTAGCCATATGCCTGAAGCTGAGCATTATTGAACACGTTCTCGGTATCAAGTTTGCCTTCTTCACGATCTGAGGTCTGCACATCAACGGCCGAACCACTGTTGACATCAACTCCATTGGCTGCTTGGCCCGCTTTAATTCGGCCACCCATGGCGGCACTTTTAAGGCTTTGTTCTTGCGCCTGTTCTTCGCCAGCCTGTTCGGCATGAACGGAATTTTGCTCAGCAATGATCGCATTGTTTCTGGCGACTTGGGCTTGATAATTTGCAGATTGGCCTTGGGCTATGCCGCCCTCAATCGAGCCAACTGCAGAAACGCCAGCGCCAACTGCACCAAGAATACCTGCTATGGGAGCCAAAAATGCCACTTTAAGCAACCTTTCGCATGATTGTCGCCATTCCTGCACCAATAGGTACACGGATTATAGGCTCGTGTTCGGTGAAACCAAGAAAAAAAGCAAATCGCCTAGATGTGGCATCTCCATCGAGTATGGTTGTCACCAATTCGCGCTTGAGAATCATGAAGTCATCCATCTGCCGTCTGGCCTCTTTGACCATCTCAATGGGATATTTCAATGCGTCTTGAGTGAGTGCCAACCAGATTTGGCCAAACATGCCACTGATCGGCCCACTTACACCGCCAAGTCCTGCCAGTTTTTCGTCTATCAGCCATGATCGACAAATGGATGAATTGTCGAAACAGTCTGATAGTTCTTGGTGCCCATTAAACCCAAGGCCGAGAATGATGCTCTTATGCTCTTTGCGCAAAGAACGTACGATCTGCCCACAATGATATTTCTTCGCAGGAACGATCTCAAACTTGGTCATCGTTGCCCTCCTGCGCGTTGTTTCGGCTTGGCTTCGGTTTCAGGTTGATCCCCCGGCAACACTTCCTCGATCAAGGCCAAGATTTGCATTGGGAGCGGGTTATCCTGCTGCAAACAAACCTGACCTTTGGTGTTATAGCCGCCCGTCACTGGAATGCGAACATCACCGGTGAACAGTGGGATGACATTGCTATTGTAAGGTGGCACGCCTTTATCTGGCACAACGCTCAGGTTTTTCCACTTCGGAGCTATCTGCAGTGGAGTAACGGTTGAACCGTCCAGCTGATTGGAACCCATTTTCAGCCCGCGTGAGGATTCAATGCGCGCCGTTACCATGGCCACCTTTTTGCGCTGGCCCTGCACCGTTGGATTGCCAGCATCAAGGTAAATACTTTGCATCTGGGCCTGAAAGCTCAATCCAATGATAACTGCACTGGCTGGGGTTGCCAGCGTAATGGTTCCTGCAGCCGAAACAACGGTTGGGGGCACGATATTGCCATCGGCCAAACCAGTGACTGTGGCACCAGCCAAATGCTGCAAACCACTGATCGTGGTTACTGGCGCAGTCATGCTCCATGTTCCAGCGGCTTGGGCTTGAACTAATCCTTGAGGCTGTGCCACGGTGACAGAGTTTGGCTGAATGGCCACAATTGGAGATGTGATGTTGGCAACAACATGCGTGCTGTCAGTGAAGGATGTGATCGTGGCGATTCCACCACCCATGCGAATAACGCTGCCAACATTTGGAGCGCTAAAAACAGCGATGGAAGCTTTAAAGATAGCACTGTTATCGAGAACCAATTGAGCGCTGGCACCGCTGCCAGTATTGGACGGATCAACAATGACCAATTTAGGAATGGTGTAATTTATGCCGTTGTTTCCTGCGAACGAAACGGCAATGATGATGCCGCCAACAATGGTCAACGCGGGAACCGCCCCAGTTCCTGGGCCATTGCCGTTGTCATCGACAACAAAAGCCGTGGTCTGTGCTGAATAATTTGAGCCGCCAACTAAATTGGTCACACCCGTGATTGCGCCAAGCCCTGTCGCTGAATTAGCGTTCAATGTCGCATTGGGCTGCGGCTGTGCCAAAGCCAATCCGCAATCTACGCACCAGCAATTCTCAACCGAATCCCAAATCCGATTATCCATCCGCTCAACCATGTAAGCAGTATTGGTTCCAATGTTTCTTTGAACCACGAGGTAAAGCGCATCAACTGGAGGTTCAGTTACCGAACACACGCTTTGGAACAGCCCATTGGTGTCATGTCGCGCCCAGGCCGTCACTTCTTGCGGCTTGTTATAGGTCATGCTGAGTAAAATGCCATCACTGCGCACAGACCAGAGAACTTTATATGGTTCTTCGCACCATGCGTGCTCACGAATTGTGTACCCAGTGAACAATTGTGAAGAGTATTGCGTCAGGTCGGTGCCGGTGTAGATATTGGTGTAGAATTGGTAGGACAAGTCACGATAAATCGAGCCCTTGGCCTGAACATAAACGATGTCGTAATCAATCTTGATCGGCGGGACGGTGGCCGAGCATCCATTATAGGCCTGTGGCTGCGCCTGTTGACTGGATGGCGTGATGGATTGCGGGTTGAGTGAAGACCCACCTGCTCCAGTCAATTGCCATGCAGCAAGTCCGGTAAGCGCCACCAAACCTCCCGGCATTGGAACCATGAATTGAATGCCGTTGACCTGATTTGCCCACGGCGATCCGATAATGGCATCCGAGGCGATAGTTGGAATTCTGATGTCAAAATTCTTGTAAGCGCCGGGCTGTGACATAAAATAGGTGTCAGGATTGTTGAGCGAACTGGCGTAAACTCGGCGCTGTTGAAAATAGGCAACCACACCGGGATATGTTCCAGTCTGCGCGCCAATCGTGAGCAATGCCGTGGCGCCAGTCCCATTTCCTGTAATGGCAATCGTATCGGTGGCCGCATAATTTTGGCCGGAATCGACTATGATGACCGCAGCCAGAGAACCACTGACAAGTATTGGGACTAGGACAGCACCGGAACCGGTTGATGTCGTAATCGTATAGCCGATGGTGGTGTAGTTTATTCCACCAGCAACTGGGTTGACTGCTATAATTTTACCACGAGAAAAAGGATTGAGATGGGTCGGCGGAACTTGGGTGAAATCAGACACAATGTTGGTGTCAATGAATTGCGTTCCGTAGGCCGAACCGGCATACCCAAACAATGATCCTGCGGGGACAGAAATAAGTGGAGCGGCATTTGCGATGGCCGGTTTAGCCTTGTAAATATTGTATTCATTGACGTTTGGAACCGCCGACCAAGTGATGGTTATCGTGCCAACTGTAGAACTAATATCGACGGCATTTGGAATGTCAGCAATCGGAGATGCAACGCTTTCCGAGCCATCAATAGGACTTACCGCTGTCACCACATATTGATAATCGACATATGCCGTAACTCCGGTCCCGCCTGGAGCGCTGGCAACCCCAGAGGTCGATGCTGGTGGCAAAACAGAAGGTGCCGCACTAAAAGCGGTAAGGGTCCAATTTGAATCTGAAATTCGCGCTAGATCCTGTGGCAGATATTCTGTGAGGGTTTTCTGGTTGACGCAAGTGATCGACATCACATCGGCGGATTGCGTGAACTTCAGATATTCAAGATCAGCCTCAGCCCATGGCGTTATGAGCGTATAAATTCGAGCCGCGGTGCCACCTGATGTGTAGGCTGAGAAAGATGTCGCATCGATGGGGTTGCCATAAACATCATTGAGATTGAAATTCGACCCCGAAACACCAGAAACAACGAAGGTCCCGCCATTTAATTGCGTCATGCCGCCAACGCCGCTGATGTTAACCCAGTCATCATTGCTGAAAACAGGAACCCCAGCTGAAGAAAGCGTGAAGGTCGCGCCAACACCACTTCCAGTCGTCGAGGCTTGCGCCACGGGGTTTGATGGAAAAGTGTTGTAAACGCCAGCCGTGGAGACGGTTAAGGCATTTGGGCCCATCAAAGCAAATTGAAAGGTTGCTCCGGTTCCTAATCCTGATGTGCTGCCTTGTGAGAAAGTCAATCCAACAGGATTCGCGGTAAACACCCCGACGCTGGTGATCGAGAAGGTTCCAACACCAATGGTCAGATTGAGTGTTGCCCCGGTTACTCCGCCACCTGTGACAGGCTCCGCTGTTGGTGTTGTTGGGTTGACGGTGTAGGAACCGGCCAATGCAATAGAATTAACTGAAATAATGCCTCCGGAACCACCGTTAATCGTAACATTCGCTTGAAACTTAACGCCTGTGCCAGTTGTGCCCATAACAACCGCAGGTCCTGCAACTCCACCTGTTCCGGCTGACGCAACCGCTGCCGCCGCGACCTGCGTTGTGCTTACGGTTACGATAGCAGGTGATGATTGGGTGCCACCCGAAAGATGGATGGTGTCCGCAGGGGCGTAACCACCGCCTGGCGCATTCAGTTGCAGCCCTAGAAGTTTCGTATTGGTGACAGCTAAAACCGCTGGTGTGGCAAAAGCACCACCCGCCAACGTAATTTTGTCAGCCGGAGCATAGGACGAGACCACTGCTCCATTGTTAGGAGTGGCTGCTGTGGCACCAATCGCATTTCCTGTAACGACGCAAGGATTTGTCTGGGTTGCTCCGGTGATGGCCAAGGCGTTTTCGGTAATATAAGCGCCGTCGGAAATGACGCGCATGTAAAAATTGCCGAACTCAAGGGTGAGACCTTGATTGATATTGAATTGGAATGGAATAACGCGGGGAGGAACAGTGCGGCCGGTTTGTTTGGAAAACCCAACCTGCATTGTGCCAGCACGGCTATATGCGCCACCTTTATAGGACACATACATATTCCGAAGCGTTGCCGCTGCCGAATGGAATTTGGCCAAATCCACACGACCAAACAGGCTTGGGCTAACCTCGCCGGTGGTGAATGCTGTGGAGATTAAAGGAACGGCCATGGCTCAATAACTCGAACCATCGCCAAAATTCAGACTGTCATAGCCATAGCCCAAAACACCTAGGCCCTGTCCATTATCCCATGCACCAGAGCGGCCGAAGCCAGAATTGCGTGTGCGCATCCAGTCTGGTGTGTGGTCGGTGCTGTAAGTCCCTTCATTCCCGTCTGCTATTCTGGCCTCAATGATTTTAGCTTTGGCCAAATCAATTTGCTCTCTGCGCATTTCAAGGCCGAACTTTTTGTCCTTGCTTAATGGCAGCGCAATTTCGCTGGCGAGATAGGCCACCAAGGCCGCGCGGAACAATGAATCCCACACGCTAGGATAAAGGATCAGGGCCGTATAAACCAATTGAGCGCTTGGCACATTGGACAAGATCACGGTGCGACTAACGGGGCTCACGCCCTGCACTTCCCAAGTGATCTGGCCTGGGGCGGGCGGATAATTATAATCGGTCGCCACCACAAAGCGGGCGGCCCGCATTCTTTGTCCAATCCCATTATCATTGCCGATATTGGTCAACAGTGGTGCCGGGCCAAGTTGAATGTTTCCCATTGGTATGCCTGAACCAGATGTTTGCTGGTTCCACGGCAAGAACCGCACCTTCATGCAATCGGTTGGATATTCGTAGCAATAAATCCATGGTGTAGCGACTAAGGTTCCCGCATTCGGCGTATTGCCTGTGGCATCACCGAGCAGAAGCAATGGAGCAGTTTTACGGGCAAAGTCCCAATGCGCCGCGCGCAGCAATTGCATGAGACAGTTGCGATAGGCCCTGAGTATGACTTGCGCCTCTCTGGTGCCTTCTTCGATATCGCCTAAAGTCATGTCGATCCCGGCGGCATCTAAAGCTTGATTGGCCACATCGGTTGGTAAATTGGCCATAGATCACCCCTGTTCCATTTCAGCTTGCGCTTTGGCCGCGGCTTCATCGGAGGCCTCCAATTTAGCAGTATCAAGACCAACGAGGCTTGGGGCTAAACGTCTGGCAATGGATGAAACAAAGGTTTCCACAAAATCTGCTTCCCAAGTCGTCATATCAGTCACTTGCGCGGTATAGGTCAGAATGGCGAGTGGCACATTACACAAAATGACCTTCTGCGCTGGCGTGAATGAATTGTCATTGGCGACCGTGAACACATTGGTCTGAGGGTCAAAGTTTGGGATGAAAAGCGGTGTCGGCTTGAGCGCCCTGATTTTCAGGCAATCCTGCGGGTAGCCATATTGGAAAAACCATGGCAGAGCCGGATAAATTGATGTCCAATAAAGTGGCGGGATATATCCGCCGGCCGGGGCCTGCTTCTGCAAGGTCAAGGGGACGTTGCGTTCGGCAAATCCCCAGTCCGATTGACGCAGCAATTCATCGCGAGTCTGGCTGTAAATATCCAAGGCCAGCTTTGATGCTTCAGAACCTTCATAGATCGAATTGACCCGCCCTTTAAAGCCGATCCGCACCAAGGCGAGGTTTATTACATTTTCTGGTGAACTTACGCTCAATGGCATTTTCAGCTATCTCGTTTCTCACCCGAAGATGCAAAGCCACCACCGGTGTCCAGCATTGTTGTTGCGACGTCAGGCTTACCAGCAAGTGCCATAGCAAGTCCACTGGCAAGCAAGCGCACCACGGCCTGCTGGAAGATTGGATCCCAAGTGGCCTCAGTCGGACTGTTGTTATAAACGGCCACGGCATTGGCTTGGTTGCTCCACACTACTTTTTTCTGAACGCCGTTTACCTGTGTGTTGCCCACTGACCAGTTGACCGGCAACGGATTGTTTGCATCAGCCAGCGTTGATGGAATGAGTTGCCAGACCTGAATGCCATTGCTGGGATAGAGATATTCAAATGCCCACGGGAACGGGGCAACATTGCCAGACAGAACCAAAGCAAAACTGGTGCGGGCAAAATCCCATCCAAACTGACGCCCAACTGTAGCAACGGTCAGAGCATAAAGAGAAGATGCCGCAATGCCCGCCGGTGAATTGTCAAATGTTGGCGCAACTCCAGTTACAGCAGGTTGATTGTTGCCAATCAATTGCAGGGCTTGGTTGACGACCGAAGTTGACGTATCTGCCATTTTTCCCTAGTTCCAGTTCCCTATTGCTATGTTAGTTTGAATGAACCTGAGCTACACCTGATATATCAAGCGCCGTAGACGTTCCTGTGCCTTGGCTTGGCGAAGCAAAGACTACCGTAGTCGGCAAATCCGCAGGGTTGATGAAACGAAACGCTGCCGTCATTGCTAAAATGATTTGTTTATTTTCCATTAGTTTCTCCGTTTGGTTGAATAGCGTGTTTTTCTTGTCACCCGACTATCCAATTTGTGCCATCTGAATATACAGGAACTTTGTTTGCACCGCCACCAGCAACAGTAAGTCCGAGACCGAGAATAACTGTCGTGCTTCCGTCAGTGACAAAAGCCCGCGAACCTGCGCCTGCTGTTGAAGCTGATGGAAGGCTTCCCACAACGGTTACAAGAGTTTTAACCGACCCTGCAAAAATTGCCTGTTGTGTTGCGCCTTTTATCGTGGCCGCAGTTACCTGCGAGTTTTGAGCCGTTGCTCCAGCTCCCGTGCCACCAGTCTTGATAATAATATCACCAGACACACCAGAACCCGTGGACACAGAGCCTAAAATGGTTAAATTCTGGCCTGCCGTATTTGTGGTTCCGGTCACTACACTTTGCACAGAGAACGTTTGGGCGACAGGAGCCGCCGCATCATAGGAACCCAATCTAAGATTAGCCGCTCCGGCCCGTACCAGTATTAGATCGGATGCGGCCCCAAGGTAAATACCAGAAGCATCGGCTTGACCAACAAAATTTGAGCCAGAGAAAACAGACCCTGTTGCCGAAACAGCCCCGGTAGAGAATAAGGTGTTGGCCACCAAAAGTCCTGCGCTGGTGACATACGTCTGAGAAACACCCGCCAACTGTAAGTCAAGAAGATTTCCGGTGAACCCACTAGGCGCGTTTAGGCCCAGCAGTGTTCCTGCCACACTCCATCCTGTCGAAGTTGTTCCTGCTGGCTCGACCAAAAGTTGTGGTTTGGTTGTCGTGCTTGAACCACCAGCGAAGATCGTTCCGGTCAATGCCATTGGCGGGGCCGAGGCCGCACCATTAGTTGAGTTAATCTGCGCCCCTGTGAACGTGTTGCTGCCGAGGATTGCAAGTGTGCCAGATGTGGGCAACGTGAGCGCAGTGGTTCCAACGACAGTAAGTGTTGTCCCAAACGCTCCTGAGAAAGTTAATGCACCGCCAAGCGTGACAGCTTTTCCACCAATTTTGCCAACAGTTGTGGCAAGCGATCCAGCAGTCGTTGTGGCATCACCAGTCAACGCGGGAAATTGCGCTGCCTGTAAAATGCCTGTTAGACCTGTCGTTGGAATGCCAGTCAGGTTTGTGCCCGTGCCGCTGGATGGTGTGCCGAGAGCCCCGCCGTTAACGACAACTGCGCCTGCTGTACCTACATTTATTCCAAGTGCTGTTTGAACGCCTGTGCCCCAATCAGTTATGTCGGCGCGAACAATGGCCAGCAAAGTTTTGACTTGTGCCACGGTTAAGGCAACAGGTGTTGCAGGTGAACCAGTATTATTGCCTAGAATGCTGTTCGCTGCTTCCGTAGCCATGTCGGTTAATGCTACCGCGCCAAACGCGCCGCAGCCTAATGTCGCATTGCCATGCAAAACTGTTGAGGTGCTAGGGGCAGAAAAGCTTGGGGAGCATACTGAATTATAGCCGCCTGCATTAAACATCCGCATGGCGCTACCGCTACCAACTATTGTTTCAAAGCGTATATCAGTCTGAGCTATATTAGTGTTGGTAGATGATGCTGTGTTGCGAATGTGGTATGTTAATCCAACCCCTTGATATAACGATATTCTGCCGCCAGCAACGTGGAAGTTATCTACGTTATCAATGCGAACAGCATCAGGCCCAGGAGTTCCAGCGGCCAGCAAAACACTCACCGAGTTGTCCTTGAAATCAGCACCTAAGATTTGTGAAATATCACCCTGCAAGTCAATGATCGCGTTGTGTGGGCTGGTGTCTGCGAAAGCCGCCTCAAATTCATTGTGCAAAATAGTAATGCCCACACCATTGTGCAGGATTAATTGGCCACCACTATTTACAATTATGTTTTTTGTGATTGAGGCCCCAGCAGCGCCAGAAACAAAACTCATCTCAATACCAGGCAATGCCCCGCCAAATGTGTTATGGTCAATGGCAACACCATCCCCACAATAGGCGCAGTAAAGAGAGTTGAAAATGTTGTTATAAATTGTCGAATAAGCGATTGCCCCGCTAGTGTTCCCCGCTGTAGCATTAAGAGAAACAACAGGGCCTGTAAACGATGTTCCACCTATAAAATCATGGATGGTAAGATGCTGGATATACCCTGTTGCTCCACCATCTAATTTATAAAAGTTTTGCCCGCCACCAACATTTATTGAGATATTTTGAATTGATGTGCCAGTAATTGCGCCGGCCAAAACCTGATGCCAAACCGTGGTGGTTGCGCCGACGCCACTGGTATTAAAATAGGTGCAATTATTGTTTGCCCCCCGAAGGTTGAGCGCCTTGTTTGTGACAAGGAAAACTTCTGTGCCACTGCCACTAACGACATATATGCCACATGGAAAATATAGCGTGCGATTTGAGGCAAGTGCGGTGGTGAGAGCGGTATTGATCCCGGCAGTGCTATCTGTGGCTCCGGTTATGTCCACACCGGGGATTTTTGACACATCGAGATCAAGTGTGGCTGTGTCCTGCGGGACATAGGGGTTTGCTGTTATAGCGCCCGCACCATTACCATAGAGAAAGCCAGTGAGGGAGGAAAATATTGGCGGCGCGGCAAATGTCTGTGTTGCTGACCAGTTATTGGAAACCCCAAGTAAATTAGTATATTGCAATACACCAGAGGTGTTCACCCCTGTGACAAAACTGCCCGCAGAAGCGTTCCCGCTGAATAGGCCACCGAGCGTTGATGCGGTTGGGACAGGAACTGTAACGACAATCGGACCACAGTCTTTTAGCAAAGTTCCTGAAGTATTGTTCCAGCAAGCAAAATCATTTACGACACTTGTGTTGGGGCCGATGACACCGGAGGATAAGAATGGGAACGTGTAACTTGTGCCATTGACATTAAAGACAAGAGGCAGTGCAGGTGCACCACCTTCTGCCCCATAAGCAATTAACCCGCCGCCGTTGGAATTGGGCCCAAAACAGAGAAAATGATCACCAGTTGGATTGCTCGTCGGTGCATCATAGGTGCAAAGATTGGTGAACAGTGGCCCAGTGCCAACGTTTACCGCAGGATAGGTTCCAGCTGGATTACGAGTGGTTAAACCAAGTTCGGTTGGGTTGGAGCCTAGTGGTCCACCTGCTGCAATGCCGCTGTCTTGAATGATGGCCTGAGAACCTTGGCCAGCAGCATACATCGGCATGTGATATGGTGTTGTAGGACCACCTTGGAGCACAGTCTGACCCAAGGCCATGCTTGGCAGCAGGAAGCAAACCACCACAAACAGGCGTGCAAAATTCGTACGCAATTTATTCATCATGACTTAATACCACTCTTCAAAAATAATGGCCCCGGTGAACCCATTACCACCGAGGGCATCATCATATCCGCCACTGCCTGCCCCGCCCCAATTTTTGGCCGGATTGCCGTTGCTGTTGGCAGTGAGCGTCAGTAAAATACGTCCAAAGCCGCCACCACCATAGGCCGTCGAGCCTCCATTGCCGCTAAAGCCCTGTGTGCCTGATCCTATACCAAGAGAACCATTCTGTCCGGGAACATCAAAATCGCAATTTGTGCCACTGCCACCAGTGCCGCCAGCGCCGTTATTAGGCGCCCCGCCAACGCCCCCCGCCGCCGTCATTAGCGTTACGCCGTCAGTGAAAGTGGTGTTCCCGCCAGTAGCACCACTCGAACCGGCGCCACCGCCACCTCCTCCGCCCGCTGCACCAATCGCATAAGTGTAGCCAGTTGAGCCGACTAAAGTTGTATAGGTCTTGGTGCAAACATCACCCGCGCCCCCACCACCGCCCGCCGTATTGACCTGCGAACCACCACCACCGCCGCCGCCAGCAATGGCAATTACTTTTGTAAATTTGGTATTGGCATTCGTTGTGTATGTGGTGCCGGAGGTTTTAACGGTGTAATGAGGAACGGGAGGCGCAGCAGATACCCATGTCGTGCCATTGCTGTAGAGTGCATTGCCGCTCGTGCTTGGTGCCACGGTTTGAAGTGCGGATGTGCCATTGCCCAATAGAACATTGTTGGCAGCAAGGGTCGTTGCACCAGACCCACCAAGGCTAACTGAAATTGGTGTCGAAATCGCGCATGTGCCGGAGAGGGTAATAGTGCCACCCGTCAAACCAGTTCCGCAGGTGAGGCTGGTGATGGTGCCTGTGCCTGCCCCAGAAGAAACATAGGTCTGGCTCCATGACGCGGCAGTGGTGCCAGAGGTCGATATTACGGTGAAAATGCCAAGGTTGCCATTGGCGACCGAAAGGATGTTATTTCCACCAGATGATTGAACCTGAACAGCACCAGTGGAGTTGTTGAATATCCAAAATTGTTGGCCAAGTGCCAGTGTTGAAACGACTGGCAATAGCGTGGTCTGGGTCGAGGTGCCGGTGAAGAATTGATATTCGGCGCTGGCAACCGTGAGTGTGGTGGTGCCTGCTGCGGTGACTGTGGTGTTATATCCAGAAAGAAACGCATTGCCGGAGATATTGGCATTGGCATCTCTTAAATCCAATGTGGAAGCAGTAGCTGCGGCTGACACTCCCGTGCCTGTCGGAATGCCATTCAGAACTGGCGTGGTCAGGGTTTTGTTGAGTAAGGTTTGGGTCGCGGAAAGACCAGCAACAGTGTCCGATGCCACTGGAAAGGTCATCGTGGTTCCGTCATTGCCAGCCAAAGTCAAACTGTTATTGGCCGTCAAAGTTTTCCCGTCAGAAATGGTTAAAGTTGCGCCTGTTGCTGGTTGGGTAAGGGTGACTTTGTTGATCGTGCCAGAAACAATAAGGCTGTTAAGTGTCGGATTGGTTGCATGAACAATTGAACCAGTTCCCGTGTTGCCATCAGCAAATACCGAGGATGGAATCGTAGGAGAACACGATGCAGCCAAGGCCACGTTATTTCCGAACACATAGCCGTTACATGCGCTCAGGACTGGATTGAGAGAGAAAATGTTTGTCGCTGAGAAAGTTTGAACCGCAGGCCAAGTGTTTGGGGTGCCGAACGGGCTGACATATTGCAGAACCCCAGAGGTATTTACACCCGTAACAAATGAACCAACGGGCGCAATGCCGCTGAATAATCCACCCAATGTGGATGCTGTCGGTGAAGGAACAGTGATTGGAATCGGCCCACAATCTTTCAACAGCGTGCCGGTGATGTTATTCCAACATGCAAAATCATTGATCGTGCTGCTGCTCGGGCCAACAATGCCTGAAGCCAGAAATGGGAAATTATAACTTGTGCCGTTGATATTAAATGACAATGGCTGTGGCGCGGCAGATCCGCCCGCACCGTAAGCAATCATGCCACCATTGTTAGTGTTGGGCCCAAGACAAAGGTAATGATAGCCCGTAGGGTTATTTTTTGCCGCATCGTAAGTGCAAAGATTGGTGAACAGTGGCCCAGTGCCAACGTTTACCGCAGGATAGGTTCCAGCTGGATTACGAGTGGTTAAACCAAGTTCGGTTGGGTTGGAGCCTAGTGGTCCACCTGCTGCAATACCACTATCCTGAACGATGGCTTGTGTTGAACGCTGGCCAGCATACATCGGCATGTGGCCGGGCGTGGTTGGGCCACCTTGCAGAACTGCGGTTTGAGCCAGCGCCGTATCTGGCAGAAGTGCCAGAACAAGCGCAAAAAGGACGCAAATAACCCGCTTTAGATCAATAACGCTCCGGCTCATCTTCTTCGTCCTCGAAGCTATCTATTGCGAGGCTTTCGATCTGTAATTCCACGCGGCAACATTTATCGCCGCCATCGTTTTGCGTATGGTTGACAGAGGTAATTCTGGCCATGGCGTGCAGATGAACAGTCCCACCAACCTCCGCCGATTGTTCATCAATCCCAAGTTTTTCAAATTCCTTATCAGTCAATGAAATCCGCAAGCCATAGGGGAAATCCGGCTTATCAGGCATCGGATAGGGTGTTACCGTGTCCTGCTTGTCCTCATCGTCAAGCTCCATGCTCTTGAGTTCGATCATGGCTATGCCGCCATGGGAGCGGCACCGCCGGCCGCAGGAGTCCCACCAGCGGCACCGCCCGCCGCGCCAGCATCTGGCAGCGGCATAGGTTGAATTGGAGGTGCGGCAAGTTCGGCATCCTGCTTGGTGTTGAGTGCCTTGTGCGCCTCTTCGTGCCGAGCGGCCATCTTGCGATGTTCCTCACGGTGATTTCCGTGCATGTCACGGCGCTCGGTTTCATGCGCCTTGTGCATATCTTCACGCTCTTTGCGATGCTTTTCGTGCATGGGTTCACGGCTCTCAGCCTTGGGGTCTTTGGCTTCGGCCTTTTTTTCCTTCTTGGATTCGGTGTGTTCTTCCGACTTATCATCAACCCGCTCTGTGCGAGGTTTTTTCTCACCACCTTCTGACTTGTCGTACATCCTTGAGGCGCGGCGCTTTGTTTCTTCAGCCATTTGAATTAGTCCTTCTGTTGGGGAGTTTCGTGTACACGCCTAGAACGATTGTGCTCTTTGTTTTCCATAGACTTTATGGTGTTGCAGTTGCAACAAAGCACCTGTAAATTTTTCTTAGCTTCATCTATTCGTGTGTAATAATACCGAGCAATTTTACTTCCTAAGCGCTTCCTATCGAGGTATCCATCACCATTTTTGTGATCGAGGGTCAACGCTCTAACATCGGCATCATAACCACAACAAACACATTTTCCACCAAGTGCCGCAATTACCGCTTCTCGTTTCACTATATCTGGTCTGAGATATCTATGGCGATACCTTGCTCGTGACGTTGTAACAGCATTCACACGGGCCTTCATATAGATCTCATATCGACCTTCTTCAATTAAGCGCTTTTTCTTCTTCGCCCAAGATTTCTTGTTATAATCTGGGTCTTCTAATTTTTTCCTGTGGTAATATTCCAAATTATAACGCCGGTGTTCCTCGCATCGTGTTTCTGTTGTGGTGGCCAATGACATTATTGCCCCCCTTTATGATCATAAAGAATAGAAGTCTTTGATCTTTTCTTCGACATTCCCAAAAACGTGGTTGCCAAACGGGCTTCCTTGCCCAAGGTGCCAGGTGCGTGCGCTTCCTTCTTGGCATAGGCTGCAGTTGACATGCCAGCGCGTTCTGCCTTCTCGCGGAACTTGCCACGATGGGCGGCTGGTACGGCCTTCTTGACCCAATTCTTGCGTTTCTCAGCCATAGCTTTCGTCCTGTTCGACATATCGAGTAGTGAGGGCCGCATTATCTGCGGCCCTTATCTATTACAACTCAGCGCTGGCCGAAATCAGCCCAGTGCCATTGTTCGAGTAGAGGAACGAGGCAATGCCAGCCGCCGGAATAGTGGTGGCGGTGCAGTTGACCAACGCATTAAGCACGTTGGCTACCGTGCTGGTAACAGTCACTGCTGCAGCAAGTGTGGTGCAAGCACCAAGCGTTGCCTGAGTGGTTGAAGTTGGCGAAGCAAAGCCGGTTGCAAAGCTCAAGGTCGGAGCCGCGCGCATCGGCACTGGGAATTGAACCAAGCAATTGGTGTGCGTGGTATCAACAGCCGAACATGGTGCAACAGGGGTGATTGCTGCAGTTTCGGTCAAGCGATAGAAATAACGCTCTTGCAATGCGGTTTCCACGGCGTTTGGACGACGGGCAAAGCTCTTGGCGCGCACATCATTGGCGGCAAGAACCGCACCAGATGCACCAGCCACTGTGGTCAATGCTGAGTTTGGCACCAGCTGCGCGCCAGTGAATTCAAACCAGTCTGCAGCCACACCGGTTCCAACAGGCGTGTAACAGATCACCACGGCCCCTTCGGTTGCTGTTGCAGGGATAGGAGCAACAACACTGTAGCGATTCCAAGCCGTGTTGATTGGTACTAAAAGATTGGCGGCCGCATTGGCCTGGCCAGTCCATGCCGTTGAGCCACCGCCGCCAGCATTAAAGCCCCAAGCAAGTTTCTGTGCGCCCTCATCAGTGCCGGTGCCATAAACAATGGAAACCTGCAAGTTGCTAGATGCTGCTGAGAATGAAGCACCAGCCTTGGCGCTAAAATCAAGTTCAGCCGTTTGGCCTTGGAAGCGCAGGAAATTGGTGGTTTCAATTTCTTGTGCGATGCAGGCCTGCACAACGCCAGCGCCTGAGCCTTTGTTGACACGCAGGGAAGCGTTAAAGCCGGCGGGAATATCAGTGGCACCGGTCTGTTGTGTCACCGTCAGGGTCGTGGCAGTGCCAGACCATGCAAACCAGCGATCAGCCGTATAGAGATAGGTCGTGGTGATCGAACCCACCGAAGTGGTGCGCTGAAATAGGTTGGTGCCGAAGTCACCACCGATCAGCGCATTTTCACCGTTGTTGCCCTGAAGTGTTGAACCATAGTTGCCGAGCATAGGGGCCGGGGCATAATAATTGGTCGAGGTGGGCTGGCCACCTGCCACGTCCTGAAACACGTCGGCTGGATTGATACCCTGTACCAAGGGCACTGGAACAGTTTGCGCCAATGCGGCGCCACCGAACAAAACTGCGGCAAGACTGCCGATTAGCATAAACTTTTTCATTGGGTATCTCCGTGTTAAAGTTGAAGAAAAGGTTAAATAAGTCCTCAGTTCATCGCATTTATCTCTAAAAAGTTTAAAACGATGTCGGCTGCTGACGTGGTGGCATTGCCTGTGATTGCAATGAGAATTGGAGCGTTTTCCGTCGCCGTGGTGAGGCCTGGAGCCAAAAGGGCCGCAACAGCACCACCTACCTGGACTTGCTGATGAAGACCAATCTGGGTGTTGGAATTGGCCGCACCATATTTAAACACATTGGCCTCAATCGCCCAACCACCACCGTTCGTTGTCACAGCAGCAGTATCGGCAATTGTCGTGCCGCCCGTCACTGTTGAGCCAACTACAGCAGTCGTGCAGCCAAAAATGATCTTAACATCCTTGGTGTTGCCGTTTGCGGCAAATGAACCTTGAGCGATGATGTTGAGGCCCTGTCCATTTGCAACGAGCGAATTGGCAGGCAGCGAATAGACGGCGATCACCTTATCGGCACCCGTGGCAGCAGGAGAAACACCCGCAGAACTGATCTGGCGATTGATATTGCCCTCAACTCCAGCAACGGCACCACCATTGCCAAATGGCAATCCGTTTTGTGAAACCAAATTAACGATGGCCTGTGTGGTCGTTTCGGCAATAACAGACCCACCATTGTCAATGACAACTCGTTCAGTGCCGGTGAGGACGGTTACGAGTTGTGTGCTGGTTGCATAGCTATTGGCCATGATGAAAATCCTTTACGTTGAAGAGGCGAATGATTGACTTGTGGCAAGAGCACCACTTTGAGAAATGCGATAGTTGATCGTGCCGGAGCTGTAAACGATGCAATTCAAGCGATAGAGAACTTGGTTCTCTGGCTCACCAAACGACGCCGAGACTGGCGTGCCTGTGGTGTATTGAGCCAGCGTTCCCTTATTGTCGAAATTGGCGACAAGCCATGTTGCACCGCCGTCAAAGCTGCGCTCAAGCTGTATCGTGGCGCTGAATGAGATGGCGGCTCCAGTGAATACCACTGCGGCATCAACACCCGTGGTGATGGCCTGCGAAGTAAGAGCGAATGAGAAGGCTTGCGGCGCGTTGGTTGTCGGCGCGCTGGTTGGAATTGCTGAAATCTGAACGACGCCTGGCGTGCCGGGCGAATTTCCGCTTGCAGCCACCGCAGCGACAAGAACGGACACAACGGTTGTGCTGGCAGGAATGCCAGGACCAGTGACGGTTGAACCCACGAGGCCAGCGGTCGATGCCAGACATGAAATCTGCGCCGCGGCAGTCGATACAATGCCGGTCAGGCTGATGGTTGGCAGCGCCAAGGTGCCAGACGTGCCAGAGAATGTGGCCCAAGTTGTTCCACGTGGAACATTCTTGCTGTTGATCGCCACTCCCGCAGCAATGCCAGTGCCACTTACGACAGAGGCGTTGAGCGACCCATTGGTGGTGGTCAATGAGCTGGTGATAGAGGCATATAACTCGACGTTGAACGGGCCGAAAAATGAGAATGGAAGGCCTGGACCTACCGCAGAGAAGGTGCCCGAAATCACGCCGCTGGCAGCATCACCCGCAGGCGGTGCGCCAGTTGCAGAAACTCCAAGTGGTGCGGGAAGGCCCATTCAAATTACCCTTGCGCCTGATTGTTCTGACGTGCGGCCGGCATTACTGTGCCAAGGATATGCACGAACTCAGCGTTGGGGTTTTCATGTGCTTTCCCACCGAAACCATCGGATGAATAATCCTCGCCTGGCATTCTGTCAGCATCAAATGCCTTTTGATCAGGAAGAGTGCCAACGACATTGCGCGCGCCAAGATCGCCTTTCACAATCAATCCACCATGGGTCAAGACTAGAGGACGATCATCTTGGCCCGCAAACTTGATGGCATTGCCAACAGAGTTCTTGAATTCAGCAAAGATTTGCTTGGCAATATCATTGATTGGCAACAATCCATCATTTGGAGCGCCAGACCAGAAAATTTCCGTGTAAACCGCACTTTTGTCAGCGCCAACACTAAATGGCTCAATAAAGCGTTCATTGAGATAGACTTTCGAGATCACCCGATATTCTGGCTTCAGTCCCTTGCTCTTGGCATCATGCAAAAGCTTGATCATTCGCTTATGGGCAGCACCCATTTTGGCCAAGACTTCTGGCGGCACACGCTCGCGGCCCGTGCCCTGATCGGAAATTTCAGCGATGTGAAGCGCCAATTTCTCCATGAGGCTTTCGGCATTGCCCGAAGAACCACCTTCAGACTTTAAAGCGGCCAGATCGTCCAGCACCTCGGCTTTGATTTCCTTGGCGGCAGCAGTAACCGCTGCTTTAACGGCGGCTTTGAATTCCGGCGTTTCAGTCAGTGGTAACTGCTTGGCTTGGTTTTGTTGATCAGTTGACATCAAAGGAACCTTTCGTGGACGACCGAGGGCCATTTTTAGGCAGCGGCGTAGTTTCTGGAAGCAAACTTGTTGGCCTGATCATCGCGCACCATTGTAACAAGGGCGCTCGAAATCGTGCCAGCCGTGAAGTTCGACGCTGCCGGAACCTGAAACAGCAAGCGCAGATAGCGTGGTTGCAGGTTTGCAGGGAAGGCAGGCGGGAAGTCAAAGCGGGCAATAACCTGCGCAGCCGTCAAACTGGCTACGGCGATAGGGCCGGTTTCCACCAATGTGGTGTAAGCGCCGGGCTGATAACCACCACCAACACCCAGATCAGGTGCGGCCTGGAATGCCACGTTGAGGGTGCCACCATTGGCCGTGGCAAAGGCGGTGCCGGTAATGGCCTCGATCTGTGCCTTGATTGCGCCAATACCAGCATCGGTGCCAAACAAAGTGGCAGTGCCGATGATAGCATTTGGTGCCGTGCCAACGCCAGTGCCGAGAAGGTCAATGACGTTGGTTGATGGGACGTTGATGCCCGCACCAGCCACAATAGAAAGGTTGCCGCCGATGGGGACGAATGAAAGTTGGCTGTCGGTGATCATGTGAATATCTCCAAAAAGGAATTAAAAGGCTTAAACGACTTAAACGACCTGGGCTTCGGTGTTGAGCAACTGATCAACGACCTTGACTGGATGGGCACGGAAAGCATCGACCGGACGACCAGCAAAATCACTGCTGGTCAACAGCACGTTGCGGTTACGCATCGACTGGCGATCCATGTAATGGCGCAAAGTACGATTGGCGTAGAAAACGCCATGAACGCCACTGGCAGCATCTTCAACAGCGTCAGTTTTGGTAACGCCTGAATCAGTCTTGCCAAGCTTTGGAGCCTGCAGCAGCATTTGGCCCATGCCATCGAAGAGATCGAAAGCATTGGCACCGGCCAAACCAGCGTTGGTCACATCAAGGTTGGCCAGACGAACGCCATAGCGCCAGTCTTTTGGACAGATGCCAGCCTGAATGCGGAACCATGAGGTGTAAGCCTCGAAGCGATTGCCGAAGCTATCAAAGCCCGGCGTGGTATCGCTCTTGTCTTCCATCGACAGGCCCGCCTTGGAGCCGCGTGGGAACAGTTTAAAGATTGTCTCTGGGCCCCAGCCAATCCACCATAGAGAGGCGTTGGATGATCCAGTACCACCACCGTTCAACACGTTTGAGGCGTTGGCAGCGGTGGCGGTGTTGACCGTGTTATAGAACGGCGACAAGCCCATGTATTGGGCTGGTGTCAGGATGGAATTGCCATAGAAATCAGTCTGGGCAATGGTTTGTGACATGCCTTCTAGGAACGCAATGTCTTCGCTTTCACGAAAACGCTCTTTGTTGCCGCTATGCTCTGCAAGAGCGCGGTCAACCTGCGAATAGGCTTCCAACATGCCAAGACCAACGCGGGCTTTGCCGCCGGTGCTTTTTGAATATGGCGTGCCGCGATTATACTGGCGCCAATTGCCTGGTGGCAGCGAATTGCGGAAGATGAATTCATGGCCGGTGGCTTCGTTGGCCTCAACATAAGGCGCGTCGTCCTCAATGTCGTTGCACTGCGAAAGCATTTCCGCCAGAACTGGAATTTTACCTTCACGATCCGTGCGGTTTGCTACGTCGAGGAGGGTAGGCCATGCGCCTGTTGCCATATTAGTAATCCTTTCAGTTTAAATCATTTTTGTGCATAGAGTGCGGCCATCCCGCGTTTTTGTGGACCACCGCCGTTAAGTGTAGAAGGTTTAGGATTGGCGGGGGGTAGTGGAGGTTCGTCAAAAAATCTGGCAGCGTTGTGAAGCAGCTTCATGAATTGCGGGTGATCACCAGCGCCGGTAATGCGCAGAAAGTTTTCAAACTCTGGAACATCTTTTTCAGTAACCAGCATGTTGCGCATACGGGCCACTGCGGCCATGGCAGTCTGATGTCCGGATCCACCAAGTTCTGGGTCAGCCATAACCTGCTTAACCCATTCCTTGCGAGTGTTATTGAAAGTGCGATATTGATCCTCAGAGACTTGCTTGGCATAGGTCGTCATTGCATCGCTGTGCAGATCAACCAGCTTTTGGGCAGTTTGGGCGCGGGTTTCGCCTTCCTTTGGCGTCAAAAGACTGTCGAGAATGCCCGTGAATTGCGCCATGCGCGGCTCATCGGCCTTCAGCGTGTCTGGTAATTTGAAATCCCACTTGACTGGTTCGGGAACAACAGCGGGCTCAACGGGTTTAACCTCAGCGGCTTTCGCGGCCTCTGCAGCCTTTGCGGTTTCGGCTGCTTTGTCTGCCTCTGAGGCCGCCTCAGCGGTTTTTTCGGGTTCTTTGGCCTTGGCTGCAGCATCTGCGGCCAGTTTATCAGCCTCAGCTTTATCAGTGGCGGCCTTGTCGAAAGTCTCCAGCAGCGTGGGAACTTCACTTGGATGTGGCTCGGCGGCGGTTACGGGTGCGGCGGCAATTGGTTCAGCAGCCGGTGCTGCGACAGTTTCAACTACAGGTGCAGCGGCCGCAGTGGCGGCTGGCACAACTGTTTCTGGTTTCTCAGCCTCAGCCATTAGATGTCCTGCTTAATGCTACGTTGTGGCACGGGCTTTGCATACCTTGAATCATGCTCATCGTGCATTTTGAACACTGCCGCGCGATCAATGATAGAAAGTGATTGATAAAGCCGCTGGCCGATGGCTTGTTCGCCCTGATGAAAGAATGTGGCTTCTGAGTTTGGGAACCCGTTTGGGCCAACGCCAAATTTGGTTTCAAATGTGTGACAAGTTTGCAGTAATTGCCAGATTTCACGGCGGCCAATAGGATCGGAGAGAACCCGTTTCCAAAATTCTTCGGCTTGCAGGCGCTCAAGTTCGACCTTCTTTTTGCGGCCCCGAACCATGACAGGATTTGCAGCATCAACGGTTGGCTGTTCGCTTGCCAGAACCTCAAGTTGATCGCCGTCTGCCTCATTTTCATCCCCGTCAGTCAATGGATAACACCACTTGGAATTATGATTCCGCCGGGACTTTTTCTCGGTTCCGGTTTTGGCAGGATAACAGAGTATGCTCTTTGCCGCAATGGGGCTTCATGTCCCACATTAAGTTCGGTGAGTAACATGCCTGTTTGGCCTGTCTTTTTCGTCTTGAACTCTTCTGCTTTCATATGCCCGGCCCGCAAAGCCTCTGCCAACTTGAGGAAATATTTCGACGGCGCAAAGGTGCGAAGCCAGCCGCCGGCCTTCTTGTGACATTCCTCGGCATAGAGCCCAATTTTGAACCAACGATCATCTTGGCGCCAATAAGCAGCTTGCCGGCACGCGCCCTCAATCAGTTTTAGTTCGTCGATCAGCTTTTTGTAGGTTGGTCCCTTGGCTGGCAGTTTGGCCAAATCCTCGCAATGCTCAGCCGCGAGTTTGAAGTTCTCACTCAAGCATGAGAAAATTTCAGTCTCAGTGAGATCACTCATTTAGTGATTTTCCATCATGGGTGTCTTGCACCTCTTCATCCCAGCGCCAAACAATCCGTCCATTTGGCTCTTGGACTTCGTCTGGATTATTCTCGACGATGTAGAAACGATTGCCGGGGAACAATGACCATGCATGTGTGAATGTCTTCGGTGTTTCATCCAAAGTTGACCTATAGCTCGTCACGATAAGCTGATGCTCGCCACCGGCATAAAGTTTAACAACTTTCCATTCCAAGATTCTTAAACAACTCACGTTTGGAGTAAGGTCATTGCCGTTTTTATCTGACGAAAGATAAAATGCGTGAAGGAAATGTTTCATTGTTGCCCCGTTTGGCCTGTTAGCAACGCATTGAGTGCATTGCCACCTGGCACTTGGGTTTCGGAAAGGGTCTTTGCCGCATTCACACCAGCAGCAGCCATGCCGGGGATTTGCGCTTGTTGCTTGGCCTGCGCTCTGGCCTGATCGTGAGATTCAACCTCTTTTGGCGTAAACAGGCAGTCAGTTGGGAAATTCACCAAGTCGCCATAGTGCGCCAAAGCTTTGTCCAGATTAACGGTTCTGATCGGGTCGGGCACACTGGCGGCTTTGGCCGCACTGGACAGCACGCCAGCTGTGCTGAAGAAATCCTTCATGGAGACTGATTCGGCACTGCGCTGCGCCATTTTCATAATCGAGGTGTAGTCGATCTTGAGGGGCACGCCCTGCAAGCTCTTGGGCATTGGCTTTAACATTTTACGGCGGGTCATGATGCCCAGCACACGCCGGATCATCGTGCTTAATTCATTTTCCGCTGAATTGATGATTGGGCCAAGCTGCTGCAAGCGTTCGAGGTCGCGCTTGGTCAGTTCAAGTTCGTTGCGTGGCTGCACGCCTTCCATGCGCGAGATGGCCATGAACAGATCCACGAACAAAGCTGAATTGATTCGCGCTGAAACCTTCTCAATATCGGCCACGATGGGAGCCAACCAGCCGAAGTTGACCTCAAACAAGGGCCAGAAGCCCTTTTTGCCGCCATCGGTGCTCATATAGGTGATCATGCCAGGGATGATCGAGCTTGGTTCATTCTTCAGTTCAGGATTGGCACCCATTGGTGGGCGCACACCCTTTTCGATGAACTCGGCCTTGCGGCGTGTTTCCATCTGCACTTGCTTGTTATCGCCCAGTGCATCCATGCAAGGTGAACGACCATAGGGATCATTGCTAACCTCTGACCAGCGCAGCGCCATGAATGGCTTGTCATTAAAACCACGCTTGCTTAGCGGACGTTCGCATTTATTGCCCTTGACCCAATAGACCTCACGATAGGTGAAAATTCCGGGGACAACGGTGGCCTGGTCTTGTTCCTTGCCTTTGCCCTTTTTTGAGATGGCGAAATTTGGCTCAATGGCACAGGCAACCACAAATTCCTGTTCTAACGAGCCGCCACCTGTTTCCCACATTTTCTGCACTTCAGGTGGGCAGTTTTCCAGTTTGAACATCTCAACGATTTGCAGCACGGTCAGCACAAATTCGCGGTAAAGCGTGTCCACATCCAGCCTTGAACCAACGCCAAGGAAATACTCGCCGGCGCAGGGCAGATAGAAGCGCACAACGTCTTCAAAGTCTTCGTAACAAATCACTGGGGCAGTGCCAAACACCGTCACGTCTTGGAATGCTTGCGCCATGGTTTTGTAAAAGTTGGATTGCGCCAATACGGTGTAAATCCGCTGCTGGGTATCTTCCAGCCACGCCGAGCCATCGGCATCCAGCGTGATCCATGGCAACGCCACATCCATCTTGAACCATGGCCGTGATGGGCTGGTGAGGCCAGTCCATAACCCGCTTGAACAAACGTTGACGGCTAGCGTTCCTACGCCATCAATGATGTTGTCATTGATCGGCTTGCCTTTGTTATATTTATTGGCGGTGATGACCCAATGATAGCGGCGCGGAATAAAAAACTCAGCCAGAATTGCCCAGTGGGACCAGAATGAATAACGCCAAGTTCTAAGTGCTGACATGCGCGATTCCAGATGTTGATAGATCGTGCTCCAATCAGTTTCAGGTTTGGGCAGTTTATCAGGGGCGGTTGCAGGTTGCCGCGTTAGAAGGGACGGACCCATTTCCTCATACGGTGCGGCGTCGGTGTCGGCCTCAAGCATGGTCTAATTTCCAAACAGTTGTTTGGGTGCCGTTGGCTGGCCCAGATCGCCTTGTGATGATGATTTCACTGTGTCGTTAAATCCGCCACCTGCTGCGGCTGCAGCTGCGGCTCGTGCTGCGGTGCCGGACGTTTGAACCGCGCCATTGGCCATTGTGGCTGGTGTTGGCGGTGGTGGTGGTGCAGCTGGGGCGGCTGGGGCTTGGGGCAAAAGAAAGCTCATGAGATCACCGAAAGAAAAAGGCCAGAGGTTGCACCAGCGCCGAATGCCAATGCAACTGCAAGACTGGCTATAAATCGCTGGTCAATGATTTGGAGATAATAGGAAACGTATGACATTCCGGCTGAAAACAACGCCAACTGCCACGCGAGAGGGTTGTGAAGCATCAATCCGGCCACAAAACAGCCGGTCAAATATAGCGCGCTGTTGATGTAAAGGCCGATGACGAGCAGGTTCATGGTCTATCTCTCCGAATATGGATCATAGGATGAAGACACGGCATTGGCAACACCTGTGCTGAATGGGTCATATTCGACTGTGTGGCGCGCAGGGGCTGCGACCTGATTTTGCACTGTCACCGGCTCGGCAAAGGTTAACACAAATGCGTCGGCATCATCTGGGCTGAAGCCTATTTTGTCTTTCACATCCTCTTTGGGCTCCAGCAAAAGCCGGTCGCCTTGGATCGTGTAGGTCGTTTGTGCCAAGGCCGCGGCCAATTCTGGGTTTTCACACAAGGCGCCGCCGCGCTTAATCCATTCCACGGCATCAAAATACATCTCCGCGCGCTTGTTGACATAGCGCGATTTGTTGTGCGCCTGGCCGGAGAAGGGCACGCCAATCGGTGAGCGGCCGAGCAATCGCAACTGATCAATCCAGCCTGCACCAAAGCCGCCAGTATCGTCCACAAACGCTGCATCGGCTTTCCACTCAATCCATTTGCGCGACACAATGCCGGCGCCTTGCGTCGAGGTCAGGTTGCGGTGCTTGATGAACGGGAAACACTGAATGCCCTGGCGCGGGGCAATCACTGAACTGTCATCACCGAACCTTGCCACGTCAACGCCCAGCACGCGCGGCGCATTGCCAATGTCCATTTCACGGTAAAACCGCTTCATGGCGGCTTGGACTTCCTCGATGCCAATCAGCGCATTGAAATCAGTATCGGGGAATTCGCCAAATATCTTGACCTTCACCCATGGATTATCCCGGCCGTATTGCGCGATTTGTGCGCGGGCATGTTCAACCGATACACGGGGCGTGCGCTTTGGGTCGTCTGGATCCGCCGTGATTGTAATGATTTTCCACAGGCCGCGCGCAAGAAACGCCTTGTAAAGCGGGCCACCACGCCTTGTTGGGTTGCCTGCTTGGACAATGTGGGCTTCTTTGGGATTGCCAGCAAAGATGCTTTCGCAGGTTGGCATGATGGAATCCGGATAATCGCCTGATTCATCGAGCAACCACATGACATAATCGGCGTGCACACCTGCCAATGAGTTGCCGATTTGCTCCGGGTTAGCGTCTCTGGCCCATGTTTTGGCTTCAAGCTTCCATGTGGCTTCATGCTGGATTGCCGAGATGGTAGAGCCGGTGATTTTGAACGTGGCCTTGAGCAGCGGCGATTTTTCATACCAGCGCGCGAGCTCTGTCCATAGATTGCCCTTGAGGTTGGAGCCGGTGATCGAAGTGACTGCCACATATGGAAATGGGCGGGTGAGCAGGAAATTCCAGCCGATCCATGCCAGAACAGCGGTCTTGCCTGGCCCTGCACAGGCTTTGAGGGCAAGCCTTGGGCAAGTTGGAAACGCTTCTAGCGCTTCTAGCTGCCATGCGTCTGGCTCAACCTTGAACAGGTCGCGCACGAATTGAACGGGCTTTTCCCGCCATAATCTGATCTGATCGGCGGCCGCGAGGGTCAAGGAGATGGTTTCCTACGCCCTATTATGGTCTTTGGAATGCAGCCACAGATCGGACAATAGCAGTACTCGATTTCAGAATATGACCATGCCCACGCATATTTTTGAAAGTGTCGATGATATGTTGAAAACCCTTCAGGTTGCGGTGCACCCTTATTTTGGTCGCGCCAAAGTTCACAATTTTCCACCATCATTTTTCCTGCTTGACCAAGCTGGCTAGAACAAGATCTGAGAGTTTGGAGTCGACGCTGAGTTCAAGCGTGTTTTTAAACATACCCAAATGCTTGCCGAGGTCAACCAATGCGGCGCGCTTATCATGGAACTTGATTTTCATGCCGTCTTTGGTTTGGGATATCTCTGAGATGGCGCCTGCGGTTTCGTCGTCTATCTTGTCGCTGTCGATCAAGGCAACGCCATTGATGATGTGGAGATCACCGCTTTCGTTGTACAATGAGAGTTCACTGCCCCATTTAACTGATTTGCGGATGTCAGAAAACCCGATTTTAGCGAGTTCTTTGGTGATCTTGTCTATGGTTATCCCAGCCTTTGTCGCTGATTTGTTTAGGATTTCTTCTGTCCGGCTCCGAATACCCTCAAAAGACTTCAATCTTTGAGCATTTTTGAGGGATGGTGCATAACCAGCTTGCCGATAGGCTTCTTCTGCGGTTTTACCCTTTGCAAGCTCTTGGGCGAACCTTTCATGCTTTGGGTTTTTGAGGACTGGCATAAGCGCAAAGATAGGCTGGGGTTTGTGTTATGTCAATTTTGGGAGGAAAATTATGAAAACGGCTTCCCCGGCGATTACTAAATCCTAGCTTTTGTTGGGTTCAGCGCTGAACTTTCCGCGTAGAAGTTGATCTAGCAACACCGAGGGAGCAGGCTGTACGTTAACATTAACAGAAATTATGCACAATAAAAAAATTAGTGGCTGGCCGACAAAAAGAAACCCCACCAAGGGGATGGCGGGGCTTGAGGGTTGGGCTTCCCGGGAGGGGGGAGCTACAGCAACAACACCAAATTGGCTCAGGTGTACGGATTGCGTGTATCATAGCTTGTGGGACGCTGCAATGATAAATCCACAGGTTTATGCTTCGCCTTTCTCAATCTTGTCGGCTTGATCTCGCAATGCGGGCTGCATGGCTTCAAAATGGAGTGCAGCGTCAGCGTTCCCTCCAGGCACATTATCATGCTCAACCATTCCTAAAAGCCACGCTGCGGTTTCACGCACTCCATCAGCCTTGGCTTTGCGAAGGGCGGCGGCTATAGGTTTAGCAGTATATAACCATTCAGGAGGCCATTCAGCGTCAGGTTGTTTTGAAAAGCCGCATAGGCGGAATGCTATTTCGTCAGCCCAATCTGGTTTGCGCTCGGTCATGGTTTTGTCTCCGTTTGGGTTGGACTGGCCACCTCATTTGCAAGCGCCCAGCCGTTGTGTCGAACTTCAATGTGGATGCCTGATTTCTCCAATCGGCTCTTGAGGCGCAGGATTGGGATTTCAGGCTTTCTGTCAAGTTTGTGAGCATCTGATTTCTTTAGTGTTTCGCCGAATTTATTCAACATTGCAGCGGCCAGCTTTACTTCATCGGGGAATAGATTGATGGCGATTTGGCCGACGATCAAATAGCGGCCGTTAAGGATGATCTTTTCTCGTGGAAGCTGGGGGGAATTGACGGTTTGTTGGGCGGGAGGATCGGCGGGTTTGACTTCTGCTTGCTCGATCATTTCCTTCACCTCATCAGGTTTGAACTCAACAAGTGTCTCGTCGTATGGAGTTTTAGGTTCCTCAGTCTTTGCTGATAGACTGCGCAAAACGGCAACGGCGATGTCCAAATCGACATTTTCGGCCTCAAGCGTCCTGATTTTGACCTCGTTAGAGGCCTTCTTAGCCAAAATAAGGTCTATGGAAGTGTCAGTCACGAAGTCTTTTCCACCTTGAGAAGGGATGTAGCCCCATGATCAAAGGTCAAAGAAACATCATCGAATTTAACATTGCGGGTATCGACGTACCTGGCGATGGCCATCAAAACATCCTGAGAGGTCTTGCGCCGGCCCAGCTCATAACCCGCCAGTGCCGAGTGTGAGATTGAGCAATTCCTAGCGAAATCTGGTTGTTTAATGCCAAACCAAGCGCGGATGGTGCGAAGCTGGCGGGGTGATGGGATGGGAGGCGGGGCTTTGATCATGCAACGATTTAATATGCGCCTGTTAGTCCGCCGTCAATAGAGGTGCGACAATCTGCCCACTAGCATATTCACGATTTAATCTTTATCTAGGTATTGAAAGAGAGGGAAATATGAATTTCCAAAACAGTCCAAAGCCTAAGACCTGCCCATGGGGGCAAATCCAATATGCCGATGAGGTTATGCCTGGCATCTGGTCGGTCGGAACTGCCAGCCACGGGGGCTTGCTCTTGAGCCCTGAACGCATGGCAGCGATGCCAGAGGCCTTAAAGTGCAATGTGTACGGCAAGGGCAACGCCTTTGAAGAAGATTGTGAGTGGGCCTTGGTTGCGGCGGCATGGCCGCAAGAGTTTGGAGCGGCACAGCCCAACGCAATGCAATATGTCGGCCTGACTTTGAATGGCGAAACCTATGCCAAGGCATTTGCCTTCTGGCAGCAACAACAAGTGGAGGCCTGAATGAACAGAAATCAAATTGAACAAATCCAGATTGGGCAGAAGGGCCTATATTGCTGGAACAAGGAACTTCCCGTTTGCTTTGTCGGGGATATTATCATGGCCACGATGGGGCGCCGCAAGGGTCAATTTGCTCGCTATGTGATGGTACTAAGCGAGAATGCCAAGATCGGCTTCATGGTTGAGGAGGCGGCCAATGGCTAATTGGAATCAAGTTACAGAAGAACGTTATTGGGAAATGCTGGGATGCCTGCCGCCCGAAGTTATGACGGGGATGGGCTTTCTGGTTGGTGAGCCCATGAGCCACAATGCGGCAGGGCGGCCAGTGTTTTCGGCCTTTGCCCAATGGCAGGGCAAGTTTTACGAGGCAAAGGAATGCCTCACGGTAGCTGAGTTTAAGGCGATTACGCCTGAACAGTTTGAGCAGGAGGTGGCGGCTGATGAAACAGCATGAAAAGCGACATACCATATGATGAATTTTTGCGGCGAGTGGCTGCAATTTACAACAAGAGGATAATTGAAATGACACCCCATGATCTTGAACAAATCGCCAACCCTCAAGCGGCAGAGCGGCGCACACAAGCCGCGCTCGCTGGGCGGAGGATTTCTTCCGGAGATCCAGACTCCGTAGCCAAGATTACTGATCGTTTGAGGGCCTTGGAACGCCAACACGGGATGATGAAGCTTGCAAATCGCTTTCTCAAGTTTGGCAATGATGCGGGCTTGCTGGCGGCTGGCTGGAATCCCGATCAAATAGCGAAAATGAAGCAACCGGCACTTTCGGGCGAAGTTGGATTTCCGGCCTATATGTTGTCGAACTCAAATGCCAACATGACCCGATTGCGGAAGCGACTGGCTTCACTGACAAAGCCTAACAGCGCAATCTATGCTGCCAAGCAGGTTTTAGAAACGGTGCAGGCATGAACCAGCGCGAGCACACAGCTATTTTCCGCGCCTGCCAAGAGCATAACCGCTTGAATGGCATAAAGGTCTTCGAGCAAGGCTATCTTGGCATTCAGGCATTTCGTGACGCATTTGGCAACCGCCGCGCTAATCCAATGGTGTACGTGGCTAATTCTGACAGCAGCTTGGCTTGGGCATCATATCTAAACAAATCCAATCCTGTTGAGACTTTGGCAGCCGTAGCCTCTCAGAACCGCTTTGCAGGGGTGCTGTGATGGACAACCATTCATCACTGCCTTGGAAGATTGGGGCGAAAGCACCAACGCTGATTTTGACCGCCTACGACGAGGGCGTGGCTGTAGCTACTCCTCACGGACGAAAGACACCGCTGAGGATAGAGATCACCCTCGCCAACGCCGCCTACATCGTCCAAGCCTGCAACGCATTTCCTGATCTGGTAAAGGCGCTGGAAGATACAATCTCAGCAAGTGAACGAGCCATTGGCGACCATATTGCACCTGAGCATTGCTATGCTACTGGCCCCAAAACTGGAGACGCTTTGGCTGATCTTGTCGAATGCCCTGCTTGTATAGCCGCCAAGGTTAACCAAGAGGCCCGCGCCATCCTCGCCAAAGCCAAGGCAGGTGCATGATGAACGAGATAGCCCGCAAAACTTTTAATTTGGAGGATGATTATGGACTGGTTTGACAAAGAAGTTGAAGCATTAGAACAGCAATTGGCGGAAGGCCAGATCACACGCGCAGAGTTTCAAAAAGAAATGAACGAATTACGGCGCGATGCCCAAGAACAAGAGGACAGAGAAGATATTATAGCTTCTGGTCGCGGATATTTATTGAGGTAAATCATGAACAGCCCATTAGACAAAGGAATTTCACGCATTCTCAACGCAGCCGCAACAAAGCGTATGGCAGAAGCTAAACGCTTAACGCAAAAGACAGTCATTGAAAGCAATAGATTGTTATTTACAGGCATTGCGTCCGAACTGCCAAGGTTTGTTGATGATAAGGCCGCGCGAACATTGTTTCAACCAAAGGAAGGCACCAAGCCATGAGTGTCACTATCAACACAACTTGGGCCAACAAAAATCCAAACAGTGTTTGGAATAAGCTGGTCGCTAAACTCGGCCGTGAACCAACGGAAGCAGAAGCACGGGATGAGGTGTTACGCATAATTGGTAAGGTGAAGGCATGAGCCGTCCTGAGTTTGAAGATATCCGCGACAAAAGGGCTTTGGTATTCAGCGCGGCGCAGCGTCTTATCTGTGAACTGCATTGGAGTGACCTTGTTGAGATCATGCGCAAGGCCGGATGTGACGGCGACCAGATTGAACACGTCTCAGGCCTTTATCATGAACTGGAAAACACCGTGGCTAATTGTGAGGGCGGAGCATGAAATACACTGTCACCCGTAGAACTGGAAACATCAAGGTCAAAGACGAGGCGCAGCATATAGTGGCCACGTTCCCTGGCAATGACGCTGGAAAGCGCGCCTATGGGTTCTTTGTGCTGGGCCTAGAACATGCTGAGCCGGATGATATGCGCGCCAGCCAAATGCCAACTTTGTTTGACTATGACACGAATGAGTTTGTTGTTGGCGGTACTGAGAGGAAAAAGACATGACTGAAGAACCAAATTGGGCCGAGGCGGAAGTTGCTAAACTCGTTGGCGTGCATCTAAACGAAGATGTTGTGACCGTTGTAAGAACGGAATTGTTAGCCACTGTGCGCAAAGCGAAGGCTGATGGCGTGATGTTGGTGGCTGACCAGTTGTTTGTATCGGCAGATAGCCCAAATATGCCAGGCTCAAATGTCGAGCGTTTGGCAGTTGGCAACTGCCTGAAAGGCATGAGCGTGGCTCTCATAGATCTCGCCCATAATATCGAAAGAGGTGTAGCATGAACGCGTTCGGAGCCATTATTTTCATCGGTGTTCCATTGATAATTGTCGCTGGCCTGTTCTGGCGAATTCTCAGGGAGGAAGCCCAACTTGGTGATGTGCGCGAGCAACAATTTGCCCCAGAGGTGGAATTGAGCCCGCTTGCCATCACCACGATGGATTACAAAGATAAACACATGATAGTTGGAGGATGATGATGAAGCGCTATAGGAAAGTTTATTTCGCCGTTGGCTTCTATCTTGCATGTGCATGGCTCACGCATATCTACACAATTAAGGTCGCTAGAGCCTGCGAGGCCGAACATTCATCAAGCTTCATTGCTTGTGAAAGTGAAGAACTGGCCGCTGATATTGTCTGGGTTTTGTGGCCACTATATTGGTTTGTGCATTCCTCTTATGAAGCTGCAGGCACGTCATGACTCCGGCGCAATGTAAAGCAAACCCTAACATGGAAAGGTGTGGGTGATGAAAGCCATGATTCAAGCCATCTATGGCTGGTTCCATCCTGTAATTTGCTGGCAATGCCATGACAAGATCAGGACTGCCATATGCAAGTGTGAAAAGAGGTTGTGATGGAATTTATATGGACTGTCGGCGCTATTATTCTTCTGGGTGTGGTGTTTTGCCTTGGACATGTGCTTGGCTATGAAAAGGCTGAACGTGATAGGCTGAACAGCTTAGCAAGCCAACGAGAAGATGAAATGCCATGACCCTCGCCACCCTTCTCTTATGTATCGCCACAGTTGAGACGCAAACCCTTGACGGCATGACGTTGGTTAAGCAGCGCTTTGAGCCATGCCCTGTAGTTGAGCATGTTAAGTTCGCGCCGGATATTAAATATCCGAGTGCGAAAGAATGCAAGGCAAACCCGAAGCTTGAAAGGTGTGGATGATGAAGGTTGTTAAACTTTGGGCTGGATTTTGCGATGGGGAACTTCAATTTAACGAAGTTGACATGGGATGGGGCGGCTTCAACACGGGCGACATGGTGACTGTCCCAGCCCTGTTCAAAACAAGAGAGAAGGCCCGCAAGAAATATCGAGATGTGCGCCGAGTTGAAATCCATTTCCCAACAGAGAGAACATCATGACTGACCTAACGCGCCTCAAGCAACTGCTGGCGAAGGCTGAGAAAGATAGTGTGGAATATCAAAAAGCGGTTCGTGAGGGGCGTGTGGAATGGGTTAGCATCATGGTTTTTAAACGCGCTGAAAATCCTCTTAATAACGCTTATGAAGTTTCCCGCATCGCCCCAGCCCAATTCGCCCAATTGAAAATAGATTATGCTGACAGGTTTAAAGGAGAAGTGTGATGAAACTAATTGACCTCGCGCCTCACTGGATACAGCCAAGCCAATGGGCTGAAAAGGCCGCGCCATTTTACATTGGCGTGTCCTTTCTCTGCCCGCATTGCGATCATACTAACTGCCCGACTTGCGGCACAAAACGTGGTAAGAGATTGGCGTTTAGTTTTTGGCCTCCAATTGATCCGGAAACCCAACTTGGACGCATGTTCACAGAGTTTCCGCACGAAGGATTTCATCAGCGCGTAAGTGGAGAAACTTTCGACACACTGACAATTGCACCAAGCATCGGCCTTGATCCACATTGGCACGGGCACATCAGCAACGGGGATTTAAGCAACACATGACCCAAACCCTTCCAACTTCCACGATTGATGCCGTGCGTGAGGCGTTGAAGCCGTTTGCTGCGCACGCTGAAGGTTATTATGAAAATTGGTCTGACGATATGGTGGCACAGTACAGTCATGTCACAGTTGGCGACCTTCGCAAAGCCGCAGCCGCCCTCGCGCTGCTAGATGGAAACGTTTTGGAGAGAGACAATGGCTGAAAGAGAAATGCTGACGCAAGAGAGAGTTAAGCAAATTGTTGATGGGAGCAAGGTTGATCCTAATGGTTATGAATTTGTGCAGCTCGCTCGCCTTGCCCTCAAATCCTTCGATCCATCACCCCTAGACGAAGCCCGCGTGTTGATTGAGAAGGCGCAGAAAGATTTAGAACCGCTTGTGCTTGCCTGTGAAGAGGATTTTGTTGGTGAGTGGATGTTAGAAGATGAAGACGATACTGCTGTTGGCGGCGGATTGGAAGGCGATATGGCCTTGAAAATTGGACACATCAGAAAAGGTCGTAACTTACTCACCGCCATTTCCGAATGGCTGAAAGCAAACCCATGACTGACCTTACACGAGAGCAGATTGAAGCGCTGATGAAGGCCTCAAAAGAGGCCCACGAAATGTTGTGGGAAGGCCGCACGGTGCTAAACTATTCTGATTGGCGTGATGGTGCGAGAGCTTCTAAAGCTTATCAAATTCTCGCCAATGCAATCACTGCCCTCCAAGCCCCACAGTTCCAGCCAGCCCGCGCATTGATTGTGCAGGCGAATAAGGCTTTGAAAGGCGGGTACGGAGCGAAAAATCCACACGATGATTATTGCAAAACCATTGACGCTCTCGATTTGTGGCTCGCGGCCAACCTATAGGAGATGAAGATGCAATGGGATCACGTTCAGACCTTTGTAATAATATTTGGAATTGGTTGGGTTAGTAGCTGGCTATGGTTCAAGGATTGGAGCAAATGACTGACATTGAGAAGCTGGAAGCACTGGCAAAGGCGGCAACTGCTGGGCCGTGGGAAGCGCGTGAGGCATCACGGTTCGTTTTAGCTTCACATGGCAAGAGACAAGCTATCTGCGATTGGGAAGACAATGCGCCAGAAGCAAAAGCCAACTGTTTGTTCATCGCCGCCGCCAATCCATCCGCAATCTTGGAACTGGTCAAAGCAAATCGCCAACTCCAATCCGAACTCGCCGCCGCCCGCGCTGGCAATGATGCGGTGTGGAATGCTGGACGTGATGCGGCATTAGTTGAGGTGCGGCGACAGGGCAATACTTACAGAAGCAACCTTGCAACTGCGACAGAAGAAAGAGCGATCACTCAATATCGGTTTGGGGCAGCGGCATGTAACTATGTTGAAAATTCAATCCGCGCCCTCACCCGCCCCACGCCCACAGCAGGAGATAAGCCCAATGGATGACAAGACGAAGGTGCTGCGCGATGCGGTGCAACACACCCTTGATAATTGGGTTGGGCCAAAGCCGCCCAAACTTGTAAAAGCCCTCGCCGCCTTCGAGCCAGAGCCAGAAATGGTTTACACGATGCCGGAGTGGGATAGCCTTAGACTGAGCTTTCCAAACTGTATTTGCATTAAAGGGGACATTGACACTTTCCTTTATGAAGATACATACAACGCCCTGCGTGAACTAACCCGCGTTCCAAAGGCCAAGATGGGCAGGGAGTGGTGGATAAAAGTGTTCGATACTTTCGGCGCTGGATCGCCAATCGGAGGTATTTGGAATGATAAACAAATTGCCGAAGCCAATTGTGCTGGCAGTGGGATAACCCCTATTCACGTTCGTGAGGTTCTGCCAAATGATTAGCCCACTCAAAAGCCTTTTGCTGCTGCTCGCCCTAACAAGCCCGGCGCTGGCTGATGGCATTGCCTGCGGGCCCAATTGCACGACCATCAAGCAAGAGCCGCCATCGCCGCTGCAAGAATGCAACATGCACTTGCTGGCCTATGTCGCGGCCTATAATGCTTTGATGGCCGAAACCGAAACCCTGCGCGAAACGACTCCAATGTGCGAAAAGCCGCCTGCACGAGAGACAATTGCTCCGGCACCGGTTCAAGAGGTCGCCAAGGCCCAGCCGAGGCCTGCGCACAGGATTGTCGCCTCTGGGCGGCATAGAAGGCCCTCAGACTGTAAGAAGGGCCGCACGCGCAACGCTAGGGGCCACTGTGGGAGGTGGAATTAAGTTTTCTTCTTTTCCATGTTTTGAATTTCTCGATCAAGATACCACTGCGCTTTTTTCAAATCTTGGAGCGTGGGGTCTTTCTTGCCGGCACGTGAAATGTATTTCACGGTGTTGCCTAGGCAGAAGCCTAAACCCCATGCCTCAATCACCTTGATCGCCTCATAGGGGTTGTCGGCGCCACCGTAATGCGCTGGATGATTAACCACTTCTGTTTTATATTCCATCGGTGTTTTCCTTGTTTTGAGGGTTGCCAGCATCGGCCATATTGCGTGGCGCCAGCAATATAGTTTCAGCGACTGATCGGCCATTTACCACAAGCGACTGACACGCGCTTTCAAGGACTTCAAACTGAATGCCGTCGCGCACCCTTGAATCCATGAAATCGCTACCAAATTCGGCCCAAAGCTGTGGAAAAGGGCGAAATGGCGCGCGCGGTGTAATATCTCTCGCAATGCGGCCCGTGAACTTCGCATCCAAAGAACTCATCTCTCGTTCGTGTTGCATCCACTTTTCCGCAAGTTCTGTGATGATCTTTGGCGTGGGTAAAAATTCGGTTTTTGAAGGCACTCCGAACCTGGTATTGGCCAACCGTTCTTGAATGTTGGCAGGATATTCCGCCAAAAGTGCCGTAATGCTGGCCACATATTCAGGGGGAGATTTGCCGTAGTCGGGGAAGGCCCTCAGCATCATCTCCGTGTTCTTGGCTGCTATCTTCAGCCTCTCGCCTGATTTGATCGTCGATTGCGGCGTTGACGATTGCAAAGCTGTCGTGGAGAGTGTTTTTGGATGGTCTAGCATTTGGTTGCCTTATGGTTTGAGGGTCTGGTTGTTCGACATGATGGTCGTCCTTAAATCGGTCTTGGTTTAGAAATGTTGCAGCATGGGCGACATGCTCTGTTTTTGTTTTCCCCAAAGCATCACAACTCGCGGCATAGGATGCAGCTCCAGCTATTATTTCAGCTTCTGTGTGGCCCCTGTCGATAGCTTTTTGGTAAGCGATTAAGGCTGGTTTGCGAGGACTACCGCCCGCGCGCTTAGGGTAAATCATCAAAAATTCGTCAAACCTATTGGCGACTATTGGCGACTGGCATGGCCTCGCGCGCGCAACACTAGACTCAAATAAATCTTCACAATTTGAGTTTGAACTTACCTTTCTAGAGCCCCCTATAGTCCCCCCAAACATAGCGACTATTGGCGATGTCGTTATGGTGTCGCTAGTGGCAGCTATAGCGATTTGTGCGATATTGGCGATAGTCGCTTTGCGCCGTTCTTCGCGTTTTTCGACCATTCTCTGCCTATCGCGTTCCCGTTTGTTGATCTTCCATTGAGGATCAACCTTCACCATTTGGGCCGAAGTTGTTTGGGTAGCTAAAGCATCTATGGCGACCATGGCGACTTCATGCGAAGCGCCTGCCGAAATAAGTTTGGCGTAAAGCTCGGATGGCTTCACTAAAAAGCCTCCGTGGTATCAAGATAAGTAAAAAATGGAAAACACGGCAATGTCATTTTTAGGCCTTGAGTTTTGGCCCTCGGTATGAGATAACCGTCTGGCCTTGTGTTGCAACGGGCAATCTATCTTAGACGCTCCCCTGCGTCAAGCCTCATAAGCCCTCAGCCTCGCGCTGGGGGCTTTTTACTTATCGCCCTCTGGTGAATGCCCCAAACCCATCTGGCGGTTATGCGGAAGTGGAGGCGGCCCTCAAGATTTACAGCGATCTGCTGGGGCGATGTGTGCGGCCATTGACGCATGACATATTCCTCTACCTTAGCGGCCGATAGAAGTTCGGAGATAAATTGTTCTTCGAGTTCGCCTCGTCCGGCTGGGTGGGTCATGGTGATGTCTCCGCAAACATGCCTGCATCAGCCCTGATCCTATCATCTGACATTTCTGCATATTGTGGATTGAGTTCGATCAGGATTGCGTTTCGCCCGTTTCTATCGGCAACCAGACCAGTGGTGCCAGCACCACCAAATGGGTCAAGAACAACACCACCAGCTGGGCATCCAGCGAGAATGCAGGGTTCAATCAAATCAGGGGGAAACGTGGCGAAATGTGCTTCCTTGAAAGGCTTAGTTGCCACCGTCCAAACGCTGCGCTTGTTGCGTTTTCCGCTGCCCTGTTCTTCTTTCGACATAGCGTCCCATCTGTCATTGAAGCCCGCGTGTCGGCGCCCATGGCCGCGCTGTTTGTCCTCGCGGCGCTCTTTCTCAGGAATTGCATCGCCGAGATAATGCCTGCCGTGGCCACCACCTTGCAGAGTTGATCCATGCTTGCCGATCTTTCCAACGGCTTTCATGTTTCCGTTGGTTTTGAAAGGAACACGATCACTGCCGGTCTGGCCTTCAACGTCTTGGGATAAGCGTTCCATCGATGACATGCTCATCGGCTCTTTGATCGCTTCAATGTCGTAGAAATAACGCGGCGACTTCGACAACATGAAGATATATTCGTGCGCTTTGGTGCAGCGGTCTTGCACGCTTTCAGGCATTGGGTTTGGCTTTGACCAGATT
>QGNH01000514.1_pt2 | contig 62010 bp, 83 predicted proteins | sample 1735481 | NCBI WGS metagenome assembly QGNH01 (sample SAMN09239004, study PRJNA386568) | Viral metagenome, whole genome shotgun sequencing project.
AGGAAGGCCCCTCCTTTTAACATGAGCAACATCACCTATTGCGGGATTCATTTCAATGTGGAAGTGATACAGGAGCAGACCGAGGAAGATTTTGTAAACGCCCCTGAAAACAGACAGCACTGGAAGCAACCCGGTTTTACGATCTCCGACAAGGCCCGAAAAGAACGGCTGCGGGAGATTTACCGATTAGTGAACCCTCAAAAAATTCAGCATGCGGACACTCAGCAGCCTGATGCAAGCGGTGGACAGCCTGAATCTGGACAACCTGATCTTGGAGTCGATGGATCAAGCCTCGCCGACCTACCTGGAACAACAGAAGGAGCAGATGAGTTACGCGGTAAACGAGAAGGGGCAGACGATCGGGAAATACCGGAGCGACAGTTACGCGAGGAAAAAGAATCAGATGAATCCGAACGCGGGTTACGGGAACGTGGACTTGCGGCTGACAGGATCATTCTACGAGGCCATGGAAGCAAAAGCCCAGCCGGAGGGGATGAACATTGATAGCACGGACCAGAAATCGCAAATGCTCCAGCAGAAATACGGGAAGGATATTTTCGGCCTATTCGGCGAATGGAAGGAACCGTTTATCGAAAAGCTGCAAACCGCTGTCACTGAATTGCTCACAGAAGAACTTAACCGGTGAACTGCGGGCATTGTTTGGGATCGGTAATGGACAGATCGGCGGCATTGTATGACCAAAGGTTGTTGGCACAAAAAATAGCAAGTGAAAAAGGGGAAGCGCAAGCAATTTGTCAAAAAGCAGACGGGACGCTCTTCACCGTTGATGCCGCTGGTGCCATCCAGAACGATCTCCGCATCCTGGAGGTACTTTCGGGATTGCCGGTTGGAGCTTGACCGGTTTCTGGACGTGCTCTTTGAGAAGGATTACAGCCGGCTGATCATCGCGGGAGATGTGCCGGAAGATGTGTTAAAGGAGGCCTGGGCGAGTATTTACCTGCAATACTGTGAACTGACCGGGGAAGGTTCTTACAACGCCCTTTTCGAAAAGACCAAGCAGATCCAGGAGATGAACGGGAAGATTACCCTGCTAGATGGAATTGTCCAATACCTACAGATGTGCTATGATTCGGATATGGTGAAGATTGTCAACGAGTTTGGAATCGGCCTTGATCTGAGTGCAGCCGACGATGCCGCGAAGAAACTGAAGATGGTCCAGGGGTTTATCAAACGGATGATTGTAGACATGGGCATCCTAAAAAAAGAGGTTGAAGCCCTGGAAGAAGAAGGGAAGACGAATACCGGCCTTGATCACTACGAAGACTGGCTGACCGTGATGAGCAAGACGTATCAATACGCCGTCCGGGCAAAAGATATCAGCGTCATGCAATTTGTACGCAACCAAAAGAAAATTAACGAACAGGCGATAAAACAGCACCGACATGCAGGAAGAAGTTGAAATATGGGCAGACATTCCAGGTTTTGAAGGACTTTACCAGGTCAGCAATTTGGCGCGTGTGAGATCATTCCGGCGCGAAAAGGCCATTATTTTGAGGCAGACCAGAAAAACACTTTACCCAATGGTTACGCTTCGAAATGGAAACTACGAACCACCCTGCTTAGTTCATAGGTTGGTGGCAACCGCTTTTGTTCCGAACCCTGAAAATAAGCCAGAAGTGAATCACGAGGATGGTAATAAATACAATTGTGTTGCTTCGAATTTAAATTGGGCTACAGAGGCTGAGAATATGCAGCACGCGTGGAGAATAGGACTCTGCAAACCTAGCTATCACATGGTTGGGAAAAAGCATTCAGAAGAGACTAAACAAAAAATGAGAATTGCCCGGAAGGGGAAAATAATTTCTCCGGAGCAGTGTCGCAAAATAAGTGAGGCCAAAAAGGGCATTCCGCTTCATGAAAATACCAGAAAGGCGCAGGCCGAATATTTAAAAAATCGAGGGCCGGTTTCAGATGAAACAAGGAGGCGGTTGAGTGAGAGCGCCAAACTTGATTGGGCAAAAAGAAAAAATAAGGCCGCATGATTGACAAAATCGAGTCATTTTTTGACCTCCCCGCCATTCAGCAGGAATTCGCGGCCATCAAGACGGGGCTCGGGGAATCTCAATCCAGTTTGGTCGGCCTTTACAATGTCATCAAAGGCTTTAAAGATACCTCCATCAGCACCCTGGCCGCGAATACTGACCAACTTTCGACCGCCATCAACGGCTCAGTGCAGGCCACCACGAAGGCGAAATCCTCCTACGATGACCTCACCCAAAAGATCACCGCCCAGGTGAAGGCGGTCAACGAAAGCATTACCTCCCTTAACGAAAATTCTGAAGCCTACGATCAATTGATCAAACAGGCCGTAAAAAATAAGATCGCCAATGATGATCTGGCCGCATCCGCGAATGCCCTGAAAAAGGCTTACCAGGGCGGACAGACTTCCCTTGATCAGTACCAAGAGTCCCTGGCTGACATCAAGGAAGCCCAGGTAACCCTCAAAACCTCCAATGCTGACGTTACCCGCGCGCTGAACAACATGGAAAAGCAGGCGCAATCCTCAGCCACCGCCGCCGACGGGCTGAGCGCTAAACTGAATTTGCTCCGCCAGGCCTACTATAAAATGAGCGAAGCTGAACAGCAAACAGAAGTCGGGACCGGTCTTCTTCAAAATATAAAGGATACGGATGTCGCCTTACAGAAGATCAAAAATTCTGCTCGTGATTTCAAGGATAATGTAGGAAACTACGCCGAATCCCTTACCCCTGCATTTGATGGCCTTAAAGAGCAACTGGCGACCATCAACAAGGAACTGGCCAATATAGAGACCCGCGGGAAGACCTCAGTTCAAAACCTAAATCCCATCGGATTCAAGACCGCAGCGCAAAGACAGCAGGAGGGGCTTTCTGACCAGGCCGGCAGCGGTCCGACGAATTTGGCCGGCGGTGCGAATCAGGTGAGCGTTTTAAACCAGGATGCCGAGGCCTATCAAAAGTTGACTCTTCAGCAAAAAGTACTCGAAGGGGCCCTTCAAAGACAGACCATTGGGTTTAAGACGGCCAATCAGGAAATGCGCAGCGTAAGAAATACGCTCGACACAATGACTCTGGCCGGCCTTCAAGACACGGAGGCTTTTGAAAAGTTGGGTATAGCCTATGCTCAAAATGAGCAGAAGATAAAGGATCTACATCGGGAACAAGCGATATTGACCGGAGATGCCCCGGGGATTACCGCTCTCACAGGCGTAGCGAGGGGATTGGGTGGTGCATATGCTTTCGGAGCGGGGGCCGCTCAGTTATTGGCGACAGGCGATGAAAAGCTCGATAAGGAATTAAATCACCTCGTTGCGGTAATGACGCTGCTTCAGGGATTGGAACAGGCCGTTGCGGTTTTAAAGGATAAAAATGCCATCATCACTGCTTTGGAAACAGAAGCCCAAAAAGGACTGAACGCTGTTAAGGCGATAGAAGTCTCCATTTTTGGGAAATCGAAGATTGCACAAGAGACAGATGCCGCAGCGAAAGCGTTAAATACGACGGCCACCGAGGAAAGCACCGTTGCCACCGTGGCGAATGCCGAGGCGACCGACGCTATGACCATCGCTACGGAGGGGGCGGAAGTGGCCGCAATAGGATTACGCACCGCACTAGTAGCTACAGGTATAGGAGCGATTATCGTCGGTATAGGCGTTTTGGTAGCGGAAATAATTCAATGGACGGAGGCAGAAAATAAAGCCGCGCAAAATTCAGCCGAATTAGCCGACGCCATGGAAAAGGTCAACGAGATTCTGATGGCCAGGATAAAATTGTCTGATGAGGACGCCGAGCATACCAAAAAGAACCTTGAAGATGCTCTTACTCTATCCGATAAGAACAAGGAAAGTTATAATGCCCTGTTTAGCATAAGGAAGGCCCAGGCTGACCTCGATCAGAAAACTGCGGAGAATGACCTGAAAAAAGCCGCTAATACGCAAGATATCGGAGCGGCCTACCGGTCTGTCGATGGAGATGTAAAAACATTGACGGCTGGAATGGATCCGTTATTAACCAAACAGCAGCGGTTGCTCGATATCACCAATATCTGGCTTCTGGTTCAACAAAAAAAGATCAACAGCAGTGAGGCTTATTTTCAAATATATCAGAAATATGGCACCAATACCGATGAGGCAGATGCTAAAACTCAACTGGACGCGGTTCAAAAGGAAATTGCCTCTAATCAGACGGTCATTGATGCCAAGAAAAAAATGAGAGATGCTTATAACCAGTCAGTCATCAACTCCGAAGGACTTACCATTGAAAGAATTGAGCACGAAGCCGAGCAGGAGCGCAAACTCGCCTTGGAAACCGGCCTAATCTTAGTAGCCGCTGTTAAAGACCGGAATTCGAAAATACTGGCGGATGCACGTTCAACATCTGCCCAACGGCTGGCGGCCATCAAATCAGACCGAGATCAGGAAATTAAAGACGCACAATTAGAGCGTAATAGCCTCGATCCCAGTGCAACCCCGCAGGAAGTACTGATTGCCGACGCCAAACTTCGCGCCGCCAAAGTGCAGGCCAACCGGGATTTCAATGAAAAGACCAGGGTGGAAAACCGTAAGGAATATGAAAAGGATCGCGATGCACGGCTGGAAATATTCCGCGACGCGAATACGCAGTCCCAGGCTATTGAGGAAGATACTCTTAGTAGAAATATTGGCCGCCGGACCGGAGATACCACCGGAGATAAAAAGCTCCAGGCTTTAAAGTCTCAGTATCAGGAACAAAAAAACCTCAATGAGCAGAATCGAATAGAAGATCTTGACGCCGAAGGATTGAATCAGGAGCAGAAACTCGCCATCAATAAAAAGTACGACGTTCAACTCGAAGACCTGCAGTTGAAGTACCTCAAAAACCTCCAGGGCATACAGCGGGAAATCCAGAAAGCTGCGTTGGATGACCTGGAGCAATATTATGAGGACAGGAAAACGGAGATAGAAAAAGGCAACAACGCTGAAATGGCAGCGTTGGAAAAGCGTCTCAAAGATGGACATATCACGGAAGAAAGATACCGGGAATTGCGGCGCCGTCAGGAAGAGAAAACCGCCCAGCATGTTATTGATTCACAGGTAAATAAAGATTACTCCGTCGTTGACTCTACCAAAGCCGGAACCAAGGAAAGGTCGGACGCGGAAGCGCAACTGACAACCGATTTAGGAAAACAACAGGATACCCGAAGCGGTAATGATCAGGCAGACAAAGACGAAAGGCTCGCTCATTTACAGGAGGTAGCCGGTAAAATACAGGCAGAAGGGCAAGCCTACGGCAAAGCCGCTGAGGCCATTTTCGATATTGGATATAACCGGCAGGTAGTTGATCTGGAAAATCTTGAAAAAAGGCAGACCCGCGCCTATGAGGTCCAATCCAAGCAAATACAGGATACATCCGCCAGCCAGGAGCAAAAAGCTCTCCGGCAGAAAATCCTCGATGATCAGAAAGCGGCAGAAGATGTCAAGAATGCCCGGAAGCAAAAACAACTGGATATTGACAAGGCGAAATTCGACAAGGATAAATCCATTATGGATATCATCCTGAATACAGGAGTGGCTGTCGTAAAAGCCCTCCCGAATATCCCTCTCGCAATTGCGGTGGGAATTGAAGGCGCCGCGGAACTCGCCGTAGCGATCGCTACCCCATTACCGAAGTATAAACATGGAGCGGGCATAGGCGGTCGTCCGGCGCACAAGGGCGGCTTAGGTGTCGTCGGGGATGCCTATGTGCCAGAGTTGATAGCCGAGCCAGGGAAGGCCCCTTTCTGGTCGCCTGCGGTGCCATCCGTACTCGATATGGCACCCGGAGCAAAGATTTACCCGGCTGAGGAGATCAATCGGATGATCAGCAGCGGCATGTTCGTCAATCAATTCGGGATCATCCAGCAAAAAGAGACCAACCGGGACATGCTTGAGATAAAGCAGGCCATTGTATGGCAAACCGGGAGAATCGAACGGGCTTTAGCCAAAAACAAGCCTAAAGTGATCAATAACATAAGATTGGACACCAAATTCGGAGAACATATTCATAAATCAGTCTTCAGGTAATGCCCATAAGTCGCAGATATTTCTTGCATTTTTTGACCAATCCGGCCGTTGCAAATTCTGCCTGGGTATGCGATAGCATGGGAAATCCGCAACTGCAAAATGTAACATCTGGCATTGACTGCTCCTTGCCTCAATCTCCTGACGGCTGGGCTGACATTCAGATCAGCTTCGGACGAAACTCCCATTACTGGGGCCTTTCCCGCACGTTTACGCTCCCCATGAAGTTCGTAGGAGACGGAGCGAAGATCGTCCGGAACGCTCTTTATACCGGTCGGGGAATTGAATCTCCCATGGGTTACATCGTTCTGAAATGGAACCCCGATACCGGGATTTTCGAATTGTACTATACAGGACTGCTCGATCTCAGCCAGGCGAGTGATCTTGTGGAAGAAGGGGTGACGGTGAACGTCATGGAAGGAGGGGCGGCCCAGTTTATTAAAGCCTATGAAAATACGATGATCCCCATTCCCTGTAATGGTTCCATCCCTCAGAACAAAAAGATACTAGCCGATGGGATTGAATTTACGGATACCTTTCTCTACCAGATCCTTACTACTCAAAGTCCTTACGCGGGAGATCAGCCTCTCCCGTGCGCCTTCGTAAGTAATACCGGGGATAATATCGGGGTGACTCATAGTGATCAGCAACTGGACAATCCTTACGCGGGGTATTATCAAATGGCGACTAATTTCCTCTTTACCAGTGTAGGGGCAATCACGGGTATGGTGATCGAAGGTCAGATTACGGTGCTCTCTGATTTCAGGGTGACGAACACCCTGTTTTATCTACATACAGCAACCAGTCTATCCGTTCCCATATCCGTCGGGGCTCCGGAGATAACCAACGCGTACGGTCTTGTACTTCCGGCAGCACCGATTGACGGCTGGGAACCCATCCAAAGTCAGGTCAATATCAACGGGCAGCGCACCTTTGCCTTCAGCGCCACAATCAACCTCGCGGCGAATGAAAACCTGTTCATCTTCTTTTTCAACGATTTCGCGGCCAACCCCATTACGATACAGGGCGGACAATTCACGCTGAAATTCAATTCAAGGTATCAAGCGTCCCGGGTGTGGGGAATGTCTTTGTTCGATGTCGGGGCCTATCTCATCAACGCGCTGAACAGTCTATCCAGCAACTTCCTGCAGGTCTTCAACTTCGGATTCAATAGTACGTTCTTACAGGGGAAACTCAACTGGATGGTGACAAGCGGAGACGCGATTCGGGCCTCCACGGACCCGGAGTATTTTCAATATTTCAACCAGGCGACCGTTAACCCGGACAACCCATCCAATCAATTCTACGAACAATTTTCCTTCCAAGGGCCGGCTTTAAAGACATCTTTATCCGACTTTTTCGACGCGGTGAACGCTATAGGAAATTGCGCTCTGGGCAATCAATTGCTTCCTGGTTCTCCTGAGAGCATCTTTCTGGAAGCCAAAAACTATGCGCTGAACTCCTCCGTCATTACGATGTCCCTGGATAAGATTTCCAATTTTCGGGTTTCAATCGCACTGGAATATTATTTCAACTGGCTGGAAGTGGGTTATCCTACCCAGCAGTACGATGAAGAAGCAGGTAAGTATGAATACAACTGTAAATTCTCCTGGCAGGCCCCAATCAAAACGATTGTGCAAAAACTTTCTCTCATCAGCAAATATAGGGCTGATTCTTACGGATTTGAATATACCCGGTGGAATACCCAAGGCGGTAAGTCAACGACTTTCAACGACAGCGACAACGATGTTTTCCTGGTCAACGTCGATCTCAATAGCACGAGCCTGGATTTCTACATGGCCTCTTTCATCTCGGGCGTTCCCTTACCGACAAGTCCGACGAATACAGACCAGAAACTCATCGTGAATAAAGCCTTTCAGCCATTGTACATGGCTACGCTCAACGGGGAGTATTTCACACAAAGCAATGATTTCGCCATCTTTATAGTGAACTATCTTGTTAGTGCTTCGCCAGTGGTCTATACCGTGAATGCGGTAATCTTACTCAACGGGCTCATAGGAGACTCGGCTATGGTCTCGATGTGGGTAAATGGAACCTTAGGCGGCCAATGGCCTCAAGCTATCACCGGAGTCAATACGCCGCTGACCATTAACTTTTCGTCTTCCCGGGTCTGGGCCAAAGGAGACTGCATTTATTTCACCCTGGATACTGTCAGAACTTGTACGGGGACTTATCAATCCTTTCAACTCAACGTGAACGGCTATTTCACGGCTTATTCAACAGGCGCTGATGTGATCAATGCCGGGCAATCCCAACAGTTGGTGAATCTGCCTGTGATAACCGCGACAACGGAAGACATTGACGGAGTGGCTGTCCCTGTCGTCTCTTATGGATTTCAATATTTTCAATTCCTTTCTCCTGTACAGGATACCAGTTTTACTACTTCCTTTACAGTGGCAGGGTATTACCAGGGCGGCGGCGGGGATACGACTAATTTCAACCTGTGGAGAAAGGGGGAGATCATAGGAAGTTCGCCGGTTTACACAGCCACCGGATCGGGAGCGGCCATTCCTTTTAACCAGGGGGCAAATCCAGGACAGGATGCGGCCTCGATCTTTTTCGATGAGCTATTGGCCTATAATAGCCCCCAGCCGAATATTCCCGGAACGGCCCCGGATTTGGTGTGGATAACCGGGTCTGTCACAAATATGTCCTCCTGGATTTCCTATATCAACCTGACGATGCAGTCAGGGACCATCGAAGCCTTCGGGTTCAATAGACCGGCATTCAGTAATGTATCAGGAATACCGAATCCAGCTTCCGCTTTCAATATCCCCGATTTCACCCCGAAGCAAATGCTACTCGCCAATGGGTCGATTCTATCGCCGGCGCTTTACACGCTTTCTCCCTCGGTTCTTTCCTTTCAAACCACAGATAAGAACCAGTTTTTGAGTACCACCCTGGACGGAGTGACGACAACAGAGAATGCGAACGTGAATATCCATGATCTTGCGGCCCCAGCCTTCCTTCCCTGGATCTTCGAATTTGACACGGAAGTGCCTATCAACTTTGCGGACCTCTTAAATTACACGGCTAATGGCCACATAGAATTCACCTACAATGGAGTACAACTCTACGGCTTCCCGATAGAAGTAAGCAGCAAGCCGGCTTTTAACGAGTCTCAGACCTGGAAATTACTTTGTTCACCCGCTACAAACCTTGCCGATCTGGTTGACCTGGAATCGACGGGATTGGTTCAATTAACACTTATGGATACCTCAATCCCTCTTATCTGCCCGCTGCATTTTGTGCCGCTGGGTTACACCAAAGCTCCTCAGTATAAGAACTATACGATGGATCAGGATTGGTATAAAAATCGTGTCACCCAGTGGATCGATCAGTCGAATTATTACGCTCCCTGGGAGTCGGATGATGTGATTCAATTGCAATGTCAGACCTTTGGGCTTTCTCCTGTCAATGTGCAGATCATCAACCAATTGGGCCAAAATGTCGGGGGACTGATTAATATTCCCCTGGACACTTCCCCGTCTATACCTTCAGGGCAATCCCTTTTTACCGGATCTGTGAGTCTTTCGGGACTGACAGGAATTTATTATCTGATCTGGACCATGGGGACCGGACCGGCTACGGCGACTTTTATCAGCGAAGGGATCAACGTGCAACCTTCCTGGGATAATAATACCATCAGGTTCGACTATTCGAACAGTACCAATAAATTAGCTGCCGTTTTTAACTCGACCGCCGGTTATTTACCGTGTCTTCGTATCCCCGGCCAGATCAACGGGTACGTACCTAAGAGCAAGTTTACCACGTTCGTGGATCAGCCGCAGGATATCGATCTCCTGAACGCCATCCCTTACGATACCTGGACCTTGGAAGTCGGGAGAGGATCGGGGCTGCCTGATTACCTTATGCGCAAGATCGACCGAATTATGTTGCTGAATACGGTGCTAATCGACGGGGATCAATATTCCAGGGATGCAGATGCCCAATGGGAGGTACAGACCTTTCCCGGCCAGGCCAAAACATACATGACGCTGGCCATCCGGAGATCGAAGAATGAGGACGCGATCACGCTGAACACTGCGGGGCAGTTGGATCAATCGCCTTTTGGAGGATATATGTTCGATGCAAGCGCCTTCGGACAAAGCAATTCTGGTCAAAACCTAATTCAAGTGGAGGGCTCATAATATGGCTAATGAAAATCTTTGGCAACAGACTTTTCCGGTAAGCGCAGGCAATTCCTTGGTGATGGCGATTTATAAAGCCTCGGCCCCGTCTATTCTCATATCTTCCTATCAGCTTCCTGGTCCATATATCGGTCAAACTCAACTTCATACGTTTACCGGGCTGCAGGCAGTCCTTTACATTTACATTCTTTACGAATCTCCCGATGGGGGGGCAGACGGAGCGCAACTCAATTCCTTCACTTTTCAGCCTGGCAGCAACGCATATAATACTCGGGATCCGCTTACCCTTCTGGCCAACACATCTCCGTATTTCGCCAGCGGCACCAATTTCTACGGACCGGACCCATCCCTCATCGGCTGGAACTGGTATCCGGACATCCCAGGAGGTATCGGCATCTTGACCTATGGGGTTGATTACGTAAAAACAGTGAACGGAACCCCCACTACGCAGGACGATACGACAGCAAACGGTTACCAATATTTGGCCGCGGGATATTCCATCGGAGATGAGGAAAAGGCGGTTCTGGTGTTTCTCCCCCAATTGGCGGCTTCTACCAGCGTCAGCGGGACCATTGTAAGCGCCACGACCTTATTGACGGCGAATACTACCCTGACTAACTCGGCGGCAGGGCAGGCATTCCTCCTGCAAGGAGCCGCTCCGGCTCTCGGGATAACGTTTCCTGCTACCTCAACAATGCCCGACAATGAGCCGATATTCATCAACTCGGCCGGTGGAACGCATGTCAACGCTGGGTTATTGGCTGCAGCAGGAGATACTTTTGAATGGTATAACAATGCTACCCTCCTGGGATCGGCCACAAGGGCAACAAGCCTATATCTCGGGCAGTGTGAATCCATAGGACTTTACAAATGGACCTACCCCAGCGGGGCGCGCAGGTGGCTCATCTTTCAAGGTGGTGAGGGGATGAGAATGGTGGGAGAAATCATTTACGATTATTCCATGATCCCGCTGAATACAGTTTTCTGCAATGGTCAATTGCTCAGCCGTACCGCCTATGCGAGACTCTGGGCCTGGGTGCAGGCCAGTGGAACGACGATTGTCTCCGACAGTGCGTGGAACAATACAGCGACATATAACGGGGTAACTTACCAGGCAAACCAGGGTTATTTCAGCCAGGGAGATGGCAGCACCACTTTCCGGGTGCCTAAACTTTGGTCCTACTCTTACCTCAGATTAAAAGCGGGTACAGCTGGTTTCGGGTACGGCTATGGCTTTTCCGGGGATTTCAACCCACCATATGTGCAACCCCATGATGCACCGACGCATGGTGGCGGGGTTATTACCGGCGGAGGTGGCAGTCTATATCTTTCCCGTGTAAGCGGTGGCCGGTATTCAGGCGGAGGGAGTGATACATTTGGAGGCTCCGCTGCCGTGGACATAACGATGCGGACGGGCCCAGCCAGCACGGCAAGTACAACGGGGGAAAATTTGACAGCGGGGTTCGGGGTCTATGCGCTCCTAAGAACGTAGCAAAATGCGCGATTGTGGTTTAAAAACGACGAAATGATCAGTGAATCCACTTATTGGGACAACTATATTAACGTTTTTTTGACAATAGTGTAATTTTAAATTATATGAAGCGATTATCCCTGCTTTTGATCGTTCTGACGCTTTCCCTGGTGGGATATAGCCAAATTATCGTCTACCCGAACTCGGGCATTTACGGAGTAGGATATAACAGGATTGTTCCCCTCAATACCCTCTGGTTGCCTACCGGCTGCGGCGTTCCTACCGGAAAGACTTCTTTAAACGCACCCGGAACCAATCCGCGGCAGGCGGCCGTCTATACCGACACCTGCGGGCATCACATTTATTGGTATGATCCAAGCGACTCCGGATGGTCGCGCATTGATACCGGAGGGGGCGGAGGCGGCGCTGGAACGGTCACGGCCATTCTCATCAGCAATGACAGCCTTTATTATACCACTTCTTCGGGGAACACCTTTGTGGCCATTATTCTGGAGCAATATGATTCGACCATTAAATATGTCACGCCGACCCAACTGAATAACAGCATTGCCGCGCTGCCATCAGTCTATAATGATCGAACCGATCCAGCCTCAGATTCCGTGGGTGGATCTGTTTCTGGCAGCGCACTTCCCTTAAGGGGGATTAAAGACACTTCCTTAGACGGATCTGTGACTATTTCAGTTATTTCGAATCCTCATACCATTTATCATAATTTCAGCGCCTCCGGAGGCGGATCATCACCTCCTTTCAGCGACGCCAATCCCATAGCGAAGAATGCATCAGATGCCACCAAGTTATTTCAATATAGCCTCGGCGGCCTCACTACCGGCACAACAGTCGTGGAAACCATTCCGGCTTCCAGCTATACGTCTGCAGGGATTAATCTTAACCAGACATGGAGCGGGAAGCCAACCCTTACGGCTGGGCTACAGTTAAACAGCAACGTGACCTACGGAACAACCAACGCCTACCAGATAGGAAGCAGCGGGAATGTGAGTACGCAGGTATGGTCCAGAAGTTTCAATTCAGATGGGCAACTAACTTTATCGGCACCTGCAGGAGCTACTATTCAGGGGCAGATCAATGGGGTTCCGAAATTTGAGGTGCTGAATACGGGACAGATCCAGCTGGGGGGCTATGGATCGGGAGCTTTCACCGGTACGGCTGTTTATGCAATAGGAGAAACATCGGCAGGCAATTTAATAGAAACATCTTTGGGAGGGATCATACCGCCTAATATCGGAACGGGCGTAAACGTCTATGCTCCGCAGATCCCGGGATTCAGGCGAATAACTGCTTTAGCTCCGTTGACAGCCGATACCACGACGACAACTAACTCGATAACCATCCAGGCCGACACGGCCAGTTCCACGCTAACCAACCTCGCATCGTATCAATGGATACTCAACCAGGGCTACACCAACTTCTTATGGGTCAACGTGAAAAGCGCCCCCTATAATGCCTATGGAGATGGGATACACGACGACACTTATGCAATTCAGATGGCGGCGGCGGCATGTGGATCGGGAGGAGCCGTTCTTTATTTCCCCCCGGGGAGGTATATTGTTTCTGGAACGATCAGGCTTCCCTATAAAGTCCAGGTCCTGGGGTGCGGGGGTTCAAATGCCGGGATCTTCAATTCGGTAACTCCTTCAACCGCTTTTTACCGTGACTCCACGACGGACATTACCCAGATCTGGTCTACGTCAGCCTCTGATACTGTCTTTGTGCTCGGCGGCAGCGGCAGTTCGATATCGGGGATGAATATTGTTCTCGCTCCGGGTGTCACGGCAACGTCTACTAACGTCGGCATTTATGGTGCCGGCACTTCTTTGAAACTAAAAGATATGGGCGTCGGTAGCTTTTATAACTGCGTCGACGATACGGCAGCGGTAGAAGTCACCATAAGTGACGTCTTTATCTGGAATCCCGTCAACTACGGCATCTGGATGCAAAACCGGAAAAATGCGGACGGCGGGGATAACAGTTGTATTCAGTCCTTCTTTTACGCCGGCAACAACAATACGCGTGCGATGGTCAGGCTGGAAAATGGCGGATGGAAGTTCATGCAAAATAAGTGGAACGCCAATGCGGGTTATAGTGGCGAAGCCCAAATAGGCATATGGCTTGAGATCTATGGCTCTGCCGGAAGCACATCTGATTTGAACCTGTCAGGAAATAGCTATGAGAACATAAGCGATACGGTCATTTATTTACATGCCAGCGGGGGGGGTATTTTTTACAATGCTCAAATCGAAGGTGAACAAATATCCACCTATTCCTCAACCAGTTCGGGAGTGGTGGAAAATGGACTGTCCGGGTGGAAAATGGATAATTGTATCGTCAACGAAGGCACTGGTGCCGGAACGATCGGCGTGAATGCTACTGATCCGCCTCAAACTTTCGTTGCAAATCTAGTGAACGGATACGCGACGGCAGTTACCCCTGCGGTTAGTACCTCTTCTTTCTTCATGAGCAATGTCACCGGACTGAATACCCTTCTTAACTTATCCGGAAGCTACAGCGGACTGATGAACGCCGGTATTACAAACACCAGCGCTTCTGGTTATATTTCCTGGAATGTATTCGGCAGCGGCAGCAACGGAGCTATCATCCGCACCTACGGACCCAGTTTCAGCGTATCGAGTCTTCGAAATATAGCCCTTTTCAGCGGCACACAAAATGTCATGCTCGGGTCCATTACTTCTGGATACCCCACCAACATCGTGGGAGGGAGTACCACGCCGTTGATTACGGCTACTGGTGCATTAGTTCAATTCCCTCAGATTGCTTCGAATATAATCGACTCCACGAATTTTAAAGTAGCGGTCATTCGACAGTCCGATCAGTCGATTTTCCAAACCAACTGGCCGACTTTCGGGAGTGGCGGCAGCGGAGTGACATCCTTTGGTACTCCAACTACCTCATACGCTAATGGCGCTACCGTTTCAGGGACTACGGCATATTTGGGATTAGCAAGCTCTAGCAATCCGGGAATTATTGCCGGTTCGGGTGCTCAGACATTAGGGGCTACTCTTACTCTTTCCAATGCTTTGACGGTTAACGCTGCTATTTCAACATCAAGCACTCATGGGGTAAACATATCAGCCAAAAACGATTTAACCAGCCAAAGCGGAGCCGGGACTATAACGTCTTACGCGGTGCCGGGAAGCGGAAGCAATAATAACTTTCAGATATCCGCTTACATAAATATTTTATCCATTGTAACGGATATTCTACAAGTTCAAGTGACATTTACAGGGGAAGACAACGCTAGTCATACAGTGACATTCTATTCCCAGGGAGTAACGTCTGCAAATCTTACCAGTACGGGATATTACCCGTTTCCTCCTATTTTTGTTTCAGTTAAACAAGGAACTACTATTACAGCGTCGGTGGTGTTTACAACAGGAACCGGCTCCGTAACCTATGATGCGGGAGCTATTATAACACAGATGTATTAATTGAAGAAACTTATTACGATACTGTTTCTTTGTCCCATTATGGCTTTCTGTCAGGATGGACAAGTCGGACCCGGAGAATATCAAGGGGGATACATCCGACAATCGGATGGGACACTATGGGCCTACACAAATGCATTGGGTAATGTGGGTAGTGGCGGATCAGGAACTATCGGATTGCCTATTCAAGTCGTAGTATCTCCGTCGAATCTTCAGTTTGCCTATGTCGCTGGTGGATTACATGGGCTCGCCGCCATAGACGTAAATGGATATGTCTGGACAACCGGGGACAATAGTACCTGCTCTCTGGGAAGCGGAACCAGCAGCACGGTAGCGACAAATGCCTATAAAATCACCGTGGATAGTTCTGGAAACGCCTTCAATAGCGTTGCTTCATTGGCTGCGTTTTTTGTTGGGAATGCCTATCAAGGTTGGTTAGCGATCAAATCAAACGGAACTTTATGGACTTGGGGCGGCGATACACTCGGAATGAAAGGAAACGGTTCTTTGGGAAATGCTTGTTCTGCTCCTGTTCAAATACTCATTCCTGGGGGTAGATTGGCTAAACAGATCATCGGGGGGGCTTATGGAATGGTTCTTTGTACCGACGGTACTGTTTTCACATGGGGCAATACCAGTTGGAGTGGTGCCGAGCTTTATTATCCACTTGGGTACACAGGCTCAGGAACGCAATACACCCTCTTACATCAAATCGCTAATGCCAGCGCTAACATAACCATGATAGCAGGCGGAAATCATTTCAACTTCGCCTTAGCTGCTAATGATACAATATGGACATGGGGGGTATATGGCAACATGATGGGCGGCATTAACTCAGGAGGTGATCCGACCGGAAACGGAGGAACCGTACCCCTGCCGGTAAATGCCCGCGATAGTATCACCGGTTATCTGGATGCCCCTGTATCGGATATCGTTACCTCGATGGGGTCCACACATATCATCACTACCAATGGAACTTTATGGGGGTTCGGAGATCAGGCGCAAGGGGAAGTGGGAGTAGGTCCTGAATTGAATTACTACGACTCCGCTATCTCAACATGGCCGGGAACGTATGGACTGGCTCTCATTAAGCACCCCGTACAGGTCACCTATAAAACGAACTGGACGAATATTTATTCCGGGGCTACCTTTCAAAGATACGTAGTTGTCAAAGATGCCTTGGATTCTCTCTATGCCTGCGGACGAAACAAAGGAACAGTTGTCATCAATGGTATCAATGGGGGGGATCTAAGCGGCAATCAGGGCAGCAGCTATCCGAATGGCTGGGATGTGCCGACAATTGCGCCGGTTAGCTTATGGGCTATCGGGGGGCAAGGAGGGCCATGGAAATCAATGGCCAAGTATTGCGCCTTCAATCCGACAGCTACTTATTGTTCCAATTACACCCCGCCCGCCGAAAGCCCACCCGTCGCCAATGCCGGGGGTAACCAGAGCATCAGCGGCACCACTACCACGCTCAACGGATCATCCAGTACAGCAACCTATCACATTTCTTATTGGATGTGGACTCAGGTATCTGGACCAACCGCAGCCAAAATTCAAGTCTCCGGCGCGTCCATTACCTCAGTATCTAACCTGACTACGGGCACCTACGTTTTTAAATTGGGCATTACGGACAACGAGTGGGATAGCAGTTCGGCCACGATGAACGTAGTAGTGAACTCCACCACACAGACCAATTTTTACTTCTCCGGCGCCGGGTCCGGCACCTCCTGCACATCTGGTGCGCCGTGTGCAATTTCTTATCTTTCCAGTGCCGGGATTACTTCCGGGGATACAGTAAGCCTTAATCGTGGCGATGTCTTTTATACCGAGATCATCCCTGTGTCAGGGGTGTACTATACCGCTTATGGGACCGGAGCCATGCCAAAGGTATTGGGCATGACCGCGCTATCTTTTACGAACGTGAGCGGTAACGAGTACCAGGCCACCTATTCCGGGGTTACTCCGCAGCTACTGGTCATGGACGGCTACCTGAAGAGCATAGCCATGACACCGAATAAAAGCAGCCCGGCCTTTGTTTTCGCGCCCGCTTCCAGCAGTACGACCACGGTATATGATGCTGTCAACGCACCCAAAGCGCCGGTAGGTACCAAATTGGTCGTCTACAGCAGCGCCTATACCCGGGATACCTGTAGAGTGACAGGCCAGACATCGACGATCCTGACTGTCGCGCCGGCCGTCAGTTATGTCAATGTCGGCGGTGACGGCTGGCGGATACTGAATAATTTCCCGGATAGCGCCTTCGAATGGCAGGATACCAACAGTGTGATCCGGATGAACCTGCCCGGCGGAACGTCCGGTCACACGTTCTCCGTTCCCAACCAGGGATACGTCATCAAATCGACGGCCTCTAACTTTACGATTGATCACTGGGATATCCAGGGAGCTGATACAGCCTTGGTTCTCCTATCGTCAGGTAGTAATATCTCCTTCACCAATGACAGCCTGTTATACGGCTTTGACGGGATATGGAGTCTCGCGTATAATGTGAAAGTAAAAAACTGCTTCATCGGCCGCATCACCGATAATGGCTTCACGTCGTATGGGAATACCGCCATTAAAGACAGTATTCTATCCTCAACCTTCCTGGATATCGGCATGACCGTGGGTATGGGCGGCAGTAGCGCAGCCGGCCAGTATATGGCTATCAATACCATCTACAACCAACCCAGTACCTATGCCGGTGCCGGGGATAGCACGGTCGTTAAATACTGCAGCATCAATTATGTTGGCTATATGCCCATTTATTTCTCCGGCAACAACTCGCATGCGGATAGTAACAGTGTGGGCAATTATGACCAAAATCACGAGGACGGAGGCGGCATTTATATGCACGAGCATGCGGTAGTCGCCTTCCCGATCAAAAGCACCATCGCCGGAAATTATATCTATAAGGGCGGCAGCATCATGTCTCAGGACGGCACCACTACCGGGCCGCTAACTAACGGGGTATATCTGGATGCATCCAGGGATAGCGTCCTGGTCTCTTATAATACCGTCGACACCGTTGATAATGCCTCCTACTATAATCATGGTCCCGGAAACTCCTTCCTGTATAATACCAGTCTCGGAAGCGCCCTGGAAGAGTTCGAGTCCTTTGAATTCAGCGGGGGCCCGACGATTACAGGGTTGAAAGTCAAGCACAATATCTTCTCTGGGAATACTTCCGGCTCCCAGGTTATCCACTTAGAAACTGTTAATAACGACATCACCACCTTCGGGACGATTGACAGCAATTATTTCAATCATTCCTCCAATTCGACCGCTTTCTACAAAAAGGATAATACCGGCGGCGGGGTAAGTATGTCCTTCTCAGCCTGGAAAACGACCTACACGGGTTATGACCAGCACAGCAGCTTCCAGCAATGGCCCTTCACCCTGATTGGGGTTCCGGGGACGGCTTCTCAGACGATCTGGCTTCCCGGTATTTATGTAACGCCCGGCGGTCTGGTCTATGGAAGTTTTGTCTTACCTTCCTATCAAAGTACGCTCGGGTCACTTCAAAGTTCGGGGACTCGAATTAGAATCAAAACCGTCTCGTCAATGGGACACCCATAAAAAATAAAAAATATGCCTACGGTATCTACTTCAACGATTTCGATCATCCCGGCTCCGGGAATGGCCGCGGAAACGGCTAACATCATGACATATGAATATACGGGATATGAGCCGGGCCAGCCGGTGGTATTGATTATTGGCAGCCCCGGCGCGGGGGAAATTGGGACCAATGCCGCTCTTATGCTCAATGCCGGCCCTTTTACAGCTTTAAAACAGGGAGTGGATTTGGGACTTCCCGGTATCGTCTGCGTAGAGATTCAGAACACAGAACAAGATCCAAGGCCGAAGGAAATGCAGGGCATGATAAACGCCCTGAAAGCAATATATACCAATATCGTCGCTATCGGAGTCACCGGGTACTCACGTTCCGGGCAGGACTGGGATTGGTTCGCAGGGTTTGCCGAAACGGATCTTGCAGAAATTAAGTTCATGTTCGAGATCAGTTCGGAAGGACCCGTTATCGGAGAGGCCGGCCTTCCTGGGTCATGGGAGCCTGCGTGGTTCTTACAATCCGGCGTTCAGTGGTGGGGCGTATGCGGGGATCAGGATTCGTTCTACAATTCGAATTCCAATTCCATGCTTCCGCGTTATAACCAGCTTAAAGCCGTGGCACCCAATCAGGCCTATTTTACCGTCATGCCGGGCTTGGGACATTCCGGCGCGGTCTGGAATACAGCCTATGCGGTGGGCGGAGTAAAGAACGCGGCCGGTCAGGATTTCTGGACATGGGCTGCCTCTTTTGCTCCCGCTGTTGTTGCACCTCCGGTTGTTGTCGCTCCTGCCGCTGGACTGCAATTGGTATCAGCTACAACCGCTCAATTAGCGCTGGTAACGCCTACAGCTGGCCTTACTTACTTCAATTCAACGACTGGAAAAATAACCGTCGGTAACGGGACGATCTGGCAATGAAAGACAAGGTCAATCAATATGATCTTTTGCGGGAAATGATTGCTGGATTGCGGCGCGAGATGGCACTCAAAGATCAACAGTTGATATTGCAGGCTAAGGAATATGAACGCCGGTTGCTGGACCTAAATCATGAAAATGACAGGATTAAAGAGGTTCAAAAGTTGTCGGTATTAAGAGAGGTTTTCGATCGGGAAACGGGTAACATAAACGCTAAAACGCAGATCAATACCGACTACATCAATACGGTGAAAGGGAAGGGAACCGGGATGAATTCCTTGTGGGTGATTGCAGTGGCGGCAGTTTTAGGGATATGCGCCGTTGTGACGGTGATAATCGTAATCCTGACTTACCTGAAAAAATAGTATTTTTAGAAATCATGAAACCGAAGCTAACAGAAAAGGAAGCCCTTCAGAAAGCGATCAGCGAGGCGGTGAAATACCTGACCCGCGAACAGAAAAAGAAAGTGTTGGAGCAGATCCGGCTCCTGCGGGGGGAATGGAATGGCGAACTGAATGAAGGGATTGCCCTCCTGACACTCGAACAGTGTAAGGCTGTCCTGGAATTCATCGCGCTGATGCCGGGCGAAGGAAAGGGCAGGATTTATCCGGAAGACAAACCGCTTTTATAAACCTTTAAAAAATAAACCTTTATGGGCTGGTGTATTAAATCAACCGATGGTCAGTACATTTCCGGCATGGAAGACGGAGAGGCGCAATGGACAGACGATTTTCAAAAATCCTGGTGGTGGGACTGCGAGGATGACGCGCAGTGGTACATTGATGAAAACGACATCGAGGACGCAGATCCCGAGGATTCCAATGGCTCCAGCCCTCCCGGTAATGGTCAACCAGGCAAGCCGTGAGGAACCGGATAGCCGAGGCGCTGATGTTTCTCAGTTGGCCCGTCTGCCTCATTCACCGGTATTGGCAAAGCGCCCCCTATCACCCGGTTAGATGGGTGGTTTATGACAAAACCGTGTTGGAGGATTTCAGATGGCCGATTTATCATGTTGAGCTTTGGCTGTCCGCTGTTTTTGTTCTTTTGGCCTGGTTAATCTCTACCTGCAAAACGCCGACCCTTCGAATTCTACTCTTGGCGAACCTCTTGATCAGTGTGGTAGACATTGTGCATTACTGGCTCTTTTTCCGGCGCAACGAATGGTTTTTAGGTGGAGAGGGCACGGTAATGGTAGTAGCAACGGTTATAATTACTTACAATGCTTCAACAACAAAAAGACATGAAAAAGCCCGTTGAGTGGTGGCACCTTATCTTTCAGACAGCCTTATTCGTCGCCGCTTTGGGGGGAATGTTGTGGAATTTTTCGACAAATACCCAGCAACAGAAAGATGACATCCTATTCCTGAAACAGCGAATGGACAATCTGGAACACGTCCGGCACGATGACTTCCTTTTGCAGAAAGCAGACATGGATGAATTGAAGGGGAACATCAAGGAGTTGAATCAGAAAGTGGATGATGTAAGGGTTATTTTGCAAAATAAAGTTGACCGGCAAAACAAATAAAAATATGGCGTCAGGCATCGATTATACTAGGTATTTGGGGAAAAAATTCAACCGTCTGACAGTCTTGTCTTTTGAGATGAAATGGGATGGCTGTATTTTTATGGCAGAATGCGAATGTGGAATAAAAAAATGGTATGATGCCGGCAGTGTGCTCACTGGACATACCAAATCTTGCGGGTGCCTAAAAATAGAAATTGCCACCAAACGAATGACTACTCACGGAAATTCTTCGCACCCCCTAAGAGGAGTAATGGCAAGCATGTATTCCAGATGTTACTGCGAAAAACATGGGTCATACCCGAATTATGGCGGTAGAGGAATTGGCATCTGCCAAGAATGGTTGGATAATTTTTTGCTCTTTTTTGAATGGGCAATAAGGAACGGATGGGAAAGAGGACTTCAAATTGATAGGATAGATAATGACAAGGATTATGGTCCAGAAAATTGCAGAATAGTTACCAGGCATCAGCAAAACAGAAATAAAAGGAATAATATCAACATCACATTCAACGGTGAAACGAAGTGTCTTAAGGATTGGGCTGATCAAATAGGAATTAATAGCTGTGCATTGAAATACAGGCTAAAGACGTGGGATTTAGAAAGGGCCATGACAACCCCTAACTTGCAGCATTAAGCCGATAGGGCGAAATAGATTTTTTAACTTAAACAATATACAATGACACAGGACAATTTATTGAGCTTTCTCCGGGCGCTTTTGATTATGGTCGGCTCCTATGTGGTCGGGCACAATGTTTTCGGACATCCCGTTGACTCTTCGACCTGGCAGATCATCGCTGGGGCCATCGTTACGGTTGCCAGTACTATATGGGGGATAGCGGCCAAAACTTCCAATATCGAAGGGATTGAAAGCGCCGTCCGATCTGTCATCACCTCGGTCGGAGGATTGTTCGTATCCGCCGGTGTACTCTCGGGAGATAACCTGAATGCTATTCTCGGGCTGGTGACCGCTATTGCCCCGGCTCTGCAAAGCGCCCTGAGCAAATCTAAGAACCAGCAGATTGCAGCAGGGACGGTCACGCCCACGGCCACCGGAAAGGCAACAACTGCAGTTCAGGGCACCCCTCCATCCCTTTCATCGGCAACGAAATGACAGAGCGCGACCAAAAGATCGTACTTTTGGTCATCCTCGGGTGCGTCGGGATCGTCGGCCTCGGGGCGGTGATCGGCTACCTGTTAGGCCTTGTTTTTGATTCGCCCTTTCGATAATTATTCACACATAAAATTCAAACAAATGGGATTATTTTCAAAAACCGGCTTCTTTGGCAAAATATGGGGCGGCATCAAAAGTGCGGTATCCACAGTTTTCAAAGACGCGCAGGTTGAGTTTTTACCCGAAATCATTACGATCACCGAGGACATTAACCAAGCGGTTAATTCCGGAGTGGTCGAAGACATTGTGGCCGCCCTCAGTCCTGAACTCGCAGGGGTGCCCGCGGCGATTTTAAAAGGCGCCCAGATATTAGGCCCTAAGATTTTGGCAACCGAGTTGGGGTTGGAAGCCTTGGGAGAGGCCCCGACAGAGGCAGCAACAGCGGCCTGGGTACAGTCCGTTATTGCCGCCTATGCAAAAGCGTCCATTGCCACTACGTCTAAAATCTGGATCAGCTTGGCGACCTCCCTTACCGTTCTGTATAACCAGGGGAAAGCAGAGAACGCCACATGGAACGAGTGGGAAAATCTCGCTCAGCAGGCCTTTAACCAGGTTCAGGCCGCTATTGCCGCCGCTAAAGCTAATCCGGCGAATGCGACTGCGGCTTCTTAACCTCAAAATCTTTGTAACATGCCAACCGTAAAGCAAGCGACCGCCGGCGCAGGATTTGACGTGAATCAGCCCCTCTCGGGCGCACAAGCCGCCGCATTTAAGGCTGCAGGCATGGATTTCTGTATCCGCTACCTACCCAGAACGCCGGCGCTGATTTCCGGAAACCTGACCGCAAAAGAAATAGAGATCATTCTTACCGCAGGCCTCTCGTTAATGGCTGTTCAACATGTCGCCATGCCCGGCTGGGAGCCTAATGCCGCCCTCGGGCTGGAATATGGCTCCTACGCCGCCCAATACGCTAAAGAAATCAGCCTTGCGCCCGGAATCAACCTCTGGCTTGATCTGGAAGGGGTGGGACGGCGGGTAAAAGCCGAAGATGTGATTGCCTATTGCCAGGCGTGGTATACCGCCGTCAGTGCATCTGGCTACGTGCCGGGTCTTTACGTAGGCTGGAATGTGGTCCTTTCGGATCAGCAACTGTACGACTTGCCCTTTGCTCATTACTGGAAGGCCTATAATTGCGATCAAAGCATTCCAACAGAGGGATGGCAGATTTTGCAGCATCCGCAATTAAGGATGAGCGGAATAGAATACGACCCGGATACCATTCAGGCCGACGAATTGGGGGATTTGCCGGTTTGGGTCAGCGCATAACTTTTTCTTGTTCATGGGTTTTGGAGGTGCCCCGGGAGTGATCTCGGGGCTTTTTCGTAGCTTCGCCTCGGCTTTTAATAGGATATTTGATTTTAGAGAACGGGCCGGGGATTCTTCCTCAGGCCCTTTTTGTATAATCCGTTGAAATTTTGCGAATAATCTTTTGTATAAATGCAAATAATTTTGCAGAATTTTAGGGTATGCTCGATTTGCACCCACGTCAGATTGAATTTCTCCGTCTTGTGGTAGAGGATATTACCTATCAAGAAATCGCCGACCGCATGTTTGTCAGCAAAAGGACCGTTGATGGGTACGCTGAAGATCTTCTTTTCCAATTCAATCTTCGTTCCCGGATAGGACTTATTCGATTTTCTGTCTCTCACGGTATCGGGGTTATTCCCATTCTAGCTCCTGCATCATCTGCGCTTTTGTGATCGACTTGCATTTTCAGCGGGAAATCTTTCTTTTCCTGGCCAAATCATAACCGCACGGCGCATGAGCCGCACTAAAGAGGACGTTGGCCCCGGCAATCTGGTCGGGGCTGCTTTATTCTACCCAGTTCCACTATTTTTACACTTTTTTACAAATAATCAACAAAAAATTAAGATTATAACAAATCCTACCATATCTTTACAACATCAAACAACGCAAAATGAAAAACATATTCTCAACTCCCGAATATAACACTGGTCGCTTTTGGTACTTCGATAATGGGCAATACGCCGAAAAATTAGAGATTAAGGAACAGGATCATTACGAAATACTTTATAGTTCTAAAGACGGCAGTGAATTGGGGTTGCGCCATTGGAAAAGTAATGACACAGGGAATAATCATTTTGGGGGCGGCCTTTATTCCATATCCGGTCTGACTGGCAAAATGAAAGAAATTTACGAAAATCTTAAAGAGGCTATAGCGGTGGTTTAGAGGTATCCGGCCACAACAGCGACCTCTTCATTCAGAGACGAACGCGGATCGGCGATAAGATACTGCCGGACAGCTTGGGTAACACCGGGCTTTCGGCGGCAAAAGACGACAGTATGCAAATACCCGACGAACTGATAGAAAAATGGAAGACGCTCCGCAGTACCGGCGATGATGAGGCCATCGGCAAAAAGCTGAAACGATCGGCGGCATCTATATCGACGGCAGTGTGGCGGGCCTTCAGGGAAAAGAAGTGCGGTGACCAATTGTTCAAGGCCCTGCGAGACTTTTACGCCAAAAAGGAATCTGATCTTTTACCAGCAAAAACCCAATCTCATGAACCCAATCTTTGAACCACAGGCCCAGGACCTCGCGATGGCGACTTTCCGGGAGGCATTCGATACCCCTTTGATCCGCTGCCATGTCGTCAAGGACGGCAAGCTGATGCGCTTTCGGTTGAGTTCCGACCGACTCGCGACTCAATACTGGCTGAAGGCGAACCACGTGATCGCCCAGCAAGGATTGCCCCTGACCGCCGAAATTGATGAGTGGAAGGTCAGCGGCGTGGTCTTCGATCGGTGGTTGGTCATCGAATTTGACGCCTCAAAACTGCCGGTATGCTACTAAAATCCGTGCCCCTCCACAAATACGAAGTCCGCTTCCTGCTCTCCTGCGTGACCAACCGAGGCCCCTGGGGAGACGCCATCCGAATGACGCTGAAGAAAGGCCCGAAGGCGGATCTGGATGAGTTGATCGGGCAATTGCGAACGCAGGCGGCTGATCTGCCTGAAATGATGCGGGGGATTCTGGGGAATGAAGTGTACGAGAAATTGATTGGAACGATATAAAGAAGCGTGTCCGGGTCGCGCCCGACAAGCGAGGGAGGAAATGTAAGTTGATCACTTAAGTAGTACTCCTTCTCTTTTAACTTTTTAATGGCAGCAATCGTTAAGCCGGGGTGGTTCGCCCATCTCGGCTCTATTTAACTCGAAAAAATCATCACAATGGATAATCTCAAATCACCGGCCGCTCCTGTTGTCATAGCTAATGAGGCAAACCGAAAGGATAACGGCCACCAAATGGGCACCTATGAATTTCAGAAATATGGCTTCACGAAACTCGAATTGGCTTCTCTTGTGATAGCTCAGGGGATGTTGGCTAATTCACCAGATTGGTCGGAAAAAGACACGTCAATAAATTGGGTATCGATTAACTCAGTGAAATACGCCAAAGCCGTTCTTGAAGAAGCCAATAAATAACTGCTAAAATCCTAAACCATGTTCTACATCTTCCTTTATATCGCCCTTCTCGCCCTGGCCCTCCTATTCTGCCGCTGGCTCTTCACTGGTCGCCTCTTTGGGGTATGGTACGCGGTATGCGTTATTTCCGGGGCGTTTCTCGATGTCTTGTGCCAGGCGTGGATCGATATTTCGGGATTGTGGAAGAGGCGCCGGAAACCCAAGGTTGAGGAATTCGAAGATCATTTTCATCGGGACTGTTGAGATAAAAAACGGCCGACTCATCACTGCCGGCCGCTCCAATTAAATCAAAAAAGAAAATCACTCAAAAAATAATAATTATGTCATGGCTAAGTTAAGAAGAAAATTTGAGTTCGGGATGCCCGTTACCAGCAAAGACAAAACTGGGGGCCTTTTCTCTATCCGGAATATCGGGCAGCTGTGGATAACTGCCAAGGCGCTGGTAGACCCAGAATTAACGCGCCTGCCAGAGGATCAACCCGAAGGGGTCAGTATCGCCATTGAATCCGTCAAGTGGCAGGAGGTGGATATCCTACCCATTATACAACAGCCGGAATGGAAGGCTATTTTGGCGTCGTTCACGAAGGCTGCTTACAACAATTTACAGTCAATTTTGAGCGAATAAATATCGACGGAAACCCTTGTGAATACTAGCTTTTATTCGTAAATTTAATTCCTTTTTCTCCATCAAAATCAATCTAATTTTATGACTTCTTTAAACAATTCCAGCATGAAAACGATAGTCGAAACTTTCATTGTTGAGGAAACCCAGGAGCTTATCTATGATAACGAAAAGTTCGATCAGTGGAATGATCTTGTTAATGCCCTTGGTTTAAAAGGACAGACCAAAATCTGCGCTCCTGAGAAATCCCCTATTCCATTCCTGCCTATGAAAAGGAATATCGAAAATGCCATTGCAACGCTTTGCCCAGTCAAGGTGGGGATTTCCGATTATGACAAGTCGCCAATCCCTGTCGAAATCCTTTCGCTCGTTTCTCTCTCTTTGAAGGAGGGGCATTTCCAGAAGGTGGAAATCTGGTACGACGATAAGATGCCGGACCCGGCCTGTATAGGGTTGGTTGGTGAATGGATCTGTTATGATCGGAATTATTCCAGGGTTGCCGTTTTCTTTTCCGAAATCGAAGCGCAATCCCTGAAAAAGGCCGATACTTCGGTCTATAATGTTTCATTCAATCCCACGCAGAAGTACCTCATTGGCCGCTGGGGTGATGTGAAGATGAATTTTGCCGCCCTAATAGAAAAGGCAAAGGAACTTTTCAAAGCCGAAAGGAAGAATGCGATTCTTACCGAAATTAAGGAGGCCCAGCGGAAATTGGAAGATCTGGACATAGATGCTGATCGGCAGTTTGGTACGGCGGCGGCCAGCAATCTACCCTTCTGATTCCCCTTCATCACTCAAAAATCATCACAAATGTCCGATCAATTGCCTGCTAAACAGCAGAAGTTTCAACTCCCCAAATTACAGGATCTTTACGAACAGCAGGAAATCGAACTGCTTTCGAAGTTCAATGACTTCAATAAGCTGCTGAATGCCCCTCCCAAAAAGGAATGGCTTTTCCCTCACCCAACGGCGACCAAAGAAATCATGAACGCCCAGGGCGGCAAAGAGAAGATCCCTGTAGAATACATTCCCATAGGCATTATAGAATATCTTCTGACCTCCCTTTTTATCAAATGGAAGCCAGAGATCCTGAAATCGGAGGTCATGGCCAATTCCATTGTGCTGACCGTCCGCGTTCATGTGCTCAATCCGGTGACGATGGAGTGGGAATGGGCTGATGGGATTGGCGCAGCTCCCATTCGCACCAACAAAGGAGCGGCCGCAACGGATTTCTCGCAGGTGCAAAGTTCGGCGGTTCAAACTGGTGCTCCTGCAGCCAAAAGTTTTGCCATCAAAGATGCCTGCGAATGCTTTGGAAAAATTTTCGGTAAGGACCTGAACAGGAATATCGAAATGGATTACCAGGCCATGCAGGAAGCAAAGTTCAAAGAACTCCCACCGAAGGATATCCCTGTCGAACTCGCTGTGGTGATATCCGAAGCCGATGCCGATGGTCTTGATGCCGTTATCAACAGTAACCCGGAATACCACGCTTTGCCGGCCTTCACCAATGCGATTCTAAACCGCCGTGCTTTACTCAAAAAATTCAGCGCCTAATGGAAACAGCAGAAGAATTAAAGCCCGGCGTTGAGCCCATGCCTTCGCGGGTGGATTTAATGATCCCTATTATCAAAAAGATAATGAGCGGCGAAATGAGGTTGTCTTATACTGCGCTGAGCAATTTCATGGATAGTCCCAAGGATTTCGCCGATTATAAGCTCCAAAAAAAGGAACCGACTCCGGCGATGATCTACGGCGGAATGCTGCACTGTCTTATCCTTGAACCGGGAAAGTTCGATGAACGATATTTTGCTTTCGATGATTCCGATAAGGTTGAGGAACTGAGGCAGGGAGGTTCGAAGAACCCGCGGGCGACCAAAGCCTATAAAGAATGGCGATTCATAGCTTGTGGTCAGGCCGGAGACCGGACGATCGTTTCGCCAAAAGAGCATGCGCACGCCAAAATAGTGGCCTTAAATGTGATTCACAATCGGGCCTCCGCCAGGATCATGCGCGCTTGCCCAAAACGTGAGACGCCTATCGACTGGGAGTGGTTCAATTTTTTCTTTCACGGCGTTATCGATCTTTTAGGAGACGAAGATATGGCTGACGTTAAGAGCATGCCGGATGCCCAGCAGGATAAAGTGCAGCGCGAGATATGGTATCGAAAACTCTACCTTCAGGCTGTTATTTACCTGACTGGCCTGAAAATCATTGAAGAACTTGCCGGACTCCCTTGGAAACAGCGGAAATATCATATCATTGCCGTCGATAAGTTGGGCGGTATTAGCGTTCACACGCTCAATGAGCGGCTTTTAAAGCATGGGATCCAGGAGATGGAATATTACATGAAACGGTTCAATTACGCCATCCTAACCGAAGCCTGGGACCAATCATACGACTTTTGGAGCGATCAATGGACGGGGCTATTCATGTGCGACAAAGCTGGTTGGATGTATGACAAAGATTGAGGCATACGGAAAAGTAGAGGGGGGCCGCATGACGCTCCATAATCGGAAACGCTTCGAGCAGGAGCTTATGACGGTGAAGGACTGCGAGATAATCCTAACGATCAAAAAGCGGGGGCTGCGATCGAACCAGCAAAACCGATATCTCTTTGGGGTCGTCTACGCCGAGTGCAGGCACGCCTTCCTTGACCTCGGCTACCGCATGACGGCTGATCAATGCCATAACTTTTTCAAGCGAATGTTCCTGCCTGAAAACATCGTAGATAAGGATGGAACGGTGATCGGGGAATGGGAGGGGAGCAGCGCCGAATTGAACAAAGAGGAATTTTCGCAGTATATTGAAAGCATCCGGGCGTTCGCCGCTGAGAATCTTTCGATCGACATTCCTGATGCGGACAAATCGTTATCAATTTTTTAAACAATCAACCGCTATAAAATGAAAAAAATATTTGACAGTTATTCCGACTTCCTTCAACGCCAGGATAAAGTTGACGAAGAATGGGTCTCGGTGATCGGCTTTGAAGGTCTTTATGAGGTATCGGATATGGGGGAAATAAAGTCACTCGGTAGGGTGAATATCTACGGGCGCCTCCTTGCCCCTAGGATTTTGCGCAGCCGGAACCTAAAAGAATATCGTTCCGTAACATTATATTTCAGGGATGGAAGCAGATCGCAAAGACTTGTTCATCGAATTGTTGGGGTTGCATTTCTGGAAAATCCGTTTAATAAACCTTATGTCAATCATTTGAATGGTAAAAAATGGGACAATAGAAAAGTAAATATAGCTTGGTCCACGCAAAAGGAAAATATGGTTCATGCATCAGAAATAGGTCTTTTGGCGGATCAACAGGGCTCAAATAATAGTAACTGCAAATTAACGGCTGTTGACGCCATTGCCATAAAAAACAGCGTCTTAAGATCTGATGATCTTGCGGCCAGATATAATATTTCTGTCGGACATGTAAAAGATATTAGGGGTGGTAGGAAGTGGAAATGTGCTGAGGAAGAAGCAGCAATTGTGAAAGAATAGTTTGATAAGGTCTAATGGTTAAAGCCGGGGTGTTCTCGCCCTGGCTCTTATAAACGGTAAACGGTTGAAAATAACCAATGGTCAAAAGCGAAAATAAGAAAAAGCTCGAAAAGCCTTTCCGGTCAACACACAACCTCCCTTTCGAGGTCGGAGAGCCCTTCCGTTGGGATCCGACATATACAAACTTCCGGGTAGGTACAGTGACGGGATTATGGAAAACGGAAGACAGATCTTATGTTATTTTGGCTATCTTGAACCACCAACCGGGGAACCATCATTTAGACGATATGTTTGAATGGTTCGAGAACAGCGCCAGGCGAGACGGCTACAGTTTTAAAATCATAGAGATCCTTGAAAAACGCTTCATGGATCACCTTATTAACAAACGGGGGTTCAAGGAATTAACCAGCAATAGCGTTGTAAAATTGTTCACCTAATATATCACTTATGAAAGGATTATCACTGCTCGCGGCTGCTGCTGTTTTGGCGCAGCCCATTGCCTCCGCTCCTGCACGCATTCCGCCTTGTCTTAAAAGCATCATGCCCAAAAAGGATTGGAATCGCCGGCAAGCACGAAATAAAATGGCGAAGGCTTCGCGTAAAAGGAACCGGGCGTAATTACTAACTTTCATCTAAAATAATCAATATGACTAAAGAACAGGAGCAATACGAGGTGCGTTCGGTAAAGCTCAAAAAAAAGGACAAGGATGAATTCACTCCCGAGATCGTCCTTTGGGATCCCGTTCGCAAACGCAACGAGAAATTCGAGAATTGCAGCAATCTGGTTCATAAGGATTTTCTGAAGGCTGTCACCCGGTTGGCCGACCACATGGTTATTCTTTGGAATGCCGATGCGGTGGACAACTTCGAACGATCCGAAGTGACGCAGCAATTCGAAGCCAGAGGCTATTCCCTGAGCGGCAGGGATGAAGAATTGAAAATCACGCTGAAAGGCCACCGGCTGACCGCTTTCGCAGGGGCCATGACTTCAAACGCCACTATCCTCCTGGACCAGGACATGGACGAAGAAGGCGCCTATCCTTACTGCCAGGATCTTCAGGGCAAGATCAAAGTCATAGAGTCTGAAGTGCTTGCCTATTGCTTCGAAGGGCGTTGTTATGAAAATCCTCAATTGTCCCTGAACATGCCAGAACCCGAGGACCCCAAAAATAAAGTGACCAAAGCCAAGATAGCCGAACCGACCACCCCGGAATCAGTCGTCAAGGATATCGTGGACGCGGCCAACGGAAAAGGGAAGGGCGGACGGAAAAAGGTACCTCAGAGTCAGCAACATCCGTCGGGGGAAGCAGAATGATCAGCGCCCTGTACGTCCGAAAGGATTCGATCTACAAGACCCTTGGTGTCGATTGTTGGGACGCTGACCGGGATGCTCGGAACTGGCCAGGCGGCAACCCGGTGATTGCTCACCCGCCTTGCAGGGCATGGGGCCAATTGTCTCACATGGCCAAACCCCGGGCCGACGAAAAAGACGTGGCTTTGCGGGCGGTTACGGAGGTACGGAGGTACGGAGGTATTTTGGAGCATCCTGCGACTTCGAAGCTCTGGGCGGCAGCTGGATTGCCAAAGCCCGGAAAGGTGGATAATTTCGGAGGATATACAATTTGTGTCAATCAGTCCTGGTTCGGCCATAAGGCTTTGAAAAAGACCTTTTTGTATATTGTCGGGTGCCCTCATTGGCATTTACCTCCTATTCCGATAAAATTCGACGCAATCGAATATACAATCTCCTCTAAAATTAAGAAGAAAAGCGGAAGGCGGGTAAAGCGGGAGGTGACTAAAATTGAGCGCGAGGAAACACCCCCCGACCTGGCAAGATGGCTGATTGCCGTGGCGGAAAAATGCAATAACCGATCAACCTGAGGGATTAAAGAATGAGCAAAAAAATCGAACAAAAATGAGCGGACTAAAGAAAGGCGGCTTTTTCCCTGCTGATGAGGAATCTGCAAAAACATCAGAAGGCGAGAAATGGCTCACGGATTTTCAGACACCGGTACCGGTCTGCAACTACATGGCCGAAATGATCCCATTTGGCGCGAGAACGATTTTAGAGCCTACCGCAGGCCTCTGGAATCTGGTGAGGGCTATCCCGCCGGAATATCACGTAACGGCCCCTGCGGACTTCTTTGCCATGCCTCCGGGAAGATTTGACTGCGTGCTGACCAATCCGCCCTTTTCCAGCCGGTACGCCTTCGGGGTGCCTCCTGAGCTGAATAAATACGGCATGCGACTTGGATATCACATCCTGCAGGAGTGCATGAAGATGAGCGACGATGTGATCGCCCTGATGCCCTGGTTTACCATCAGCGATAGCGATGTGAGACTACGCGCCCTGAAACGGTGGGGATTGCTCACGGTCACGGCCTTACCGCGGGCGACTTTTCAATACGCCAGGATCCAGACGGTGATCCTGCAGCTACGGAAGGGCTTTGACGGGGATACTATCTTTCGGGTGTTCGATTTGCGGAATGATCATAAAAAACAGTCGCTTTTTTGATGAAAGTCAACAGTCGCGGTCCTCCGGGAGAGATCCGGCCGGGATAGGCATACGGTGATCCCCGTTCCCGGCCAAATTTTTGTAAAAAGTTCTTTGGAAATTGTTTAATTGGAAAAGGCTTTCGTACATTTGAAATCACATAGCGCGGTCCATTAATATCGGTGAGGGTAATAATGGATTTTATCTTTCAAAGGACAACCTTTCAAAGAGCCGTTCCTCTCACCAGGGCGGCTTTTTTTATGTCCAAAATCGAAATTAATGGCTAAAGACCCGGCTTTCCTTTTTTACCCTAACGACTGGCATGGCGGCACAATGTATTTTACCCATGAGCAAAAAGGGGCTTATATAGATCTTCTGATCCTCCAATTCAATTCTGGCAAATTCACCTTAGCACAAGCTAAGCAAGTGCTGAGCATATGCTTTGCACAAGTTTGGCCGATTTTGAAACCGAAGTTTAAAACAGAGGATAATCTTTTTTGGAATGAACGATTGCTTAATGAAATGCAAAAACGATCAAAGTATTCAGAATCACGCCGTAATAACGCTTTAATGGGTAAAAAAGACCCTAAAAACGGCCCAGCATATGCTGGCGCTATGCCAGCGCATATGGAAGATGAAAATGAAAATAGAAATACAGATGTAAATAAAACTGGAAATAGAAAGCCGCGCGCGAAGAAAAAGGCTGAGGAAATGGGAATTTGGGAATTGTGCGTAAAAACTTGGTTCGACTTCTACGAAAGTAAGTTCAAAGAAAAACCCTCCTTTGCCGGCCGCGATCCCGCTTCTATGAAAAAGCTCCTGGAATTGGTCAGCCAGCGGGTAATTGGGAAAAACTTCGAGTGGACGGCCATAACCTGCTCTGATCATTTCCTGAAGTTTCTGCAACGAGCCTACGCTGATCCTTGGCTATCGCAAAACTTTCTCTTACAAAACCTTTGTTCTCAGTTCGATAAAATCATCGTCAATGGAAAAAATGGAAAGATCAACGGAAAGGAACCTACCGGCGGAAACGTGGACGTTGCATCCGCATTCGAAAAAATTGATCGGATGTTTAGTAAAACTGGAAATTCCTGACCTTAAAACAGACGGGAAGCTCGAGCTAATGAGCATCACCGGCGATCTCATGCCGGGTGGCGTGCCTTTCTTTCCCATAATTCGCACATTTCCGCCAATTGCCGAGCTTCTTATCCACAACGCCCCGGGTATCAGCAAAGCGGTTTTTCTACTCGTCAGGGACTTTTGCGCCTCCCTCAATGTGGTCAGGAATATGAATGAGGATCAGATGATTGAAGCATCTGGACTTCTTATCCAGGAGTGCAGGAACCTACGGTTGGAAGATTATGTTATCATGTTTTCTATGGCCAAACGGGGTGAATTGGTGGACATCCACGACCGTGTGGATCTTCAAATAATTACCAGGATAGCGGACACCTATTGGAGTGTGCGACATTTGGAGGGGCAAAAGGAGCGTGATAAAGATTTCCACGAGACTTTGTACATCGGACCGTCAGAACGTGCGCAAGAAAGCCTTAATCCTCAGCAGTTGCAGTTGATGGACAAGGCAGATAATCTGAATGGGGCAATCGGCGACCTTAAAAATACATTCAAAGCATGGAGGGATGAAAATTGACGCCCATCACTTCAGGATATATAACCCTTGGTTACAAACAAGCCGCTTTATGCGCCGAAAACCCCGAGGCATATATTCGCACCCTTGTAAACTATGGAAGCCAAAGGAGCGTCTTATACACCGTTTACCGCGCCTTGGTGATCTCCGGCCGCCTTCCCCGGATTGAGGACCTGCCGGAGGAAAAGAAACGCTACTGGTGGACCGAAGTGCAGCAGGACGCGGGCGGATTGCTACCGAAAGACAAACTTACCCTGTTCGCAAAATGCCTTTATACGATCGATTATCTTATACAAACTTATTAAAATATGCAAAATATCAACATCGGCATTCCCATTGATTTACAAAAATTGCTTGACACCCGGTTGCTTTTACAGGCGGGATCCGGTGGCGGAAAATCTTACGCTCTCCGAAAACTGATTGAATCTATCGGTAACCAGGTTCAACAAATTATCATTGATCCCGAAGGGGAGTTTGTAACGTTGCGGGAAAAGTTTGATTTTGCGCTGGTCAGCAAGGGGGGTGATATTCCACTGAGTTTGAAGTATGCCGAGACCCTGGCGCACAAGATTCTTGAAACCGGCATATCGGTCATTATAGACTTGTACGAATTGCAGAAACACGAACGTCCAATCTTCGTAAAGCGATTCCTTCAGGCCATTGTGAACGCCCCAAAAGAGTTATGGCACCCTTGTTTTATCCACATTGATGAGGCGCACACATTTTGCCCGGAAAACGGTCAATCAGAAAGCGCGAGTGCTGTTATCGACTTATGTACACGCGGAAGGAAAAGAGGGTATTGCGCTGTGCTGGCAACTCAGCGTCTTCCAAAACTGAGTAAGGACGCGACCGCTGAGTGCAACAACAAGCTGATTGGTAGGAGCGCACAAGATATTGACCGTCGCCGCGCCGGGGAGGAATTAGGAATGAATACCAAGTCCGATATTTTGTCACTCCGAGACCTTCAGCCTGGAACATTTTACGCTTTCGGGCCGGCCATCAGCAATGAGGTAATAAAATTCAAGGTTTCGGCTGTCATTACCACACATTTGCAATCCGGCAAAAGGATGATCTCGGCGCCTCCCACCCCTTCCGCCATTAAAAAAATTCTTGATAAACTTTCCGACATTCCCGAAGAGGCAGAAAAGGAGTTAGCCACCAAACAGCAATTTCAGGCGGAGATTTCACGGCTCAAAACTGAGTTATCAAAGGCTAAGCGACCGGAATCGGCGCCGAATGAGAAGGCTATTCAACAAGTTCGGGACCAGGTCAAAAAGGAATATACTTCTATTATCAAAGACAAAGATGTTATGTTTTACGCTTCTCAGGCACAGGTTAAGAAGTTGCAGGGCGTCTTAAGTAAAATAGCAGCCCTCAGCGGAACCGAAATACATTTTCCCATCGCGAATGTAGCCAAGCAACCTGAAGTAAAATCGGTAAAGATTGAGCCGAAACTGGAAAAGAAAATAACTCACCATAATGGAGAAAAGGTTGAACTCCCCTTAGCGGAAGGCAAGATATTGACCGCTTGTGCACAATTTCCGGACGGTTTGCGGCGCGATCAACTGACGGTGCTCATCGGTTATAAGCGGTCGAGTCGGGATGCATATCTTCAGCGGCTTAGGCAAAAAGGAATGATTGAACAGAAGGGAGATAAAATTTACCCTAGTGACTTAGGCCTGGAAACCCTTGGACCGGATTTCGAACCACTCCCTACGGGCGCAGAATTACAGGAGTATTGGTTGGAAAATTTGCCAGAAGGGGAAAAGAAGATTCTTCGGGTGCTGATTGATGCCTATCCCAACGCCGTTCCAAGGGATACTATAAGCGATTCAACCGGTTATCTTCGCAGTAGCCGAGATGCATATATACAACGAATGACCAGCAAGGAAATAATCAGTTTCGAAGGACGGGGAATGGTGAAAGCTTCTGAAAATCTTTTCAATTGATCAGCATGGCAAAATCAGTCAAAAAGCTGCCCCCCTTCCAGATTCCCAAAGCGGAGGAAGTGCAAGCATTCATGAACCTCTGCAAACCAGACTGGCCAACTGCTTTCCTGCAGTACTATAGTCAACGCTGGATGGACCACTACATGGCTAATGGTTTTGTGGTTGGACGGGTTAAAATGAAGGACTGGAAAAGCTGCGTCCGCGGGCAATGGCTCCAGCTCAAATTCAGGGAGGATAAGGAGCGATTGGAGGCAGATCTCAAATCCTGGCAGCACAAGGTTCTGCTTGACGAAAAAAGGCGCAAATCGGCCGGCCTGTTCGCGGTCGTTGAAGGCGCCGGTCCTACTCCTTTCGACCGCTATCTCGAATCGATGGACGAGATCTTTCACGCCTGGCAGGTGGGGAATGCTTCGGATGGTCAGCTGAGGGCAGCCGCGGAATCCCTGAGAAAGAATAACTTCCTTTTGCTCCCGAAGAGCCAGATTGAGCAGATCAAGGCCGACCAGGGAAATAATGCGGATCTCGGGAAACTTTTAGCTGTTCGCCAGTTCTTCGCCAATCTGAAACAAAGAGGGATGACCGTATCCGCTTTTATTCGATCTAAAACCGGCTCTCCGGAGCAAAAAACAGCATAGCATGAATCTCAGCACCGATGACAACAAGGTAGAATTGACAGTTAATCCAGCGGCGGAGGCTTATTTCAAAGAAGTGTTCGAAATAGAAATGCTACAAGGTATCAGAAAGCCGCTGCCCAATGGACAGATTTATTACGAATTCGAGATTTCGGACGAGAAAATGAAACTCCTAAAAAAATGGTGGTTCGATTATTTGAAACAGGATCTTCCCAAAATAGACAATTAGCATGAAACGCGGCTTTACCATAAGAGACAACAAAATCATCGCCGATGAGGACCGGGTGCATTACCAGGTGGTGAAGTACCTGAAACTGCGCTGGCCAAAAGTTCTTTTCCACACGGACAGTGCCGGGGAGCTGATGTTCGAGAGCCAGCGGATGCGCCAGGGGAAATTGAATCACTCGGGCATTTCATTCCCGGACCTTCAAATCCTGGATGCAAGGGGTGGCTTTCTGGGCCTGCTTATTGAAATGAAGCGGGAAGGGGAGAATTTGTACAATTCCGCCGGGCTATTCAAAAACGAGCATCTTTCGCGTCAAAACGCCACCCTGAAAGCCTTGACCGATAGGAATTATCTGGCGGTATTCGCCAAGGGTTTCGATGCAATAAGGAAGGTGATCGACGATTATATGGCCCTTCCGCCGACAAAGATTTCTAAACCTAAAAAGAAATAGCATGAGAAATCGCCCTGCAAGTTTCACCGACGCCCAGGAAAGGTACATCATCGAAAATGCCTCAGCGCATACGGCTAAAGAACTGGCCACATCCTTCGGGCTGACACAGGCTGTCGTCTATGGCATCGGCTATCGCCACCACCTGGAATTCAAGCGGATGAACCGAAAGGTGAAGGAGAGCCCGCCCATCCGGGAGAGGCGACCGGTTCCCGCGGGTCTTTTACCGGATCCTCCCGCGCCTAAGATTGTCCGTGCCCCGGCCGAATACTCTAATCATGGATTTCAGGAAGTTAAACGGAAATATTTATGACGATCGCTGAAAAAGAAGAACTTATGCAGGCATTATTGAATATTTTGCCTTCTGCAACCGTCGGCCATTTTGTTCAATGCATAGCCGCTTTCGACAACAAAAAGATCGCAGAGATTCATACGGAGTCATTGCGGCATATTGCGCTGCGGGAGCCTAAAAAATTCAGTTTATGAATTATCGATATTTAGGGGATAAGTTCACTGATCCGGCGTTGAAGGGCCAAACCTGCCGCGCTATCCGCGCCATTGACGGAAAGTGCATCCGTGGAAAGAACGGCAATATGCTGGTATCATTTGACGGCAAACCTGTGGTGGTGATTGCGAGATTACTTCGAAAAATCAAGAGTTTATGATGCTTGAAATCCCCATACTCGAACGGGGCCAGGAAACCGCCTATGTTTATACTCTGGAAAAGATGAAATTCGAATATAAAAGGATCGAAAAGGGGCGGAAAATAGTAGCCATTATCGTAACTTATGAGGAACCAATGGACCTCGTTTACTTCGGTATGACGCTCAGTGCCGACATGATTGGAATCTTTAAAACAGGAATAACAAGATGAGCCATGATCCTGACAACCGATTCCGCCCGAGCAATAGCGATGACGGCCTTTACTTCATCGATAAGTTCTGCGTAAATTGCGTAAGGGGGAAATACGAGCACAGCCAGGACACTACAGACAACCCCTGCGAGATCCTTTCCCGGTCTTTCCTGGAAGGCGAGACGGCGGAATGGGTATACGACGAGCAGGGGCACCCGACTTGCACCCATTTTAAGCGGTGGAAATGGGAGAAAGACGGCGACGGGAATTGGATTGAACCGGCTTACGTGTCAGACGATCCGAATCAGTTAAAATTACCTTTATGAGCACATACCTGGAAATGAGGCGCGATTTGAAAAATGGGATCAGGACCGACACAAACCGGCCAAAATCGGGCGATGTCCAGAAATCTGAGGGGAAGGACGCCCCGGCAAAGAAAACGAGCCAAGAGGCTAAAAAGCCTGTCAGGGGGAAGATTAAGCGGGAAAGCAAAAAGCGGGCGAAGCAGAACAGGCAATACAAGCCCATTCAGCGCAAATTCCTGCGCGAGAACCCTGTGTGCGATCTCAAATTGCCTGGTTGCACCGGAAATTCAACACAGGTCCACCACGCGGCCGGCCGTGAAAATGACCGACTTTTGCGGGTAGAGGACTTCAAAGCCGCCTGTTCGAACTGTCATAAAATTGCAACCGAACATAGCCGCCAGGCCATAGCGGCCGGAAACTCGAAAACAAGATTGGGGAAACCCAAAAAACCAACTATATGACTGATCAGGGAGTACAACAAACAATCGGCCAAATATTGAAGCAAGTTCGGGAGGCCAGGGACTTATCGCCCGATGAGGTTTTGGAGGACACCGGCGTGTCTAACGAATATCTCAGGCGATTAGAGGCTGACGAAATTAAAAAGCCATCTGCATCCGTGCTGTGGATATTGTGCGAATATTATAATATTGATTTTAAGCCAATTGGAATAATGGCGGGAATCATCATAAAAAAACAACGACCATGAATACAGAATCTAAACCCCAGGATGGGCAGATACCAGAAGAATTCTTAAAGCTCTGTATTGAGGCAGCAAGAGAGACAACGCCTTCGTTCTGGTTCAATGAAGACTCTGCCAAACAAGCGACTATCGCCGCCTACCGCCATCTCTCTAGCTCATTGGGAGGGCCATCTATGAGCGAGCAGGTGATAAAAGCTCTGAAAGAGTGGAAGGACGAAGCGAGTCGTAGGAAAGATTTTACATGGGAGTGGATGGACGTTGTTAGAAGAATCAACAGCGTTTTGCCTATTGAAGGACAATCATCCCCAGCACAACCGGATGATGGATGGATAAGCGTGGACACGGGGCTGCCGGATTACGATGTGCCGGTTCTATGGCTGCGTGAGGATGGGATTTGCTTCGTGCGCGAAATCGATAAAGACGATCCTGTGTGGTGGCGTGGCGACAAGGAGGCGGACGAACTATTTGGGGTCGGCTCGAAATGCACTCATTGGAGATTCTTACCAGCCGCTCCTATTAACCCTCAGACCGATAACTCAGAAAAATAAAACGTTATGCCAAATTTCATTGAACATATAGCAGGCGAGTATCGGGGTGGCCTACAGCAATGTATTCTTTGCGGCGCTGTCATCATTGACGACATGGGGATGATCGGTCCTTCCGGTCAGCCTGAGCGAAAAAGGATACGAACCCGGACCGGTGCAGATTTCAGACGGAAACCCACGTATCACTACAGTATCCTCCGATCTCGATTGGGAAGGGAAAGAAGATTTGATTGCGAAGGTAAAGGAGTTGGAAAAGCGGGTTGCGGCCCTTGAAGGATATCACAACTCGCATAATGTAAAATTCGGTTCATAAATCATTAAAAATAAATACAATGGGACTAACTACCGATCCAAACAATCCAGATTTGAAACGCTATACAGGCCCAGAAGAGCCAGCCCCGCAAAACAAGGTCTATCTGGTGCTGTCGGATGAAGAATTGGCAAAAGGCTTTGTAAGACCCGTCCGGACGGCTTACGTTCACAAAAAGTGCGGGAGCCTGACCACCATGGGACAGAAGCTATCTGAAACCTACGCCCGTGATCCAAAGTTTTACGGAGCCACCTACTGTTGCGCTTGCAGTGCTCATTTCCCGGTATCCGAATTTCTTTGGGACGGAACAGATCAGGAGGTAGGATCATGAAAAAGATAGCCATCGGCGCTGACAATTACAAGGTGAATCGGTTCAAAAAAGAACTGACGAAAGCGGGCTTTACCGACTTCAGCATTAGCCCGTTCACGCCGGATGTATCGTTAATAAGCGTCAATGTCGAAGACGACAAGGTAAATGAGGTCAACAAAATTTGCCAAAAAATTGAATTACACTTTAAAAGATCAAACTAATGACACTGATTCCGAAATTCAGGCATGATGATCATATCTGTGAAAAGCACAACTGTCGAGGCTTTTGTCAGGAATGCTTTGCTGATATGATAAGAGCGCCTTTAGAAGCGCGCATAAAAGAACTTGAAGCCACCGCCCCCGTTCAAGTAGACAATACCTCCGATCTCTCGGAAGGGGAAAAGAGATTGCCTGCATGCGGCTGTACAAGTGGAGAGGATTGTAATGCAGACTGTCTCATACCTGTTTGGGTAGCAAAATATCTTTTGGCAGCCAGGGATGCCTTGATCCTCAACGATGTCAATGAGGCGAATATCATGGAAACAAACTTCAATAGAAATACAGGGAAATCAATCAAGCCGATTCGTCCGTCATGGATAACTCGCGTGATACAAAAACTAAAAACCTTTTTTAAACAATAGATCATGAGCGAGAATAAAAGCCCATTCCATTACAGCGGACGCGAAGGATATTGCAATCTTCATCATCAATCATATATCGGTACCTGCCCCATTTGCACAACATCCCCCCCAATAGAGCCACTATCCCCTGATCTGCCGGTCCTGCGGTGGGTGAAGGCTGATAAACGGATGCCGCCTGTCGGTGAGTTCTGTGGAAAATGCGAAGGGAAGCCCGCTAAGATTAAAAATGAAATGGAAGGTGGAAATTATCTTATTGCCAATGGCAATATTGTTTCTCCGCGATACGTCGAATGGCTGGAAGAGACTACCGTCCCCCTTCAAGCCCCCATGCCAGATGAAGCATGGTTCGAAGAACAGCGAAAAAAAATCATTGAAAGGGTTCAAGCCTCCCATAAGACAGAAGGGGAAGGAAATTGGATAGCGATAGACCAATATAGGCCCGGTCGAGATATGGAAGTGGAGTTTAAAATCAGTTACGGGGATGTGTATATTGGGCGATGGGATCACAAAGATGTGTGTTTTTATGTCAAAGGCTATCACGCGGCCGCCCTTGACGTAACGCATTGGCGACCCACTAAAGCAGACTCTAGTCAAACACTTACGGCGGCCTTTAATCATGCCGCAACTGGCCCCAACGATAAGTATGCTCATATTCGGCAGGAATCTTTTATTTCCGGATCGGATTGGGCTTTTAGTCAACTAGCGCAAAGATTAGAAGAAACTGAAAGGCAATTGGCTATCCACGAACAGGATTTGACCGACGCTGCCGGGGAACTAATGATACAAGTTCCTGAACCCGGAACAGATATCGCCAAGATGATGCACGCAAACAGAATGCTAAAATATCAAATCGACGATAAGAGGGAAGAAATACGAGACCTAAAAGCCCGGCTGTCCGACATCGAAACCAATTCAGAATCTAAGCCATCAACGGCCGCCCCCTCCCCGGCAATACCTGATAAAGGATCGGAGACAGAACCAGGAAAGACGCCAAGGACCCCGCAACAAATTTGGTATTCCCGTAATCCTTGCCATGATTTTGATGATGCCGGAATCGACAGGTTTTATAGGACCGCATTCATGTGCATGCAGGATTATGCCGACCAAGAAACAGCCGCCGCCAACGCCCGCATAAAGGCGCTCGAAGCCGAGCGGGACGTCTACAGGGCAGCCCTGGAAGACCTGCAGATCATTTTAACGCCTCATTTCAGAATAACCCCGTAAATTACATTCTCATGTCACACCTCATAGAACGGCTGAAAAAAGAACTTGAAGAGGCCAAACGGCGCCTGGAAGAGCATTTCGGCCATCACCGGAGGGTTAGACAATTCATCTGCGTCATTATTAACAAAACCAAATATATCCCCATGGGTAACATTGTCATCCCGATGCCGCAGGCAGGCCAGCCCGCGATGTCAACGCCTCTCGTCGCCGTCCTGGACGATGCGGAAAGTCTTCAGCAGATCCCCGGATCAGTCGCAACACTGGTTAGCGTCACCTCCGACAATCCGCTGGTCGCCGTCCCCGACTCGAACGGTAACGCCCTTCCTGTCGGTCCCGGTACCTGTAATTTCACAGAGGTGAATTCCTGGGCCTATACCGACGAGGACGACCAACTGCCCGTCACAGGGAAGATCGAGTCCAGCACGATCGGTATTACGGTCACCAGCGGACCTGAGCAGGTCGTCCAGCAGCTGAGCGCCGGCACCCCGGTTCCCGCAGGAACGCCGACGGCCGGAACCTTCACGGCCGGCCAGACGAGCTAAGAGAATTTTTTTCCACGTGGAACCTCACCCAAAAGGTGGGGTTTTTTTGTTGATAGTCACGAAAGTTGGCTAATTTCGACATAATGAAAAAAGATGCCATTCAATGGGAACCGAAAAAGGTCAAGGTAGAGGACTTGATCGAAAATCCGAAGAACCCTAAAACATTGAATAAAACGGGAAAAAAGCGGCTGCAAAAATCCCTCAGCAAATTCGGGTTGGCTGGAACGATTATCTGCAATTCCGATCTGACTATCATCGATGGCCATTCCAGGAAGCAGGAACTTATTGCTGCAGGAATAGAAGAGGTTTATGTCAGTATGCCTTCCCGGGCACTGACCGATCAGGAGTACAAAGAGTTCAACGCTATCATCGATCTTGCGCAGGCCGGCGACCCCAATTCCGCCGCCCCGATTGCGGGCTGGTTCAAATGTACCGAGTTGACGGAATCCACTACGCTACGGAGTTTCATTATGCACTTGGCAGAACTACGGGTCGCGGTTTGTATGCTGGTAAAGAAATTGAGGTGCTTGCTAAATAATCCTGCAGTTTACCTGCAAAGTTTCTGCAGGCTGCCGCCCCGCCCCAACAAGGCGGGGTTTCGCAGCAAAAAAACTTTGCATTTATGAAACCTCTCTTTATCATCCTCAAAGGCGAATACTTCCACCAGATCGCCGCCGGCACCAAGACCGAAGAATACCGCATCACTTCCGACTACTGGGCCAAAAAGATCATTGATCGCCATTACTCGCGCATCGTCTTCCAGCTCGGCTACTCGGCCACCGCTCCCAGAATGACCGTCGAATATTTGGGATACAAGAAAAAAGTCATACCTTCCGTTGTCTATAACGGTCAGGTTGAAGTCTTTGCGCTGAAACTAGGCCAAATCACCGAAATCAGCAATTATGCAGGACACGGGAAAGCCACGGGAGAAGAGAAAAGATGTCGGACCGGGCAAACCGCCTAAAGACAAGCAGTTCAGTTCCACGCGGCAACCGACTCCCCAGGCGAAAAGCAACGGGCTACTGAAAAAGAAAACCGGCGTGGAACTGGCCCGGGCAATATTGCAACTCTCGTTTGAAGGCGCGAAAGATTCGCCACTCAAAAAAGCCGCCGCAGATTACTTCAAAATCTCCGAGCAAGAAATCACGGTCGAAATGATGTTGATGTTCCGCCAGGCCGAGAAGGCGGTTCAAAAAGGCGATACACGGGCCTTTGAAGCGGTCATGGATCGGGCGTTTGGCAAGCCAAAGCAGGAAACTAAGATAAATGGCACTCTTGATCTTAATCTTTCCGATCTGTCAATCACTTTCAAATAATGAAGTTAAAGGACATTAAGGGACAACGTTTCGGTAAGCTTTCTGTTATCGAATATGCCGGCAAGAATCGAACTTCCGCACAATGGCTTTGTGAATGCGATTGCGGAAACATTTGCATTGTAGTTGGAAATAAATTAAGATCCGGCCATACCAAAAGTTGTTCATGTGGACAAAAAGAAGCGGCCAGTATCGGCAATTTCATTCATGGCATGAAAGATACATCAGAATATGGAAGTTGGCAAGCCATGAAAGAAAGGTGTTATAACCCGAATAGCGCTAGTTACCAATATTATGGAGGCAAGGGCATCATCGTTTGCCCTGAATGGAAAGATGATTTTTTAGCGTTTTTTGCTGACATGGGGCTAAAACCAGATCCATCCTATACAATAGAGCGAACGTATAATTCATTGAATTATGGGCCAGAGAACTGTTATTGGGCCTCTAAGATGGCGCAAGGGGCTAATACTTCGAGAAATAGAAGGATTTCATTTAATGGCGAAGTGAAAATACTTGCAGAATGGATGAGGTATTTCCAAGTTTCCCCTCAATATTTTTACATATTAGAACGAAAAAACGGAGTTGAAGGCGCATTTTCAATCCTTTATGCCAAAAGTAATCGTAGAATCTCTACAGCCATATAAGCCTCTTTATGATCTGCCGATCGATACCAATCTAATTATTCTCATCGGCGGCCGTGGGTCTGGCAAGACTTATGAAGCCTCAAAATGGATAACCTTTCAAGCTTGTATCAAGAAAAAGCGCTGCGTAATTCTGCGGGACGAAAAAGCCCTAATCCGGGAAAGTATCCTAAATGAAGTCATGTTGAGATATGAGACTGCCAATGAAAGCGGTGTCTTAGACCGGTTTTATCAAAAATTAGAAACTGGCATAAAAGACATGCAATCATCTGAAATGTTGGTATTTACAAAAGGTTTTCGTGCCAGTAGAACAGACAAAAAGGCACATATGAAATCTATATCCAACATCGATTATTGCATTATCGAAGAAATGGAGGATATTGTTGATCAAGACGCGTTTAACTCCCTTGTTGATGGAATCAGGAATGAAGGGAGTATTGTCATGCTTATTCTGAATACTCCACACATTTCACATTTTGTTATTACTCGGTATTTTACCCTTGAAAAGGTCGAAGACGGTTATTACGACGTTATCCCCAAACAAATCCCCGGCCTGGTCGTCATCAAAACCAATTTTGAGGATAATCCATATTTGCCACCGACGATCGTCGAACGGTATAAGGCCTATGGGGATCCCGCCAGCCATCTATTCAACAAGCATTACTACCTGACGGCCATCAAGGGCCTGGCCAGCACCGGCCGCAAAGGACAAATATTCAGCGGGTGGAAGAGCATTACCAATCAGCAGTTCAACGAGATTGATGCCCGGTCCATCTTCGGGCAGGACTTCGGAACTACTTCACCCGCTGCCCTGGTGGAGGCAAAGATCATCAACAACCGGATTTACATCCGCCAACACAGTTACGTGGGCATGACCGAAAAACAGATCGGAATCCTCTATTGCCGGCTGGGAATCAAAGAAGAGGTGATCATCGCGGACTCCGCCGAACCCATGGCGATACGCCGCCTGCGGTCTGGCTGGTCACTCAGTGAGCTATCGGACGAAGAGCGGGCGGATTATGCCGCATGGCAGGGAGAGGCGCTTAAACCGGCTGTAATGACCCCACACGCTGTGCCTGTTGAGATAAAACCATGGAAATATGCCCGGCTTTTGACCGGGTTTCACATCTTCCCGGCATTCAAAGGCCCCGGAACGGTGATTGCGGGGATCAAAAAGGTAATGGATTATGAGGTGTTCGTGACCGAAGATTCGACGGATATTTGGTTTGAATACGCGAATTATGTATGGGCTGTAGACCGGCATGGCTTAACCCTGGATGAGCCGGAAGATGCCCATAATCATTGCGCTGACTGCATCAGGTACCTAATCTCTGGTAAAGGAAGATACTATTAAATAATGCTCAAAGATACATAATTACTTTGTAAATTGAAGCATGAAAAATAATGAAAAAATTCCTGCCGGATGCATTATCAAATATGGCCAAGATGAATACCCTTTCCAGGAATTCAATGGCAAAAGATATCATCTTTACACTGGCGAACGATATTATTCCAGGGGCACAAAAAGGCTTCATGTAACTATATATAAATTCTATTACGGGGCCGTCCCGAAAGGATATCATGTTCACCATAAAGACGAAAACCCACTCAACAATCATCCGCTAAATTTGGAAATGATGCTTGGAAGGGATCACCTGGCATATCACATGAAGGATAGAGATAAGGAAGAAATGCGTAAAACAATGAACTATGCCAGAACTTTTGCAGACAAATGGCATGGAACTGAAGAGGGGCTGGCATGGCATCGGGCGCACGCAAAAAACTCCTTGAAGAAAAAAGAGGTTCATAAAATATGCGCTAACTGCGGAAAGCCATTTAAGACTATTGCCGTCAACGATAAGGGGCATGCCAAATTTTGTTCCGACAATTGTAAAAATACCTCTCGTTTCAGAAGCGGAGTGGATAATATTGAAACGACTTGTCCAATATGCGGAAAGAAAAAAATGCGAAACAAATATTCAAAATCAGTTACTTGCGGGAAATCATGCGGCCGGAAACTATTAAAACAGCGTAAAGCTAATTCAGTCTCAACTCCTTAAACCCGATTTCCTCCTTTTCCCACAAAAGCATGTCCGCTTCCGCCGGCCGGAAGCGCTTCACATCAAACCACCAGGTTCCATCATCGTAGAGCCTCCCGCAGCCGCAAACAACCTGGAACCGCACCCGATCCAGGGTTATCCCCACATCCACGAAGATCGCCCCGCAGCGGCAGCGTTTAAGCCCCTGGACGCGGTATTCGGTCCCCCTGGTGAGCGGGCATCGGAGGATGTCCGTTTTGAGGGTCCGATTGTTGACGCAAAGAATGAGCTGGGAGAGGCTGATCATGGCCCGAAAATAAAGAAAAGCGCAAGAATTATTTGATAATTGAATATTTACCATTTACTTTTACGATTACATTAAAACTCAAATCTCAATGGACAAAATGACCATTCACCGCGCACTCAGCGAGTTAAAGCTGATCGACGCGAAGATCGAAAAGGCAACTGCCCAGGTAAATCCGTCCGGTATCTATCAGAAGGGTCGGCATATCAACGGCTCCATCCCAGAGGAAGATTTCAAGACCTTGGCGCAATCGACCTACGATTCCTGCATCGGGCTGATGGGCCGCAAAACCGCTATCAAATCGGCTATCGTTCAATCAAATGGGAAAACGACCGTTAAGATCGGCGACAAGGTAATGACCGTTGCCGACGCCATTACCGCCAAAGCGATCATTAAGTTCAAAAAGGCGTTCATAGCCAATTTGACCAACCGGCACCGTGCCCAGGTAGCAGCGTTGAACACCAACAACTCGGTAGTGATGCAGAATGCCCAAAAACTTCTGGAAGCCGCTATGGGGAAGGATAACACGAAGGTGACGAAGGAGGACGTCGAGGCAATCCGCAAGCCTTTTATCGACAACAACGAATTCCACTTGTTCGACCCGCTGAAGATCGAAGACAAAATCAAGGTCCTGGAAAAAGAGGTCGGCGACTTCGAGGCGGATGTCGATGCGGTCCTGTCCGAGTCCAACGCCGTGACATTCATTGAATTCTAACAATATTGGCCGGTCTTACGAAAATGGTAAATTCTATTCCCGCTGATCCTTCTGGGTTAAAAAGGATCATCCAATTGTTAACTGGACAATCTTTGTATTCTAGGTTCGAATCCTGGCATCGGTCTTAAAAACCGACGTGGCGGAACGGTAAACGCAAAAGACAAACAACCTAAAAGCTCACGGCTCAAAGGTTAAAGGTCAAACCTCACCGCTCAAAGTTCTTTCCGATCAAAGATGAAACCTTAAAACGCAAAGCTCTTTCAAACCCTGTATAAATTTTCATGGGGACTAATAGATCACCCCTGCCGTTTGATCCAGGCTGTAGGATCGGCCAATACTTTTTAAAAATATTAACTATGTGGGGAGAAAAATTTCATAGCAGTCAAAAGGTGTACGTGATCTATCACAACGTATATATCGCTGGCATCCATGTATTTCAACCGCCTGCACCCGGAGTCATTCTATGGCGGCATCCTGTTCGCAAAAAGCACCATTTCGCCACTGATGAAGAAGGTGGAAGGAATGACGGTAAATGTGATTGGTATTGCGTCCTGTGCGACAATTGCAAATTTCCGGTGCTCATCCCGGAAACTTGTATACAGAATCTTGCTGATCATATACGTGATCAAACCGAATTTTTGGAAATGAACAGGGCCAACATCGGCACCCCGGGATGCAGCGTAGACGTTTTTGACAAGCTGACGCGCTTATTATCATGGGCAAAAGAGTACAATCTAAAGTAAGCAAATCATGTCCAACTGTCTGAAAGCATACGTATATACCGAAACTTATTCGGGTTGTTCGAGATATTACGGGTTCAAGAAATTTTTGTTTTTTAAACTTTGGCTTACAGGCAATTATTGTACAGGCGATTACAAGTTCATATCGAGGAGTTACAGCTTATTCAAATCTAACGCGCTCGTTTTTCAAGAAAAGCAGGAAGTGATCGATTTGTTCAATAAGCATCAGGAATCCACGGGAATACCTGAAATTACTATTGAACGCCTTCAAATAGTCGATATTATAACGGAAAACAACCCATCATGAGTAACTGTCTGAATTGCAACGAACCACTGGAGCAAACCCCCGGAAAGAAGGAGAAGCAGTTCTGCAATGTCTCCTGCCGGTCGAGTTACTGGCAGAAACAAAAGCGGGCGAACGCGAGTGCGGCACCGTTTCAGGAAACCCTGGCCCAGCACAAAAAGGCCATTGTGACCGACGCGCCTATTGAATTCATCCCTTTAGCGCCGGAACCAAAGCAACCAACCAGGCGGGAATTACCCCCCGTGATGCCCCCTGGATTGACTCCTACGCAACAACAGGCATGGAAAGCGGAACAGCGGAAGAAGCTACAGGAGGGGAGATTCAAATAAATAGCGCACAAAGTTTGGATAGTAGCTACACCCCATGTACATTTGTAGCGACATGGCAAAAACAAACCCCATCGGCGTAAGATTCGACATTGACATTCTCGAACGGATCAAATCGGAATTAGCCCTCAAAACACCGCAGGCGGTCCTGAACTGGCTCATGGAGGATTATGCCAAAAACCCGCCTCCAGGATTGACGGGTCTGGATCTGTCGATCTGGAAAGCCGAACAAAAAGCAAAAATATCATGATCCACGCAAAAGAGTTAAGAATCGGCAACCTGATCAACGCAATCACTTCATTGGAAAGTGCGCCTACGGGAATAGTCACCATTAGTGAAATATGCCACGACGGCATAGAGACCGACAAATACATGGAGTATGCGCCGGATTATCCTTTTGGCTATAGCCTTTATCCTTTTGAAGGATTGGGCCCTATCCCCCTGACGCCTGAGATCCTCGAAAAGTGCGGGTTTGAGGTAAAAGACAAATCTTTTCATAGTCAAGATGGAAAACGGCATGAAGTTTTGTTTTATCTATCGCCTTTCTTTGGAGACTGGAAACAAAACAGGCTGCAATGTAGATTTTATGATGATAGAGATCCTTTGTGGTGGCTTGTTGCCGAAGTCGGTCCGACGCCTACTGGCTTCACTTCGTTAACGAGATTGCCATATCTCCACCAACTCCAAAACCTTTTCTTCGCCCTGAACGGACATGAATTAACTATAAAGCCATGAATGATTTACGCGCAGAAAGAGACAAGCAGATAGCCGAGATCACCCTTACCACCGCATTACAGGTAGTGGCAAGTTCCGAAGACCTCTCCGGACTTGTCGAATTGCGCAAGGCAACGCCCTGGTGGAGATTGGCCAAGCGCAGGAGGCTGAAAAAGCAAATAGCGGTAAATTCAGCGGTGAATGCCATGATCGCCGTTATGGGTGCCGCGGAAATCTACAAAGTAATATCTACCCCTATACCAAAATACCCGTCTGGAGCATGAAAGTCATCGCCACCTACATCGTAGAAACCTGGGAAGGCAAAACGCTTCTCTATGAGACAGAAGGCGGCAAATGGTATATCCAGAAAATATCCGAAGACGATCACGGACGTTTTTTGGAGGTCAGGCTACGGGAAATTTCCGCCGATTCGGCATCTTATTATCTTACCCGAGACGAACCAAAAATCAACAAACCGTGAAAAATTACCAGCATCTCATCATCGTGATCGTCCGCTCCCTGGTGATCGGGGCGGCGTTGGCTTATGCGCTTTATATCTTAACTCAAAACTGAAAAATATGAAAGATGCACTCGGCGATCGCATGAAGGCGAACTACGAAAGCAGGACACGCCAGTTTTTGATGCGGCGCAATTACACCGTGATCAGGATTGACGGAAAGGCTTTTCATACTTATACAAAGCATTTGCAAAGCCCTTTTGATGACAATCTCATGCATGACATGGATTCAACGGCTGCCATCCTCTGTAAAGAGATTGGCGGGGCAAAGTTCGCATTCGTCCAAAGCGATGAGATTTCACTGCTCATCACCGACTTTGACGACCTTCAAACCCAGGCCTGGTTCGACTACAACGTGCAAAAAATGGTCAGTGTGAGCGCCAGCGTTGCAACCGCCGCCTTCAATCAATTCAGACAGCGCCGGGAGACCAATGATGTGTGGGGAATGAAACTGGCGCATTTCGATTCCAGGGTCTTCCAACTCCCGAACAAAAGCGAAGTGGAGAACTATTTCATCTGGCGCCAGCAGGACACGACCCGAAACAGCATCCTATCCGTTGCGCAAAGCCTATACAGCCACAAGCAATTGGAGGGCAAAAACACCAGCGAATTACAGGAGATGATCTTTCAAAAGGGCATCAACTGGAATGATTACAAACCTTACTATAAACGCGGGCGCATGATCATGAAAGAAGAATACGAAATTGAGCCCAATCCCTCAATTCCGGAGGCCATTATACAGTTGGCGCCCCCTACACTTCGGACCCGCTGGGTAATGAAGGAAGTCCCCATATTCACGCAGGAGCGGGAATTTATCAGCAACCTTATACCAGACAATCTATAATTCTTAACTCAGGGATAGGTCACTTTCTGCGAAATCCCGCGGAAAGTATATTCCAATCAGTATCCCTTCTCCTCACTATATCCTCATGTTTGGAATAGGCGACCATCCGCCAGTTCATTTTCCACATCCAGCGCCGCATCGATTCGAGATCAAAATAGTGCAGGTGCTCATTTTTTTTCAAATGTGGCCAGGTTGAGAACTTTTCGGTCCCTGGAAAGAAAGGCAAGCTGATCACGATGGTTTCGCACCGCATGGCCTTAACGAATTGAATATTGGGGTAATGTTCCAGCGAATCCCAGAAACAGCAACAATCAACGACAAGGTTGATATCCTGGGTAAAGTCACACCCCGCCGGGACCGGTACCCCCGATATGTCATGCCCATATACGACCGGGATTTGCTTTTTAGCGAACTTCATAAAGGCCCCATTGCCAAAGCCTATATCCAGGATGGACTGAATCGGCCGGCCATGGACCCCGGTGGCAAATGCCAGGCGCATCCCCTGCAGAAGTTCGTTCTGCCTCACATACTCGGGCGTGTCATATGTTTGAACATAATTCCCGTCGTATAAAAATGGCTGCGGGTCAACCTGGTGGACGACACCATACCGGTCTGTCTTATATTCGGCTCCGTCAATCTTGAACTTTCTCATATTGCTTGAAATTATTGAGGTTAAACTCATTCGCTGTTTGCATGATGCAATTGGTCTTTCCGTTTTTAAAAGCGCAAAAATAGTCTTTGCCCAGTGCTTGGGCCAGAACGAGCGCAACGCCCTGATGGCACCACAAGCCCCGGCAGCCAGCAATCAATGTGGCCATTTCCAAAAGGTCATGTGTCGGCCACCATTCAATGGGCCCGACCTCCGATTCCCAAAGTCGATGATCTTCCGGCAGCCCGATGAAGTAAACCGGACGCGGGATGGCCGCATAGACCTTTTTCCAGTCCACCGTCTCCCGTTCCCGCCAGCGGCAGGTGAGGAAGACCAGACTGTAATTGCCGCGCGTAATGGGGATATTCGTTATCCAGGGACGTTTCCAGCCGTGGTGATACTTCCGCCAATGGTGGAGCATCGAAAAGATGATGTGATCCCGTCCGCGGTTCCGTTCCACGCGCCAGGCATCGAGGTCGTAATCAAAGCGAATGCCGGGCTCATATTCTGAAAATGGTAGTCCGCCCTTGGTTGGCAGGCATTCAATCCCCTGGGTGGCCAAGAGAGGCTTTACAGCGGTCAGCATGGACCCGAACGGCGGATGATAGAAGTTTTCCTTCACGAAAAGCCTGGTAATGCCGAGCGCGCGCATGATCTGAATGGAATAACAGATATCCCCGATTCCGCCCGTCGTTGCGCCTGTTTTACCTGTCATAGATGCGCAATTAATATTCCATCAATGACCGGGTTTGCCGCCATCGTAAACTTGTACGCCGGGTTGATCTGCAAAATAGCGTTCTTCACATCGTTCTTCGAATAGCCGACGCGGTCCCTGTAAAAGATATGCCAATCATCCACAATGATCACGTTAGACTTTATTGGGTGCCTGCCGATCTGCTCCAGCTCCTTCAACAACGGGAACGGATTGGCGCCAGGGTCTTCGCCTTCGAACATTTGAAAATGGGCGTCTAAAAACAGCGTCATCGGCTCCTCGATATCCCGGATCATCTCCCACAGCATCACCGCGCTGTCCCCGGTATAGCATTTGATGTCCAGGTGCGTATTTTTGGTCAGCCAGAACCGATTCGAGCAGAAGTCGGCCGCATCCGGGTCTATGTCGATGGTGCGGATGTGCTCGAATCCAGCGTCGAGGGCCAGAGCAATTGCATCGCTTCTGAACGTACCCGATTCTATGAACCATTTGTTAGGGTATTTGGCCAGCAGGTTGTATGAAGGGGGAAGACTCATAAGGATTCAATTTGACGTTCTGCAATAAGGGCTGATTCTTGTTGACGGCGCCTGCTGGAAATATATTCTTCGAATATTTCCTTCAACCGCTTGTCGAGATCGAAAGTGGACTTATCCCAAAATTCAAGTTCACCGTGGCCTTCGGAATAGCTGAACCAACCTATATGCGACGGGTTTATATGAATGAACTGACGCGCCGGCTCTTGCGGTTGTATGAAATCTTCCCGCAACTGGAAGTCAATCTTATATGGGTATATGCTCTGCCAAGAATGCCACCATTTTCGTCTTATCTGCAAGCGAGAATGAATTTCTATGCCATCCTGCCAAACAATATGTCTGACCTGTTCGGAATGCTGAATTACGCGCTTTTTACTCATACTTTTACCAATTTTTAAAAAGCTTGAATCTAATCCCATTTGCGCGATGACCCATTTTTCAACGCCCAAAAAAACACACATAGAATTCCTAAAATAACAACCATCGCTATCGCATTTGGAATGTTGTCAATTATTATTTTTTTCATTTCACCAACTTTTCAAATTCTTCAATCGTTTCGACCCGGAACATCGCGCACCAAAAGAATACCCACCAAAAAGCACCGTCATACCACAGCGAGATTTCATCCTTGAAGTACGCACTCCCGTCCTTCTCGTAGCCTTCCCGCTTCAAATAGGCGCCGTTCATCGGCCTGGGAAGTGGGTCGGGATCCTCGTGGAGATATTCCACCAATCCGTGCTTGGTCATCACCCTTTTCATAACCGATCTTTCAGTTTATAGTTGTCCCGAACCCACCTGAAAATATTCTCCGGCGTCGTAAACTGGCATTCCTTGAAACTCTGGTCAGCGATGATCTGAGGATCGGCCCAGGTCGTTCCGAGTTTGGGCAAAGCGGCGGGATAAAACATGACCGATTTGCAATGTAGCATCCCTGACAGTATCCCGAGCCCAGACGGGAAATAGAACCCATAGGCGAGGCGCTTCATCATTTCGATCACATAGCCCAGTGGTTTGCCGATCGTCGAAATAAACCGGATGCCGTCTTCCCTGAGGAGGTTTGCCAGATTGGCGGCGAGCGGGCTGTCCCATTCGGCACCGATTAGCACAAAGGTCGCATCCGGGATGTATTCCAGCATCATGCCGCAAAGGTCCGCCCAGGGGGAGTGATCCCAAAAACCCCAGTTTCTCGCTGTGCTATAAGCACTTGCGTAAATCCCGATGTACGGCCCTCCAGGGAAATCCGTTTTTACCACTTCCTCCCACTCTTGCGTCTGAAAGGGGAGGGAATAGCTGGTCGGCAGGTCGGGGAGGAAGGTCTCGATTCTGGCACCAGATTCCAAGTGTTCGTTCGCCGACAAAAAGAAATCCTGCTCCACAATCATCCGCCAGTACTTTTTCGTCCGCTGGATATTCCGGGGGCCGACGACCGAATAGGGAAGGCCGGGGACGTATTCGCAGGAGGCTGAAAGCTGCGGCAGCAAATCAAATATCTGCTTGCCCCGACGCGGACTCCCGTCATGTATTTTGAAATTGAATCGTTCGCCAGAATTAAAAATCTTCTGAAATATGAAAATCGCGTCACCAATTCCCGGATTCGTTTTAATGACCCGCATTTGTCAAAACTTTATATTTTTCAATCAATTGGGCCGGATCAGCATGAAAGTTTTCCGCAGTTTTGCACCAACGGGCAAAGTCAATCATGTTGGCATCTCGCCATGAAATTGGAAGAGGCGCAGAAGTGTTGACCACAAAGACATTATCGTTCCGGTAGGCGGCAGGCATCCCTTCGAAATCGGAACCCTTCAATTTTTCGGCAAATTCGTCCTTACCAACTACCTCATAGCCGTTGCTATTCAGAAAGGCTTTGGCACGCCTAAATTCCAACTCAAAGGCCAACTGTTTTTTAGCCCTGGCCAAATTGTCCTCCAAAGTAATAACCTCGTTCACGAGCCATTCCCGTGTCATATTATCATACTTTCCCATTATCTACAGTTTTTGTTTTCTCCTTAAAAATCCGCTTGCCGGCTGCCCATATCCCCCACCCGATCAGCACCCCCGGCCAGAACAGCGCTACTCCGATATTGCGGACGTCGAAGTAGGCATCCTTCCGATTCGCCGGTTCCTCTCCATTGCAGATCAGCACCAGGGCTATCCCGCAGGTGAGGGCGTAGAGGATGGCGGAGAGGATGATCCAGATCATGAGGGTAGCGGCATGTGTTTTATCTGAAGTAACACCATTGAGCGGGACAATACCTTCCGCAGTCTCCTTTTATCCACTTCTGTCCTAATTGGCATCGGTTTGCCCAATACCGTCTGAATTTTACGGGCGCTTGTCCTTTTCCTGTTATTGCTCATATCGTGAAGGTTTTGAATACAATTTATCAAAAAGCGGCACCATCTTTTCCACCACTCCGTCCGCCGTGCTAAACCAGGACCGTCCTTTTAGCTCCTTTGCCGTGAAGGGAGCGCGGAACTTGCAGTCCTCTGTCTGAACGCCGGAAATCCTTGAATAGGAGCAATATGACGACTTCACACAAAATCCAAATGGGTCCGACCAGCGGAAGACGCGCATTTTCTGAAGGATACCCCGATTCATGACCATTGGACAGTGAACGTCATGGTTATTGCCTTTAGGCGCTATTCTGAGCGTATTAGCGACTGTCTTTTTGTAGTTGGAGTTCCGGGACAAACTGTAGAATTTGTTCAAGAGGCTGATATCCCAGGCGTATTGCTCCTGCCAGGGGTGCAGGAGGTAGTGATCGTCATGAACCATTAAAAACTCATTGGATGGGCACAGGAGCAGCTTTTCGAACATATTCCGCTCCCGTTGGTGGGGTTCCGGGCGGTCAGTCGCCGGGATGTGCTCAACCCCTTGAATCCACTCCGGCAATCCCCCGATAACGTAAATTTTCTCCGGCTTAACGTAAAGTTCCAATCCCCTCAAAGCGTACCGAAGATCCAGGAAGTCATTCGTCGATTCGCTTGCCAAAGGGATGCAAATTGTCATTCTGTGAGGTTAAAAGTTACATTATGGGCTTAAAATTGACGAAATGTATTGACTTACCCAAAAAAATCAAATTGTTCCACGCGAAACGCTTTATTTTTTCATCATGGAAACTCCTAAGAATCAAAAGAGTACATCCACCAAAAAAATAAGCCCCGTTGTCCAAGCCTATCAGGACCGATTATCCCTCCGACTGAAAAAGCCACGCGTGAATGGGAAATAGCCTCGCCATAGCCAGCCAGAAACTTATCCGGGGGTTGTCCGCGAAATGGATCGGCGACCCTTACATTGCCGAGGCGGCCGTCCTGGTTCCTTCTCAGTTCCGCGATAACACCGGCGGTCCGAACTGGTTCTTCGGCCCCAATGGGATCGATTACCGGTTCATCTTCGATGGGGCGACCTCGGCCACGAAAGCGTTCAATACGTGCCCGCCATTGGCTGCCATCATCGGGCGCAAGGCGCAAGCCTATATTAATGGGAAGACGTTGCTGCTCAACACGAAGGGCAAAGACGCGACAGGTGACCAGGCCAAAAGGATCAGGAAACTACTGCGGACTCCCAACCTAACGCAATCTTGGCAAGATTTTGAGGCGCAATTGGAGATTTTCGTCCTGCTGTTCGGATGGTGCCCTATTATGCCGATATACCCAGCCGGCTTCGAGGCGGTCTACGGGAACGACCTATCCCAGGCGTCGAGCATTCATATCATACCTCCGTACATGATTACGGCGATGGAGAATAAGACCAAGATGTGGTACAGGGCCGAAAAGCCGAGCGACATTGTCACGAACCTGATTGTGCATTATCAGGATATGCATCAGGAGATCGATATCAATAAGCTGTTCATCTTCAAAGACTTTACGCCGTCATTCAGTAGCCAATATTTCCCAGGTTCGCGGGTAAAGCCCTTGGCGATGCCGATTAATAATATTGCATCTGCTTATGAAGCGCGGAACGAACTGATCAATTACGCGGGCGCCCAGGGGTTGCTGACGCCAACGGTTGACAGCATGGGGCCCATCCCATTGAGAGAAGCCGAGAAAGATCAATTACAGGCAGATTTTAAGCGCCAATACGGGAATAAGCGAGGACAATGGCGGCACATCATATCCCCGGCTCCGATGGACTGGAAGGCGATGGGCAAGCCTACCAAGGATTTAATGCTGTTTGAAGAAGTGGTCGATGACATCATGCGAATTTGTGACGCATACAATTATCCTTCGCCTCTATTGAATACGGAAAAAGGCCCCAACGTAAGTTCGGCGGACAGTTTCAAAAAGCAGGTCTACGAGGACGGCACCATTCCAGAGTCCATAGCAATGTACGATCAGTGGAACAAGTTTTTTAAGCTTGACGACAGTCCGATGTCGCTATCGAAGTCTTACGACCACCTGCCGATACTTCAACAGGACCAGGTTTTGATGGGGCAAGCCCGCTTGAACATGAATCAGGCATTGGAAATTGAGTGGGAAAATAACCTGATCACGTTGAACTATTGGCGGATGCAGAACGGGATAGATCCAACGGAGGATGGCGATATCTATTATTACCAGACCCAAGGGCATGCGTCTTTATTGGATCAAGCCCCTGCATTGCCCACGGAGAACCAACCAAAATTTGAGCCGGCTGCGGCTCCGGCAACAGAAACAGAACCTCAAACATAATTATATCGCCATGCAAACCAAGAAAAGTAAATATAGCCGCCCCGCACTGCCGGTGAACTACAAAAGCCTGCATGAGTACAAATACACGTTTGATGAAAACAGTCTGACGGTCAGCGGCTATCTGTCCATATTCAATGTCGTCGACAGCGATTACGACATGATTGTCAAAGGGGCATTTGCGAAATCGATCACCGAACGGGGACCCAATAGTGATACGCATCGGAAGATCGCTTTCCTCTGGCAACATGATATGGCTGATCCGATCGGCAAGATGACCGTATTGAAGGAAGATAATATCGGCCTTTATTTCGAGGCGAAATTAAGCGATCCCGAAGCTGTTCCCAATGCAAAACGCGCACTGGCGCAGCTGAAAGATAACGTCCTCGACCAATTCAGTATTGGATTTTCTTACGTCTGGGACAAAATGGAGTACGACGAAGCCCTGGATGCCTTTGTCTGCAAAGAAATCAACTTATTCGAGGGCTCCGTTGTGACCCTCGGTGCGAACGAATACACATTTTTTGACGGCATGAAATCTTCACAAATGAAAGACGCAAAACAAAAACTGCTGAAAGAAACCGAGAGTTTCATCAAATCCTTACCGGCGGAGCAACAATACGCATGCCGGCAGATCATCACCAAAAACATTCAACTCGCCGCGGCCCGACTCAAAGGCGATACGGTCCCGCAGGACCCCGAGCAGGACGATCCGGATGAATCGGAAGACCCCAACATGGACTACATCCACAAATGCCTGGGTGTGCATGCAAAGGGCCTGGACCTGATCGATCAATACCAGGGCGCCGTGGATAACGACGACCTCACAGACAGTATGAAAGAGATGAAGGACATACATACCGATTGTATGTCCAAAGTCCTCGACATAAAAGCAGATATCCAAGGGGATGGAAAATCACTCCGCCAGCCGCGCCAAAAAGCACTGGATGAGCCGATCAAAGACCTGAAGGCTGCGCTCGAAGAAACCAATTTTTTCACCAGCTAATTTAACATTATGGCACTGACAGCAGATGAATTAAAGGCTATCAAAGACAAGATAGCCTCGGAATTCGCGCTAAAAGACGCGGAATTCCAAAAGAGTGTGCAGACCCAGGTTGATGCGGCCGTTACCAAACTCAGCGCAGGCGCGATCAAAAAAGAGGAGTTCGACGGACTCCTGCAAGCCGCACTCGCTGATTACGGCACGAAAGCTACCAACCTGGAAAAGGTCCTCCGCGAACAGGGGGAAATTCTGAATGGACTGAAAAACGTCATTGAGGTCAAGGGAGAACAGCAAACCACGTTGCAGGAAATCCTGAAGCCGCACATGGACGACATCGCCAAAATGCGCAAAGACGGTTCGGGTTTCATCCGGATTGACTTTAAGGACATTAAGAACCTGAAAACGGTGACTTCTATCGGAAATAGCGTATCGCCGATGGCCGCGCCCCCAACATCGCCTTATGCGCCGGGTATCTCGAATGAAGCCCTCAGCGTATACGACATCATCCGCAACCCGCTCTTCGTGAGCAATTACGTTGACACGGCGAGCACTGATCTTTCAAGGATGGCGTGGATCAATGAAACCTCCCTGGTAGGCTTACCGGCCCTCGTATTGGAAGGCGCGCCAAAGCCCAGCTCTTACCGGACTTTTCAGGTCATGTACAGTCAGGCCAAAAAGGTCGCCGATTACATCCAGATCACCGAAGAATTCGACAAGGATCTGAACTACCTGGCTAATCTGGTCAAAAGCCTGCTTCAGATGGACGTGGCACGTGCGTATGACTTGCAGATCCAGGCCGACCTGATTGCCGCAGCTACGCAGTTGAACTTCACCACTCCGCTCGGACCAAATGGATTGACGATCGCTCCGTACAAGGGACAGATTTTGGATGCCACGATCTGGGACGCTCTCTTTGCGATGGGTACGGCCGTCCGTCTGGCCAACTTCGTGCCGAACGTGAGCCTGCTGAATCCGATCACCTACGGTAAGATGGTGATGAGCAAGGACCTGTATGGTCGTTACAACGTGCCTCCGGAAGAAATGGTGCAGCAAATCAATCCCAAACAGGGCAATAACGTCTTCGCGGACTACGCCCTCGTCGGGGATCTGAAGCAGTTCAAGGTCTTCATTTATGAGGATTTCAGCCTGAAAATCGGCTGGATCAATGATGACCTGATCCGCAACCAGTATACCGTCGTTTCCGAGGTGCGTTTCCATGACTTCATCTCGACGGCCCGGCAGAATGCGATCATGTATGCCGACGCTAAATATATCGCTGAACAAATGAATACCAACTCCGCACCGATCATCGGTAGCTAATCATGAGCCTGATCGATACGTCATATTTCATTGGCCCTTTAACGGTGGCGCAACTGGGACAGCAGTCCGTGCAGAACAATTTACAACTGTTCATCAACCGCGCGGAACCGCAATTCCTGGAAGCGGCCCTCGGTTACGACCTCTGGCAGGATTTCCTGACGGGGTTAGCCCAGCCGGTCATTGATCCGCGGTGGCTGGCCCTCCTGAATGGGGTGCAGTTCAAATCGGTTTCGAACTGGCCGAACTGGTACATGGGCTTCAATATGTACAATTGGTACTACTGGCTGAATTCTCAACGGGATATGTATTTTCCTGGGTTTGCCACGCAGACGACGTTCGTTTCTCCTACTCCGTTGTCTCCGACGGTCACGCTGATCGCCGGGAATCCAACAGGAAATCCGACGGCGAATTGGCCGAACCCGGTGGTAGGAGCGAATTCCTACACGTATTCCGGGTTGGCGAATGCGACATATAGCATCAACCGTCGCGGGGTGGGTCCTCTGATACAAGGGATTGATTACGCATTATCCAACAACAACCAGACATTCACCCTGCTCGCGCCGGGAGACGTTTGGGGATCTCAGGATGTGCTGATCATCACCATCACCACGGCCAACAACGTCGGGGTGCCGTCAAACCAGTATGTGAGCCCGATAGCGGGATATGTGTACTATCTATGGGTCAGAGATCAGATCAGCATGAACACAGGGGCTGGGATCGTTCAGCCGAACCCGGAGAACGCAGAAAGGGCGAATCCTTCCTGGAGGATGGTGGACGCGTGGAGCCAAATGGTTTTAGACGTCTTCAAACTCTGGCAGTACCTGGAAGCCATGTATGTACAGCAGGGGCCGACCTATTACGCAAGTTATGACCGGACGAAGATCAATTACCCGTTTTTTCAACCCATCAATCCCTTCAACATATGACGACAAAACCTGTCTATATCGTTGATTTGATTGGGACGGTCGTCCAGGCGGTGATCGAGGACGTCCTCGCGACTATTCAGGCTAATGAAACGGCGGCTTTGGGGTCCACGATGATCACGACGATCAATTACCAGTATGGTCACTTCCGGGAGTTAATCGTCACGTTGGGACAATGGGATACCAATCCCGCCCAGCGGATGGGTAAATACCCGATGATCTACGTCGTCCAGGATTTCGTCGAGCACCGCGGGAAGTTGGCCGGAGTCTATGCGGATCTCAGTCTTCAAGTCCTGATCTGTCACCAGACGGAAGATGATTACAAAATCACCGACCGGTATACGAATGTGTTCAAGCCTGTGCTCTACCCGATTTATTATTCCCTCATGAAAAATCTCGCCCTGAGTAACATGACCTTTCCTTCTTCTCCCGATCTGATCTCCCATGACAAGTGGGACCGGTCATTTTGGGGAACGAGCAAGGTAGTGGGTTCAGGCGGGACGGACCGGTCAGTGCTCAACGATTTTGTCGATGCGATCGATATTCAAAACCTTCAGTTAAAAATTGATTATCAACCCTGCTAACAAGCAGATAAACAACATTTTTTATGGCACTCATTCACGAATTAAACTGCGCTTCAACCCGGAAAAACACCGGATTCGGCGCGGGGTGTCCGCTGGATTGGAAGCTCATGGCCGGCGCCATCATCTGGGATCAGCCTATGGTCTTCGAGGCCCAATGGCTGGCTAATTTAGCGGTCTTTCTTCAGGCAAATGCCTGGCAGAACCTTCCCGGCGGCGTGTTGGGGGGTGCGCCACGAGGATATCCTATCGGTAATTTTCTCAATCCGGAGGATGCTACCGAAAAACCGACCATCCAGACCTTCAGCGACGGCTCCAAAGCCAAAGTAAGGGACGGGACCTACGATTGGTCGTTCGATTTTACCTCGGGCGGATTTCCCCTCCTGCAGGCCTTGCAGACCCATGACGGTAATAGTACGGCATACGCG